>Ga0137363_10000564_pt1 | contig 20587 bp, 16 predicted proteins | sample MadtaG_FD_104800 | JGI IMG/M metagenome (GOLD analysis project Ga0137363, IMG submission 104800) | Vadose zone soil microbial communities from Angelo Coast Range Reserve, California, USA - Mad1_115_16 metaG | ecosystem: Environmental > Terrestrial > Soil > Vadose zone | place: USA: California...
AGTTGCGCGCAGAGATTGTCCGGCATGAGATCTTTGGACACTGCCGATTTCAGCGCCGCCTGCAGGTTTGACATCATCAGCGCGGCGGGCAGACCCTTGCCGGCCACGTCGGCAACGCAAAGCGCCGCCCAATCTTTGCCGAGCGGAAAGGCGGCCAGATAGTCACCGCCGATTGTTCGAGCGGCGCGCCACGCGCAAGACACGTCGAAGCCCTCAAGGTGGATCGCTTTAGAAGGCATTAAGCGTGCTTGTATTTCGCGCGCCTCGTTTAGTTCAAAGTCCAACTCGCGGCTGCGCGCGCGAAGTTGCGAAGCGTCGTGCCGCAAACGTCTACTCGTCCGGCCCTGGTCGATTTGCGTCCGCAGCACTTGCAGCAGGCGTGAATTCTCCCAGGGCTTCTGCACGAAGTCACGCACGCCGCGACGCATCGCTTCGACAGCGAGATCGACGCTCCCCCACGCCGTCATCACGACGATCGGCAGCGAGTTATCTTCGGCTTGAATGCGTGAGATGAGATCGAGCCCTTCTTTGCCGGACGTAGTGTCCCGTGCATAGTTGAGGTCAATCAGCACGACATCGAAGTTGCGTTTCTTAATCGCGTCGAGAACAGCTTTAGGAGAACTAGCGGCTTCGGTTTGATAACCAGCGCCTTTAAGTAGTAAGCGAAGCGCCGCCAGAACGTCCGGCTGATCGTCCGCGATGAGGGTACGAGGAATGTGCGCCGTTAGAGTGCTCACGACTTTTTCTGCTTTCCAACTGATTCAAGGTCCAAATTCTCCCTCTCACTCTGGGGAGGGTTGGCGTGAGGGATTGTGATTAGCCGCGACTAAACCCTCACCCTGACCCTCTCCCAGAGGAAGAGGGAACAAAACAACACCTGTCTCTAGATCTAGCTACCGGCGATCCAACCGTCTTCAAGCCGCACGATCCGGTTGCCGTACTCGGCGTTTGTCTCAGAGTGCGTCACTTGAATAATCGTCGTGCCTTCATCGTTGAGGCGCTTGAACATGTCCATGATTTCCTTCCCCTGCGCCGAATGAAGATTGCCGGTCGGTTCATCGGCCAGAATCAATCGCGGGTTCGCGACGACGGCCCGCGCGATGCCGACAAGCTGCTGTTGGCCGCCTGATAACTGAGTTGGATAGAGATCTTTCTTGCCGACGATCTGAAATCGATCGAGGGTGTCGCAGACGATTGATTGGCGGTCCTTTCTGTTTACGTCGCGATAAGAAAGCGGCAGCTCAAGATTTTCAAACACTGTTTGGTCGTCGAGCAGGTGATAGCTCTGAAACACGAATCCGATGTTCCGATTGCGCAGCTCTCCGCGCTGCTTGGGCTTCAATGAATTGACGGCCACGTCGTCGAAAAGGTATTCGCCGTGCCACGAGTGATCGTGCATGCCAATGATGTGGAGCAAGGTAGACTTGCCGGCGCCGGACGGCCCCATGATCGACACGAATTCGCCCGGCTTGATATCGAGATCGATGCGCCGCAACACATAGTTCTTCGTCATGCCCTGGGAGAAATATTTTTCGACGTTGCGGAGGCTGATCATTGGACTTCGGTGAACCCGCTTTCTCTCAATTCTCTTTTAGCTTCCTCGATTTCACGGCGATTCGCTCCGGCTTCCTCTTCCACGATCAAGCCGTCGAACAGATGAACGATGCGATCCGCTTGCTGGGCATATCGCGGATCGTGCGTGACCATGCAGATGGTCGCGCCGCCGCGATGCAGCTCGCGCAAGAGTTCCATCACCGCTTCGCCGTTGGTTGAATCCAGGTTGCCCGTAGGTTCGTCGGCAAGCAGAATGCTCGGCTGACCGCCAACCGCGCGAGCAACAGCGACGCGCTGCTGCTGACCACCGGAAAGTTGACTGGGAAGATGCTTCGATCGATGGGCCATGCCAACGCGTTCGAGCGCTTCGGTGACTCGTTTCTTTCTTTCTCCGGAATTCATTCCGCGATAGGTCAAAGGCAGCTCAACGTTTTCATAGACCGTCAGGTCGCCGATCAAGTTGAAACTCTGAAAGATGAAACCAACTTCGCGATTACGAATACGCGCGCGTTGCGAGAGCGAAAGATTTTCCACGGCGTTACCGTTGAGCACGTACTCGCCGTCCGTCGGCGTGTCGAGCAAGCCGAGGATTGATAACAAGGTTGACTTGCCACATCCGGAAGGCCCGGCAATCGAAAGATATTCGCCCTTTTTTAAGTCGAGATGAATCCCGGAGAGCGCATGTGTCTCAACCTCGTCGGTGTAGAAAACCTTCTTAACATCAGCGAGATGAATGAGGGGATCGGTTGAACTCATCGTTGGCTCCTTTAATTCAGTGTCCGCACTTTTTTTGTTGAATGCTAAAAGGTCAGGGGCGTCATTCGTCACCGCACACGAATGTGGTTGTAATTGTCCATGGTTGATGTGTCGGAAATGATTACCTGATCGCCTTCGCGCAATCCGCTCAGGATCTCGATCGTGCTTACTGAACTACGGCCCAAACTGACCTGTGTGCGCGTTGCTTCCTGGCCGTCGGCGCTCAAACGAAACATGCCGACTGTTTGTTGTCCCTGTCCAAAAGCAGGCCGCTCGACATACAAAACGTTAGTCAGACGCTCGAGCTCTATTTTTCCGTCAACGCTTAGATCGGGACGAGCGCTCGAGGGCAGTGCATCAGTAAACGAAACATCCACTGTAAACGTTCCTTCGCGCGCTGCGGGATCGATGCGCGACACGCGGCCTTCAATGACACCGTTGCGCGTATCAACCACGGCCTTCTGACCTTCCTTAACATCTTTGATTTGCGTCTCGGCAACCTTCAGCTCCGCTTTCAGCGAGGCCGGATCGGCTATGCGCGCGAGATTCAGACCAGGAGTAACTTGTTGCCCTTCCTGCACGGACACCTGTTGCAAGACTCCGTTCGTGCCGGCGCGTACTTTAAGAGCGTCAACCTGATCTTTTTTTAGCTTGGCCAGAGCTTGCAGTTGCTCGATCCGGGACTGTTGCGCATTGACTTGCGCTTTAATCGATTTAGCACTTATCGCCAGTCGTTGCTGCTCGACCTTTAGCCGGTTCGCGAGATCCTGGACGTGCACCCGCGAAATCTTCAAAAGCAGATCCGCCACCAGGCCCTGCTTTGCCAGGACCTCATCGGTATCGAGCTGCAACTTTGCCTGACTGTATTCCGCGTTGATACTCGCAATCTGTGACTGCTGCGTCATGCTGTCGCTTTCCAGGCGCACTTTCAGATTCTCAGCTTCAGCGTGGGCGGTTTTGACCTGAAACTCCGCGTCAATTGCTTGTTGCTCCATCTGCGGATTTGAAAGCTCGACGATTACCGCGCCGGCGCCTACTTCGACGCCTGCCTGGACCAGAATCTTCTCGACTCGCCCGTCGGCGGGCGCGGGAATCCAACGCGTTACCTGCGGAACGAGGGTTCCATTCCCACTGACTTCACGCACCATCTCACCGCGTTTGACCGTGCCAATCACAGTGGTCGAGCGGTCCAATGTTGGCGCCGCCGGTTTCATCTTGCTGAGGCCATACGTGATGCCGCCAATGGCTGCCAACCCGACGAGAATCAAGATGCCAGTACGAATGCGTTTCTTGAATTTAGACTTGGGAGGCCGTTTGATGTCCATATATACTTTCGATAATTCGCAGCATCACGCCGTCCGAATCGTCCTAAGAACTTGTAAGTATGCCGGGTAGCTGATCCCAGGCGCGTCCACAGCATTCTGGCCGGCCGCATTAGAGTTCTCCGCCGGGACACATACTCAAGGACTGTGCCATCGGCGACAGCGACAGTTCACCTTGAATCCGATCGGTGGAGTGTGGTGATAACTACTAAACTATTTGCCACTCGGAGCGCTTATGCGAAGTTGTAAGAAGCTTTCGTTAAGGATTGGCGGAAGGCGAAATATGTTTCACTTGCGGGATGAAAGAGTCCCATTTTCGCAAACCAAAATGCAAATACTTGAAGGACTCTTCCATTTAATGGCTGGCAACCCGAATCAAGAAACGAAGGGGCTTCCGCGCAAATTCTTGAAAACAATGGAATCTGTGGAAACGAGTGCGGAAGGAGTGGAAATGGCCAGGCGCGGATTTCTGCTCGAAACATACGACTCTTGGTGTCTATTTTCGCAGCTTCGTAGACACCAAATTTTCCTGAGACTTTAAGCGGCTTGCTTTTCTAGCGTTTAGAAATTGATTTGTCGAAGGAGGGATTCGAACCCTACGGGATTTACTCCCAACGGATTTTAAGTCCGTTCGATGTGCACTCACCTCATTTTACTACGTGTGACCAAGTAGTATTTACCGACGTTTCAGCCGTCAAAGCAAGCTACGTCGGACTTGGTATCAGCAGGTAACCCCCTCATCTTGAAAATCAATATGCACAAACTCAGGGACTGAATTCCCCAAGCTAGTCGGCTCCGGCCCGGGTGCTTGGTAATTTGAATCGAGACGGGAGTCTAGCCGTGTCACCGCCGTGAAAGAGAAGCGACCTATTGTAATTCAACGGAACTTAGCGGCATGGATAGCACTCCACCGCATTTGAAGGACTCACGAGAACGCTTATTGGACTCGTGCCAGCGGATTTTCTTCTGCGTTAGTTGGGTATCGGTGATGTAGGCTTGGAACGATCTACCTCAACCGGAGAATTTATACCCCAGTCCATGAATGGTCAGGATGAACTGCGGATGGCGCTGATTAGGCTCGAGCTTTTGACGCAGCCACGCGACATGAACGTCAACCGTGCGCGTGGATACCGCCGCATCGTAGCCCCAAACTTCGTTCAATAGTTCGTCGCGTGATAAGGCCGCCCCGCGGTGTTCGATCAAGTAGCGTAGAAGTCTGAACTCTTTGGCTGAGAGTTCGACAACATCCTCACCGCGGCAAGCTTCTGCCCGGCGAAAGTCAACTCGCACGTCTCCGAATTGATAAACCTCGGAAGAGAGTGTGCCGCCAACGGTAGCTCGCCTTAGTTGTGCTTCCACGCGGGCCAACAATTCCATCATCTCGAAAGGTTTGGTGACATAATCATCCGCGCCGATCCTTAGTCCGACTACCTTGTCAGTGATTTGACCGCGCGCTGTCAGCATGATGATCGGTGTACCCACTCCACGCTGGCGTAAATCGCGACAGACCTCGAAACCACCACGATGGGGCAGCATTACGTCGAGGATGATCAAATCGAATGTTTCGTTCGTAGCGCGGGCGAGCCCCGTTTCTCCATCTTGAGCCGTTATCACGGCATAGCCTTCACTTGTAAGCCGGTCAGAGAGCGTCATCACCAAGCCTAATTCATCTTCAACAACGAGAATGCGCTGAGTCATGACTTGTTGTCTTGAGCGTCCTCGAGGCTACGGTTCGAACCTACTGACAAAACTAAAACGGACAATACTAGATGATTGGCAGGTGCAACGTGAAAATGCTACCCATACCCTGGCTGGATATTAGTAAGGAGATTTCGAAAATGATAAGCAGAATAATGACGGCCATCTTCACATTGGGAGTTGGCTTGACCCTCAATGCATTACCAACGGTCGCGATCCAGAAACCTAATTTCACTGGTATCTGGGCGCTTGATCAGGCTAAAAGCGACGGCCTTCCTCCAAGCGTGGATCAGACCGTGACAATCGTTCAAGACGGCGACAAGGTTGATGTCGCGACTAAAACTACGTCAGAACGAGGTGAGCAAAACTCAAAAAGCTCTTATGTGCTTGACGGAAAAGAGAGGGAGGCGACACTGGCAGGACCAAAATGCCAGACGTTGTCGGGGCGTCCTGCGACTTTGAAAAATTGAATGTGAGAATAACTGAGGAAAAATTGGAGCGGGCGACGGGGATCGAACCCGGCCTTGAACGTGTGCGCCTCTTACGGCGTATGCACCAACATTAACATTTGTTACGAGTTGCAGCCGTTCACCAGTGCGCCAGTATGCGCCACATTCGGTGTGTTTCTGTAAATTCCCCCCACAATTTCCCCACAATTTTTCTGGACCACTGGACGGCGCGTGGGGACCGAACCCCAGACTCCTATCGGGTCAAGGCCGTCCCTGGTCACCCCGGATAGCGCGTAATCGTTCCTTGCGCCGTAAACTTGACCGCGGCCACTAAAGAAGTCACGTCCACCTTGAATAGACTTATTAGAGCGTAAGCGTAGTCTGCCAAGAGATGCCTTGCTCGGACGCGCCCACTTTTCGCGTGTTGAAACCGCAACCTCAAATCCATTGCCGCTGTTGTCACCGAAACCGCCGTCAAAATCGTTGACCGCAAGTCGTAGTTCTGCTTCGCTAGGGATAGTGAAGGTTGCTTCCTTTCCGATAACGAAGCTAGTTGTAAAGTTATCAAAGGAACCGATTAGCGCGCCACCATAATGACCCCTGATTCACTGCGCAGCAGGAACGATCGTTGCTGGATACTTTTCGAGACATCCTGTCCATCCGGGCCAGACACAGATATCGGGCCGCCCCCGTCAACATCAATGTCAGGTTGCGGGAGCGAGTGATGAAGCGGTTCAAGTCAGCGGGCCACGCCCAACGCTTTCTCTCGGCCTTCGGAATCATTACCTCACACTTCCGAGTGGGGAGACATCTGTACAGAGCTAGCAATTACCGAGCAGTGATGAAACGGAGATTCGCAGTATGGGAAGAGGCGATCTGCGTCGAGGGCGATTGTTAGTTAACCAGATGACGAAAGGTGGATTCGTCTGTCTGAGTCGCTAATTTTGTTTCTTCTTGAGTTAAGTTAACAATACCGTTGCTGGCCACCGGAGAGCTGGCTGGGGAAAAGATCTTTCTTGCCTACGATCTGAAACCGATCCAGCGTGTCGCAGACGATTGATTGCCGGGCCTTCTTATTAACATCACGATAAGAAAGCGGCAGCTCGAGATTCTCAGAGACAGTCTGGTCGTCGAGTAGGTGATAGCTTTGAAAGACAAAGCCAATGTTGCGATTGCGCAGCTCAGCGCGTTTTCTGGGATTGAGCGAGTGGACGGCCGCTTCGTCGAAATAGTATTCCCCGCCCCACGACTGGTCATGCATGCCGAGGATGTGAAGTAAAGTCGACTTGCCGGCGCCTGACGGCCCCATGATCGAAACAAACTCGCCTTGCTTGATGTCCAGATCGATGCGGCGCAACACGTAGGTCTTCGTCACGCCTTGAGAGAAAGACTTGGTAGTGCTCTATTAGGAATGTTGCTGGCTAGGTTCTATTTTGGAAGGCGCAGCTTATCATCAATTAGCACGTCCGTTGACACTCCCGCGAGTCTGGCATACTTCAGCAAGACCAGCAGCGGCGGCTCCCGCTTCCCGCGTTCATACTCAGAAATGCTGGACGGATAAAGCGCCTCATCCTTCACGGCTAACTTGCTGATCATCTCTGGCTGCGTCAAGCCGAACGACACTCTAATCAGTTTTAGCTTGCCACCCAGCTTCTTAGGCCGGGAGCGATACGAGCGCCCCATCACCTGATCCCTCCGATTGAGGCGCGCGATGATCCAGCGTTACCGCTGTAACCAATGCAAGCGCACATTCTCAGAAGAGCATGAAAAGGCGCAAGGGCCTCTGGGCGAAATGCGTATTTCCCTAGACAAGGCTGAGATGTGTTTGCGCCTCTTGCTTGAGGGTATGTCAGTTCGATCCATTCAGCGGATCACTGGCCTTCACCAAAAGACGATCCTTGACCTGATGGTTTTAGCTGGCGAGCGTTGTGAGAAGTTAATGGCAGACCGCATCAAAGGGATCGCCGTCAAAGATGTTGAAGCGGATGAGATTTGGGGATTCGTTCAATGCAAAATCGTCACAAACTTAATAAAGGGATCACCGATCCGCACGTTGGCGATAGCGATTTATTGTTTATACACTAAATAGCATGAAGAAGCGCGGAAGGGGTCGCCCACCAAAAGAGGCGGATCAACTAAGAAGCGAATCGTTGTTGGTGCGGCTTGAGGCTGGCGAGAAAGAGACTTTTCGCAGCGCGGCTGATAAGGGCCGGGGTGTCGCTTTCGGACTGGGTTAGAGAGCGGCTGAGACGCATTGCGACTAGGGAGCTAGGCAAGGCATCCGTCGCTCGGTGATCATCGTTGCAAACGGCGATGGTGTACGCTACCATCCTCAGCATCGTTATTTGACTCTGGGGTTTGCCTTTCTTCCCCGTTGTTTGTTGAGCCCTAAAAAGCCAACAGCCCTCGGTGCTCTAGACCGAGGGCCGCAAAGCTGAAAAAGAAAGGCGGTGACAAGATGATGCTTATCATCCGCTGTCATTGGGTGGTTATCGTAACGATTGCCAAAGACGGTAGCGTTACGGTTGTTGTCGTACCAACTAGGGCCGCGAGGCCCTAAACCTGATTAAAGAACGTACCCTCTGTGCCGAGGGGAATTACACTGGGGTCGGCTCACATCCGGCCCCTCTTTTCTTTCAAACATCGTCAAAGAACTAAATCAACGCCGTTCGGCTTACGCTCGTTGCGTCCTGTGACGGCGGTCACTATGTCACTGACATAGTAGAATCACGTTCTAGCTTTGTCAATTTAACTTGACAAATTAAACTGGTCAAGTCTAGTTGCTCAACTATATTTGATGCAGCCAGTTCAAAGAACCAATCAGCAACATTCCTACTGTAGCACTACCAAAGACTTTTCGATGTTGTTTAACTTGATCATGCGATCTCTCCGAAGCCGCTCTCTTTCAATTCTCGTTTGGCTTCTTCAATCTCGCGCCGGTTAGCTCCGGCCTCTTCCTCGACGATAAGGCCATCAAAAAGATGGACAATGCGATCTGCGTGTTGGGCATAACGCGGGTCGTGAGTAACCATGCAGATGGTGGCCCCGCCGCGGTGCAATTCACGTAGCAATTCCATCACCGATTCGCCGTTGGTTGAGTCCAGATTGCCGGTTGGCTCGTCGGCCAGAAGGATGCTGGGCTGACCGCCGACAGCGCGGGCTACTGCGACCCGCTGCTGCTGGCCGCCCGAGAGTTGGCTGGGAAGGTGCTTGGCGCGATGAGCCATCCCAACGCGCTCCAGCGCAGCGGTCACGCGTTGCTTTCTGTCACTCGAGTTCATCCCGCGATAAGTCAACGGCAGCTCGACGTTTTCATAGACGGTAAGGTCGCCAATAAGATTGAAGCTCTGAAAGATGAAGCCAACTTCCCGGTTGCGTATGCGGGCGCGCTGCGACAACGACAGGTTCTCGACGGCGTTATCGTTGAGAACGTATTCGCCGTCGGTGGGAGTATCGAGCAAACCCAGAATCGACAACAGGGTTGACTTGCCACAACCCGACGGGCCCGCAATCGACAGGTACTCGCCCTTCTTAATGTCCAGATGAATTCCGGAAAGAGCGTGCGTCTCGACTTCGTCGGTGTAGAAAACCTTCTTGACGTCAGAGAGATGAATCAGAGGATTGGATGCACTCATTAAGGGTCTCCTTAGAAATGTCCGACAAACTTTAGTTTGTCGTTGCTGATGGTTTAGAAGCGGCTACCGCCGGCTTCGTCAGACATTAGCCTGACGCTAAACAAGTTGTTAAGGATCGATGCGACAAACTGAAGTTTGCCGGCGCGTTAACGAATGCGAATGCGGCTATAGCTATCCATTGCCGAGGTGTCGGACAAGATCACTTGATCGCCTTCCTTCAGTCCGCTGATTATCTCGATGGTACTGACCGAACTGCGCCCCAGCGCTACCTGCGTACGCACAGCTTCTTGTCCATCCGGAGTCAATCGAAACATACCAACCGTCTGCTGTCCCTGCCCGAATGCCGGGCGGCCTACATAAAGAACGTTGTTAAGACGTTCCAGTTCAATTGTCCCATCCACGCTCAAATCCGGTCGCGCGCTGCCCGGGAGCGGTCCCGTCAGTTCGGCGTCGACCACAAAAGTCCCTTCACGCGCGGCCGGATCGATCCGCGAGACTCGACCCTGAATCATGCCGTTGCGGGTGTCGACAGCAACGGGTTGGCCGACTCTAACGTCTTTGATTTGGGTTTCAGCAATCTTCAACTCGGCTTTGAGAGAGGCGGGATCGGCCACGCGAGCAATGTTGACTCCAGGAGTTACCTGTTGGCCTTCCTGCACAGCGACTACCTGGAGGACGCCATTACTTCCGGAACGTACTTTCAAAGCCTCGACCTGATCTTTTTTGAGTTTGGCCAGGGTGCGCAATTGTTGGATTCGCGCCGTCTGCGCGTTCATTTGCGCCTTTGTGGCTTTGCCGGCGATCGCCAGACGTTGTTGCTCAACCTTGAGTCGGTTGGCAAGATCCTGCACTTTCACCCGAGAAATCTTTAGCAATAAGTCAGCCACCAGACCCTGTTTGGCGAGTGCCTCGTCGGTGTCCAGTTGTATTCTTGCCTGGCTGTATTCGGCATTGATGCTGGCAGTCGCAGATTGTTGGGTCATGTTCTCGCTTTCCAGGCGCACCCGCAGACTCTCCTGATCAGCTTCGGCCGCTTTCACCTGAAACTCAGCATCAATGGCCTGCTGTTCCATTTGTGGATTCGAAAGTTCCACGATCACAGTGCCGGAGCCAACTTCAACTCCTGCCTGGACCAGGATCCTTTCGACGCGACCCTCGGCTGGCGCAATCACCCACCGAGTCACTTGAGGCACTAATGTTCCGTTGCCCCTAACCTCACGCAGCATCTGGCCGCGCTTGACCGTATCGATCACGGCAGTAGAACGATCGAGAGTGGGGGCCGCAGGCTTCAGCTTCGCGAGAACAAACGTAATTCCGCCCACGACGGCGAGACCGATGGCGACGAGGATCCCGGTGCGGACTCGCCTCTTGAGTTTTGATTTTCCCGGCCGCTTAATGTCCATGAACTTCCACTCAAATCGCCTTCTGATTGCAAGTACGTACTGCCGTAACCTCCGGTTGACTCCCTCTCAACAAACCAGCCAACACTCTTCGCAACTTTTTCTTGGTGCCAACAGCAGAAATCTTAAGTGTTCTACAATAGTTGGGTAACGTCGTCGCGCCTTTCAGATGAAAATGATTCGGGCCCTGGTGTCCACTTCTTCAAAAGCTGAGTCACAGACAAACCCTGAATCTGACGTGGATCAACGGTCTCACTGCCAGCATTTCAAGTGCCAATCACGTCCCTCGCCGACCAACGCTGCGAAATAGCCCGGCCCCGGCTCTAAAGAGCGCAAAGTCCAACGCCTGGCCTCTTGCACGTCGCCGCGCACGGCCAATAGAGAGGCCGGTGAGCCCGGCGTGAGCGACACATCAAAACTGTGTAGCGGTAGCGAAAGCCCTTCCCCAATGCCTTTGATGTAAGCTTCCTTGCGGGTCCAGCATAGGAAGAAAGCTTCTTCTTGCAAATGCTCCGGAAGCGCGCCAAGCAGCTTGATCTCATGCTCTGAAAAGAAGGCCGAAGCGATCTGCCTGTGCTCTATGTTCGTTCGAACTTGTTCGATGTCGACGCCAAGTTCACGTTGACGGCTAATGGCATAGAGCGCCAGTTCACCGGAATGTGAGACATTGAAGCGTAGCCACTCCCCGCCGCACTCGTCCGTTAAATACGGTTTCCCGTAAGACGTATATTTGAACCGCAAACTGCCGGGTGAGAGTTTCAGGTACCGGCTCAGAATTTCGCGCAGAAGGCCCCGGGCGGCGATGTAATGCCGGCCGTCGCGCTCAAAATGAAACCGTACGGCACGATCCCATTCTTCCGAGACGAGCGTCCCGTGTAGATGCTGCAAGCGATGATGCGAATGATTCAGAGATGCACGCCAGACATGCACTTCATCTGCGCCCAAGCCGAGATTCGCTGGCGGCTCGCGCCACGGCTGAACCGCGGAGTCCGCCTGCGCATTCAAGTTTGCTGGCATGGAAACCTCTGACTGGTTAATTATTCTGCGCCGCTAATTCCATCTTTTTTCTCAAACGCAACGGCCTCATGTCCGTCCACACTTCCTTGATATGGGCCAGACATTCCTCCTTAGTGCCGCTTTTTGCCGACATCGTTCCAGCCGAACGCATTCTCGCGTCGGTAAATACAGACGTTGACTATTATGTGTTTCTCACTCCGGCTGGAAACTGTAACGGTCTCTACGTTGCAAGCAAGACGGCTACGAGTTTCGAAGTTCGCGATTTACGGCAAGGAAAATCAAACATAAGTTTCGACTATCGCATCATGGCCGCGACGCAGGGGCTACGAAAACGTGTCCAGCGGGAAGCGCTGGTCGGAATGAAATGAATGAGGAAGCGGGAGATGTTGTTTAGAAACAGGCTTGCAGAGCCAGACTGTTCACTCCAGCGGCCTCAATACTTCCGATGACAAAAGATAGACTCAACTGATAAGCGCGCAGGATTCATCGAGGATCAGCGATTCGTCCTTCTCAGCAAATTGGAGTTGATAAAGCCGCCAGTAAAACCCACGTTCATTGAGCAACTGCTGATGCGTTCCTGTCTCGCGAACTTTGCCTTTATGAATCACGATGATTTTATCCACCGATTGAATCGTCGATAACCGATGCGCAACTGCCAACGAGGTACGTCCCTCCATGAGCCTTTCCACGGCCTGGCCGATCAGTATTTCCGTTTCCGTATCAATCGAGCTTGTCGCTTCGTCCAAGATCAGCACGCAAGGATTGAAGGCTAAAGCTCGCGCAAAGCTAAGCAATTGCTTTTGTCCAACCGAAAGCCCGTGGCCCCGCTCATGGATTTGACTCGCGTATCCATCGGGGAGTTTATTAATGAAGGTGTCCGCGTGAACGTTTTGGGCCGCCTCCATCATCTGGTCATCGCTGATGGCCTTATTGTTGAACCTGATATTGCTCGCGATGTCGCCTGCATATATGAACATATCTTGAAGCACGATACTAAAGTTGGAACGCAGATCCGTCAGATCAAATTTACGAATGTCGGTATCATCGAAAAGAATCTGACCCCGCTGCACGTCGTAAAACCTTAACAACAGACTAGTGATTGTCGTTTTGCCAGCTCCTGTATGGCCTACAAGGGCAATTCGCTCTCCCGGTTCCACGATGAACGACACATCCTCCAGCACCCAATCCTCGTCGTTATAAGCAAACCACACGTGGCGAAACTCTATCTTCCCCCGTGCTTTGCCGAAGTCGCCGGGTTTTGCAGATGACCTCCTGGCGATCGGCTCATCCAACAGGGCAAAGACCCTTTCGGCGGCTGCCATAGCTGCTTGCAGAACGTTGTACTTATCGCTGATATCTGAGACTGGTTCATAAAAAGATCGGGCCAGCTGGATGAACGCGATGAGCGTGCCGAGGGTGGCTGCGCCACTAATGACTTGCATGCCGCCCCGCCAGAAGATGAGGGCAATACCGATTACTCCGACTACTTCCGCAACGGGAAGAAAACTCGAATAGTAGAGAGATGATTTCACGCCCTCGCGGCGGTTGGCTTCGTTGATGCTCTCGAGAATCTGCTTCTCGCGCTCTTCACGATTGAATAACTGTACGATCAGCATTCCGCTGATATGTTCTTGCAAGAATGCGTTGATCCGCGCAATGAGCACACGGCTCCGAGCAGTAGCGCTTCGCGCGCCATTACGGCAGAGGATAGTCAAGACGATTATCAAGGGCAACATCGTAAACGTGAGAAGGGTCAGCTGCCAGTTGATGTAAAGCATCCAGATGATGATATAGACGATCGCGATGATGTTTCTGATAACAGAAGTGATTCCCGTGGTGAACATCTCATTAAGCGCATCAACATCGCTGGTCAGGCGGCTCATTAGTCGTCCAACCGGGTTTCGGTCGTGGAATTTTATCGGCAGTTTGTGGAAGTGCCCGAAAATTTGTTGACGCAAATCGAAGATTACGTATTGTCCGATCATCTGCATTACGATGCTATGCGCGTATTGCACGGCAAAGCCCAGCAAATTGGCCGACAGAAAAATAAGGGCAATGAAGATCAGCCCGCGGTAAGGTCCGGCTCCTAACCCCAGAAAGTCAGCCCCCCTTTTGAGAACAATCTCGTAGCTGGCAAGTGGCCGAGAGGTGTCAGGTACGATGAAGAGATCAACCGCGGCTTTCGTCAGCGGCGGCGCGATCAGCATGAGCGGCGCATTGAGAAATGTCAGAAGGACCGATATCAAAGCGTACCCGCGATAAGGTCCCAGATAGCGAAGCAGGCGTCGCGCGATATGCTTATTCCCTGCGGGGTCGAGCGCTTTTTCTTCGTGATGAGACGTAGTCATATGGTATTTCCAAAGGAGGGAGATCGGAGCAACAAGATGTCCTGGCCACGAAAGAGTTCGGTCCTTGACGACTGCTGTCTTCTGCACGTCAATTTTAGGCGGAGGCGTCCAACAATTCTTCTTCAAGAGCCTGCCGTTCGCAAAGCCTGGCGTACAATGAGCCCCGCTGGAGAAGTTCAGCATGTGTGCCGCGCTCGACGATGCGGCCTTCGTCCATCATCAGAATCAAGTCAGCGTGCTTGACCGTCGAAACGCGGTGTGAGATGACGAAAGCGGTGCAGTCGCTCATGATGCGTCGTAGGTTGTGCAGAATGTTTTCCTCGGTGTAGGTGTCAACCGCGGACAGCGCATCGTCGAGCAGGAGAATCCGGGGCCGTCGGATTAAGGCGCGGGCAATGGCGAGGCGTTGCTTTTGCCCCCCGGACAAGGTGATGCCGCGCTCGCCCAAGACAGTCTGATAACCTTGAGGAAAGCGTTCGATGTCCTGCGCCAGCTCTGCATCAGCAGCCGCCTGCTTGATCTCATCGGTGGTGGCGTGTTCCGCTCCGAAAGCTATGTTGTCAGCGACCGACTCACTGAAGAGGAAGGATTCTTGAGGAACGTACCCAATCCGCGCGCGCAGAGCTGGCAGAGGGATTTCTTCAATCCGGTCGCCATCAATAAAAACCTTCCCTGATTCAGCCTCCAGCACACGAGGAATCAGACTCATTAGAGTAGACTTACCCGAACCGACCGCGCCCAAAATCGCTACTAGCTGCCCCTGCTTAACGCGCAGGTTGATGTCTCTCAGCACGGGTGCCGTGGTTTCATGATAAGTGAAAGTCAGATTGCGAAACTCTATAGCGCCAGTCCGGTCAGACTGGTGAAAAGAGTTTGCGGCAGCGCAGGCGGGCGGTTCGATTGACATCACTTCGTTGATCCGACCCATCGAAACCCTGGCTCGTTCAAAGAAGCTGACGACGGAGCCAAGTTCGATCATCGGGTAGATAAGGAGGCTGGTATAGAGCATGAATTGCACGAACTGGCCGATGGTGAGGCTGCTTCTTAAAACCAGGGTTCCGCCATAGCACAGAACCAGCAGAGCAACCGTCTGCACAATAAGCTGTAAGGTCGGCACATAGACGCTGGTTAAGCGGGCGAGTCCGAGATTACGCGTGACGGCCTCACGGCTGACTTCCGTAAACCTTTCGATCTCAGCTTGCTCCTGCGTATAAGCGCGCGTGATGCGGATGCTGGCCAGCGATTCCTGCGCGCGATTGGCGATCATCGCGACGTACTCCTGCACCTTCACCGCACGATTATGAATATGTTTTGAGAACCCGCGAGTGGCGAGAGCGATCATCGGCAATACCGAAAACGTCAGCAGGGCGAGACGCCACTCGATGGAAAACATCAGCGGAACCAACAGTGTCAGGATAAAGGCGGTGTTAATCATGAACATGATGGCGGCGCTCGCCTGGGTCCGCACAACATTAATGTCGTTCATCGCGCGCGTCATCAAGTCGCCTGTTCGGTACTTTTGATAAAACGCGACACTAAGCTTTTGCAGGTGAGCATAATAATCATTGCGCATCTCACATTCATACGAACGTAGGATATGGATGAACATGTATTGCTCTAGAAAGAGAAACAGACCTTGTGCGCACGCAATTAGAATCAGCAGTCCCCCGTAGTGCAGGAGCTTTCGCTGGTTGAGCTCGGAATTAAGATCATCAATCGCGTGGCCCAAAACTAGAGGGGCCGCCAATTTGGCGCTGTTCATCAGGACGATGCAGATGGTGCCACAGACGAGCCAGGGCCAGTATGGCGTCAGGTACGTTCTGAATCTTTGAAAAGAGGTCATAGCTGACTTTTAACGCGCGGAAGTGCAGGCGGATTTTGTTGATTGCGCCAGGAATGTCTCAAACCGGCAGAGAACACCAAGGTTCGAGAGCCGGCGAAGGCCACACGGATGCAAGCGCACGATTAAACTCCTACGAGGTCGGGTGGCGTTACTTGCGCTTCAGCGGGATTCGGCCGGGGCGACGGCACCTCGCTTGGCGCTTCCACCGGCTCTTCCAGACGAGAGCAGTATTCTTCCAGCTGCTGACCCAGCGTTCGCACCAGTGGCTCGCTCATAATCGTGTAATGAGTGCCGAGAAGCGGCCTGATTTGTAAATCCTTGATTAGTCTGTCCCAGCCCAGAGCCGGACCGAGGCCATACCCATTTGCCGGCTCTGTAGCCTTAAGCAAGAGAGCCGTTCCGGCATAAAGTTCCGGTCTATAGTTCCATAACGCCCGATGATTGTTCTTAAAGAGTTCGTACATACGTTGGATCACCGAGAGGTCGAGGTCTGCCGCGACGACGCCCGCCTGTCGCGCCTGGCCCAGGACATGAGTTAACTGTTGTCCGGGCTCGATAGATAGGAGGTCTGCCGGCGTCAGCGCAAGCTGTTCCAACGAAAGGCCAAGATCCTGAGCAAAACTATTTAGCAGATTCATCTCGTCAAGGTGCTGGGAGTCTTTGTCTGCCAGAGTGCTGGAGGTCCCAGCCTCTTTCTCGGCTGAGCGCCCGGCGACGTGAGGAATCATCGAATCCACCAGCGCAAGAAGCTTGACCTCTTGGCCACGATCTTGAAGCTGCCGCGCCATCTCAAAAGCCACCACTCCGCCCATTGACCAGCCCCCCACAAAGTATGGACCGGCGGGTTGCACGTCACGCAACTTTTCCACGTAGTAGGCTGCCATGGATTCGATTTCCGTAAACATTGGTTCACCATCTTCCGTCAACGGCGATTGCAATCCATAAAACGGTTGGCCAGGATCGAGATGGCGCGATAAAACTACATAACAGAAAACCCTGCCACCGACCGGATGGACGAAGAAGATTGGAGGTCTGTGCCCATGCGGCTGAATTGGAATCAGCGCCGACTCGCGCGTTACAACCACTTGCGCGCGCGCTACCTTGGCTAGATTCCGGATCGTTGCTTCCTGAAAGAGTGCGGCGAGAGGAATCCGCCAGCCGAACCGTTTATGCACCTGCGCCACCATTCGGACTGCCAGCAATGAGTGTCCGCCGAGACGGAAAAAATCATCGATCACGCTCACGGCGCGCACTCCGAGGATGTCTTCCCACACTTGCGCCAATTGAAACTCCGTTAAATCACGCGGCGCAAGAAAGTTTCCATCAATTCCATATGGCATCAGGTCGGGCGCAGGCAACGCCTTTCGATCGACCTTTCCATTGATGGTAAGGGGCAAAGCCTCCAGAATGACGAAGCGCTGCGGGAGCATATAATCCGGCAAGTAACGGCTTAAGTGTTGACGTAAGTCGTCAGCCGTGGGAGGGGAAAGCAAACGAGAAGCAACCACGTAGGCTACGAGATACTTATCCGTGGTCGGTTCTTCTCTGACCGTGACCACACACTCATGGACAGCGTCATGCCGCCCCAGTACCGATTCGATCTCGCCCAACTCAATGCGAAACCCCCGCACCTTCACCTGCTGATCAAGCCGTCCCACATACTCAATCCGTCCGTCTGCTAAATAACGACCCAAGTCGCCCGTGCGGTATAGCCGTGCTCCGTCCGTCGCGCCGTAACGGTGCGGCACAAACCGCTCAGCGGTAATCTCTGCCCGCTGCAGATACCCACGCGCCAATCCCTCTCCGCCCAGATATATCTCTCCTACCACTCCCACTGCGATCAACTCCATCTGCGGATCCAGCAAGTACACTTCCGTATTCGCCACAGGGCAACCGATGGTCACCTCCTCGCTGCTTCCCTTCTGCACGTCGCTGTAGGTTGAATAGGTCGTGTCTTCCGACGGTCCATATAGATTTACCACCCGCTTGATGCCGGCCTGTTCGTACACGCGCTGCGCCAGCACATTCGGCAACGGTTCTCCGGCCAAGTTCACCGTCCGCACCGATTTCGGCACCCCTCCCACCCGCACCAGTTCTGCCATCGCCGACGGAACCGTGTTGACCAGCGTGACGAACTCCGATGCATTGAGTAATGGCAACTCCAGTGCGTTCGCGGCCAGTATGACGCTCCCCCCATAGCTCAAAGGAACAAAGATTTCAAACACTGAGAGGTCGAAGCAGATCGAAGTCGATGCGAGCACACCCGCCAACTCATCCATGGTGAAGACCTCGCCCGACCAGCGGAGCAGGACCAGCGCGCTTCGGTGAGTAATGGCGACTCCTTTGGGCTGGCCGGTAGAGCCTGAGGTGTAAATGACATAGGCGAGGTTATCTGCTGCCGCCTCGCTGGACAGATTCTCCAGGCTCGCGCGGCCGATCTTATCTGCGTCTGTGTCGAGGCAAATAACCTCCGCCCTGCCCGTCGACGCTCGCTCGCGCAAATGACTCTCGGTGATGACCACCGCAACCTGGGCATCCTCGAGCATGAAGCTCAGCCGCTCCGCAGGATAAGCAGGATCCAGCGGCAAATACGCTCCCCCGGCCTTGAGAATGGCCAACAGTCCCACCACCATCTCGATCGAGCGTTCCACCATCAGGCCTACCAGAGTTTCCGCTCCCACCCCAAAAGTACGCAGGTAATGCGCCAGTTGATTGGCCCGCCGGTTCAACTCATTGTAGCTGACCCGCTCCTCTCGATAACGGATCGCCACCTGCTCTGGCGTCCGCTCGACCTGCGCTTCTATCAAATGATGCAGCGCCACAGTCGCCGGATATTTTCGCTTGGTATTGTTCCACTCAACCAGCAGTTGACCTCGCTCCTGTTCTGTCAGCATTGACAATTCCCACAGTTGCGCATGGGGATGTGCGGCCATCTCTTCGACGATTCTGCCGACGTGTCGGAGCATTCGCTGAACTTGTTCCTTCGTGAAATAGCTGGTGTCGCAACTCAGTTGCAAGACCAACTTGTCGGCGGGTATAACCCCGAACGCAAGCGGATAGTTTGTTTTCTCAATAGAGCCGACATTCTTGATTTGCAGGCGGTCTCCGTGTTCCTCCTCCGAAGACTTGATTGGATAGTTCTCAAAGACCATCATGGTTTCAAAGAGGGCGAGACCTCTGGGGATTTCGCTCCATCCCTGCACTTCCACCAGCGGGCTATACTCATATCCTCTCGCCTCCACCTGTTCCGCCTGCAACTGCCGCAGCCATCCCAACATCTCTACTCTCTCATCAATTCGCACTCGAACCGGCAACGTGTTGATAAAGAGCCCGACCATCTCTTCGACTCCGTTCAACTCTGGAGGGCGGCCTGACACTACCGCTCCGAAAATCACATCAGTTCCTCGGCCGTAGCGGCTCAAGAACAGAGCCCATGCTCCCTGCATGACGGTGTTCAAAGTCAACTGGTGCTGCCTCGTTAGTGATTTCAGCGCATCCGTTGTGTCTGTTGAGAGACATATGTAGTCCCCGTAGCTTTGCGAATCTCTTGACTCCGACTGCGATACCATGCGCTGCTCTTTAATCAGAGGACTCGCATTAGTGAAACCCTTGAGACGCTCACGCCAGAATCGCTCTGCCGCGGAGAGATCCTGATCCTGCAACCATTCGATGTAATCCCGATACGGTCGCACCGGCGGCAGTTGCGATTCCTGGCCGGAGAGCAAAGCGTGATAGATATCAAACGCATCCCTGAAGATAATGGACGCGCTCCAACCATCGAGCAGGGAGTGGTGATGACACCAGATGAACTTCGCCTTCCGCTCGCTTAATCTCACTACAGAGATTCGGACCAGCGGAGCCTGCGAAAACTCGAATCCGTCCGCCCGGTCCTGTTCCACTAGCGATTGCATCCTCCCCTTCTGCTCCTCCTCGGTCGTCACTCGCCAATCCATCTCACGCCACGGCAGCTCAACTTCCTTTCGCACGACCTGCAAAACCTCTCCCACCTCTTCCCATACAAAACACGTGCGGAGGACACTATGACGCTCGAACACGCGCTGCCAGGCTCGGCGCAAAACGGCGGCGTCGAGCTCGCCCTCCAAATCGCAGATAATTTGGACGATGTAAGCGCTCGATTCCGGCGCAAGAAGGCCATGAAAGATCAGACCCTGCTGCAACGGCGAGGCTACATAAACATCTTCTACATTCTTCATTTGTGTTCGGCGTGCTCTTAGGGTGGCACTACTCGGATGTCGAAGTTAGCCCGGAGTTCCGAGCATCAGATTCTGTCTTAGAGTCGTGGTTTAAAAAGAGAGGGTTTTAGATCTGGTAAGTCCGCTACCTGGTCGTGAATAGGGCGTTGGGCAATTGTCAGCCAGTAATGTGACGATCAAGGACTATGACGTTTTGGCAAGTCTGTCGAGCAACGATGATAGCTTGCTCAGTTTGTCTTCGTTCAATTTGGCGAGTGGGAAATCCGAGACGGTGAAGCCTCCGGTTTCGGCCAAGCGGCAGTGCGCAATGATCTCTCGCAAGCTGTTCAGATAGGCTTCGGCTAACTGCTC
>Ga0137363_10000570_pt1 | contig 20502 bp, 19 predicted proteins | sample MadtaG_FD_104800 | JGI IMG/M metagenome (GOLD analysis project Ga0137363, IMG submission 104800) | Vadose zone soil microbial communities from Angelo Coast Range Reserve, California, USA - Mad1_115_16 metaG | ecosystem: Environmental > Terrestrial > Soil > Vadose zone | place: USA: California...
CCATAGTCGTTTTCAGGAATGGAACGAGAGAAGGGAAGAACCGAAGAAAAACTCGGGGCTGTCACTCCTCGATAGCGCTCCATCCGCATAACTTCACAACGGATGACAGTGGACAGGTCTTAGCCCTGGCCCCCAGCCGCCCGGCATTCAGTTGCCGCAGCGACTTCGGCGGATCAACAGCACTTGCCCCTTTCGCGCGGGCGTCCGAAGCTGATCGGAAAAGCACGCCCCGCTACTAATGGGATCCGCACCTCTACCAAGTACCATTTGAAAATAGTAGAGCGACGCGGGAAAGTCAATCTTCCCAAGCATCCAAAAAACACGCTCGATGTATCTGTTTTTTGGCGCGACGCCCGGATTGACGCAGGGGGCCGGCTTGTTTAAGCTTTGACTCATCAAATGAAGGTCTCAAAGCATCTCCGGGCGCACCACTATCATCATCACGGCCACATGCCGCGCCCGTTGAGTTGCACCTAGCGATTACGCAGAAAACGCACTCATCGGCCCGCTGGCGCCCAAAGCCCCAGCGGGTTTTTTGTTTTGGCGCGACTCTGGGAGGAAGTACGTGGAAATCGCATTCGAAAAGAGTGGCGGGCTGGTGCCCGCGATTATTCAGGACGGCCGCACCGGTGAAGTCTTGATGCTTGGCTTCATGAACGCGGAGGCGCTTGCGGAGACGCAGCGAACGCGTGAGGCGGTGTTCTTCAGCCGCTCCCGGGAACGTTTGTGGAAGAAAGGGGAATCAAGCGGCCACGTCCTGCGCGTGCTGGAAATACGCATCGATTGCGACGCCGACACACTGCTCTTGCGCGTCGAGCCAGTAGGACCCGGCGTTTGTCACGAAGGATATTCCAGTTGTTTCTTCCGGCAGATTGAAGAAAACGGCAGCGTCCGTACCGTCGCGGCGCGGACATTCGATCCCACCAAAGTTTACGCTCCGGGGGCAAAACGATGAATCGTTTGAAGCTGGGAATCCCCAAGGGCAGCCTGCAAGAAGCAACCTTGGAGCTTTTCGCTCGCGCAGGCTGGAAGATCGCCATAAGCTCGCGAAGCTACGTGCCTACCGTCGATGATCCGGAGATCGAGTGCCTGCTCGTGCGGGCGCAGGAAATGGCCCGCTATGTGGAAACCGGCGCGCTGGATGCGGGAATTACCGGCCACGACTGGGTGGTCGAAAGCGGCGCTAACGTCGAGGAACTTTCCGAGCTGGTGTACGCCAAGCAGAGGCTGTCGCGGGTGCGTTGGGTGCTCGCTGTGCAGGAAGATTCCGCGATTCGTGAGCCGCGCGATTTGCAAGGCAAGGTGATCGCCACGGAAATCGTGCGAATCACAGAAGAATACTTAAAGCGCCACGGAGTAACCGCGCGCGTGGATTTCTCTTGGGGTGCTACGGAGGTGAAAGTGCCGCAACTCGCTGACGCCATCGTCGAGGTTACCGAAACGGGCTCTTCGCTGCGCGCCAACCGCTTGCGGGTTGTGGACACGGTTCTGGAATCCGCCACCGTTTTCATCATGAATCGCGCAGCGGTCGCGGATTCGTGGAAGAAGGAAAAAGCGGAAAGCCTGATCCTGATGCTGCAAGGAGCGATTGCCGCCGCCAGCAAAGTCGGCCTGATCCTGAATGTGCGCCGCGAGGATCTGGACCGCGTGGTCGCGATCCTGCCGGCGCTGAAGAACCCCACGATCTCCATGCTCAGCGATCCAGAGTGGGTGGCTGTGAACACCATTGTCGAAGAATCCGTGGTCCGGCAAATTTTGCCCAAGCTCAAAGCCGCGAATGCGCAGGGGATTGTGGAGTATCCCCTGAACAAGATCGTGTTGTGATGCGAATCTTGCGACTAACCGGCGCAGTGGAAAAGAGGCTGCTCGCAGTGCGCGAACTTCGCGATGCCCAAGCCGAGAAAGTCGCCGCTAAAATTATCGCCGACGTGCGGCGGCGTGGCGATACTGCCGTGCTTTCCTGGACGAAAAAACTGGATGGTATAAATTTGGCGCGCCGCGGAATGTGGATCTCGCAGCGCGAGATCGAGGAAGCGCAAAAAAATGTCAGCGCGGATTTCCTGCGCGCCGTGAAACACGCGATAACCAACGTCCGAACGGTGGCTGAGAAACAGTTGCCACGAAACTGGTCAGTGGAAGTGGAACCCGGTGTGAGCATCGGGCAATTAGTCCGGCCTATTGAAACAATCGGCTGCTACATCCCGGGCGGCAAGTCCACTCTGCTTTCGACGCTGGTGATGACCGCCGTGCCGGCCCAGGTTGCGGGCGTAAAGAGAATCGTCGTCGTTTGCTCAAGGCCGAACCATGAACTTCTTGCGGCCGCTGGCACTCTCGGGGTGCGCGAAATCGCGCGCATCGGCGGTGCGCAGGCCGTTGCCGCCCTCGCCTTTGGAACCAAAACGATTCCGCGCGTCGACAAAATCTTTGGACCGGGCAACCGCTTTGTGACCGCCGCAAAGCACCGTGTAAGTCGTCACTGCGCCATCGATCTTCCCGCCGGGCCAACCGAAGCCATTGTGCTTGCGTCTCGAGGCAATCCGGCTTGGATCGCAGCGGATTTGCTGGCCCAAGGCGAACACGCCCCCGACGCAGCAAGCATCTTGGTCACTACGTCGGCGCGGCTCGCAGGGGAAGTGCAGTGCGAAGTTGCCGCACAGTTGGGGAAATTGCCGCGCACAAACCCCGCCAATGCTTCCTTCAAAACGACCGGAGTGATTTTGCTCGCCGCATCCGACCGTGCTGCCTTCGACTTCGTGAACCGCTTTGCGCCGGAACATCTGAGCCTTCCGCAATCCAAACCTGCCGCTCTCAAAAAGATTTCTGCGGCGGGAACGGTTTTTGTCGGTCCTTGGGCCGCCCAGCCTCTCGGCGATTACACGAGTGGCAGCAACCATGTTTTGCCCACCGGCGGCTGGGCGCGCAGGCGCGGAGGGCTGTCGGCAGCAGATTTTGTGAAGTGCATCAGCGTGCAGACCATTGGCCGCAAAGGTTTCAAGCGATTGGCGGGCGACGTGCGGGTTCTCGCACAGGCAGAAAATCTTCTCGCACATGAAAACGCTGTGGCGGTGCGCCAATGACGCCGAAGCTCTCTGTGCGGCACGCAATCCTGAACAAGGCGGAATGATGCCAAGAACCGCAAAGATTCATCGTAAGACTAACGAGACCGATATCAAGCTCCGTCTGAACCTCGACGGGCGCGGTAGAGCACGCATCGCCACGGGAATCCGTTTCTTCGATCACATGTTGGAGCTCGTCGCCCGGCATGGCGCGTTCGATTTGGAACTGAATGCGCGCGGCGACTTGGACGTCGACCAGCACCACATCGTCGAAGACGTGGGTATCGCCTTGGGCGAAGCGGTGACCAAAGCCCTGGCCACCAAGCGCGGCATTCTGCGCGCCGGATATTTTCTGATGCCCATGGACGAAACGCTCGCCGCCAGCGCTGTCGATTTAAGTGGCCGGCCGTTCTGCGTTGTGAACGCCAAAATTGCGAGCGCGCGTATCGGCGATTTTCAGGCCGAGCTGACTGAAGATTTTTTTCAAGGGTTTGCGCAAGCCGCCCGCGCCAATGTCCATCTCCGCGTCCTGTACGGACGATCTTCGCATCACCGGGTCGAGGCCATGTTCAAGGCCTTCGCTCGCGCTCTGCGTTTCGCCGTGGCGCGAGACAAAAGATTGCGCCGCGTGCTGCCCAGCACCAAGGGCTTGCTATGAAAATTACCCTGTTGGATTACGGCGCAGGCAATGTCGCCTCTGTCGAGCGAGCCCTGCAGCGGCTCGGAGCGGAATCGCAACGTGCTACCGCTCCCGAATGCATCGCAAGCGCGCAGGCGCTGCTCCTTCCGGGCGTCGGACATTTCGAAACGCTCATCCGCTCGCTCGATGATCGTAAATTGCGCGCGCCGATAATCAACGCCATCCGTGGCGGCGTTCCGTTCCTGGGCATTTGCTTGGGGCTCCAGGCACTCTACACCGCCAGCGATGAGGCGCCGGAACTAGTGGGCTTGCAGTTGTTGCCCGGACGCGTGCGCTCGCTGCCGCCCGTCGCCAAACTGCCGCACATGGGCTGGAATCGACTGCTCGCGAAACACAAGTCCCAGCTCCTTGAAGGCGTCGACGCGGATGCCTACTTCTATTTCGCGCACACTTACGCAGCGATCGAACAGCGCGAAGAAACCGTCGCTGCTTGTAGCTATGGAACAGAGTTTGTCGCCGTGCTCGAAAAGGAAAATATGTACGCGGTTCAATTTCATCCGGAAAAGAGCGGCGATGCGGGCGCGCGAGTCTTGCGCAATTTTCTGAGGCTGTGCGCATGAGCCTGGCTCGCCGCATCATTCCTTGCCTGGACATCGACGGCAACCGCGTGGTGAAGGGCGTGAACTTTGTCGGGCTCCGCGATGCCGGCGATCCCGCGAAATTGGCGGCGCGATATAACGCGGAGGGCGCGGACGAACTTGTGGTCCTGGATATTGCCGCCTCGCGCGACCAGCGGCCGACGTTTTTAGAAACGATTCGGCGTGTCGCGGCGGAGCTCGCGATTCCCTTGACCGCGGGAGGCGGCATCCGCAGCGCGGAGGACGCTCGGTCCGTGCTTCGCGCTGGCGCGGACAAGATTACGCTGAATACCGCAGCAGTGGCGCGCCCCGAGTTGATCTCGGAGACCTCGTTCGAGTTTGGCGCGCAGGCAGTTGTGCTGGCGATCGACGCCAAGAGAGCCGGTGACCAATGGGTAGTGATTGTGCGCGGCGGTCGTGAGCCCGCAAACCGCGACGCGATTGCATGGGCAAAAGAAGGAGTTGCGCTCGGCGCCGGAGAGATTCTGGCGACCTCCATGGACCGCGATGGTACGCAGAGTGGATTCGACGCCGCCCTCACCGCGGCGATCTCCTCCGCGGTTTCCGTGCCGGTCATAGCCTCCGGCGGCGCCAAGCTGCCCGCTCATTTCGCTGAGATTTTTACCGACGGGCGTGCCGACGCTGCTTTGGCGGCCTCGATCTTCCACGACGATATTCAGTCGATCCGCGAGCTGAAGGAATTTCTTTCCGCCCGCGGCATTCCCGTGAGGTTGCCGTGCTGATCCCCTGTATCGACTTGCAGCAGGGCCAGGCCGTGCAACTCGTGCACGGGAGAAAACGCGAGCTTGCGATCGCGGATGTGATGTCGCTGCTGGTGAAATTCCAGAAATACAAGTGGCTGCACGTCATCGATCTGGATGCCGCCATGGGAAAAGGCAATAACAGCGAACTCGTGCGAAAACTATGCACCGAAGCGGCCAAGCGCTTTGGTACAAGAGTACGCGTGGGCGGAGGAATTCGCACCGTTCGCCGCGCGGCGGAAATTACGAAATGGGGCGCGCGCCAGGTCATTGTCGGAAGCGCCGTATTCAAGAACGGCAAGATAAACGCGCCATTCCTCCGGCAGCTCCGCGCGCGAGTGGGCCGCCCGGCAATCGTCATCGCGCTGGACACCGCCAAGGGCCAGGTTGTGATCAAAGGCTGGCAAAAGACATTGCGAATTCGGGCAGAAAATATGATGGAGCGACTCGAACCGTTCTGCGCCGCATTTCTCTGCACCGATGTAGACCGCGAAGGAACTATGAGTGGCGCCAATCTCAAATGGTTCGAGAGGCTGCGGAGGGCGACGTCGCATCCGATCATTGCCGCCGGCGGCATCAAGGCGCAGCGGGAAGTCCGCGCCCTCGGCCGCCTGGGGATGGACGCCGCAGTAGGCATGGCGCTCTACAGGAATCGCCTGCATTAAGGACTGAGCGTCCGTTGTATGATGTCGGCGCACGAACTAAGATTCACACTGAGGATACACATGACGCACCGTTCCGATCGCCGCGAGTTTCTCCGCACGCTGACCACCGCGACTCTGACCGCGGCAACCGCCGGCCTGGCGCTTTCCGATCAATCCTTCTCCGCGCCAAACAAATCCCTCCTCGTCTTCACCAAATCCTCCGGCTTCGAACACGAGGTAGTTAAGCGCAAGGACGGCAAGCTCAGCGTCGCCGAAACCGCCGTAACTGAACTCGGCCGGAAAAATGGCTTCGATGTCACCTGCTCCAAAGACGGCCGCATCTTTGACTCAAAAGATTTTCACAATTATCAAGCCGCCTTCTTCTTCACCACCGGCGATCTAACTCAATCCGGCACCGACAAAAATCTCCCCATGTCGCCCGCCGGCAAGCAAGCGCTGCTCACCTCCATCGAGCAGGGTCTCGGATTCGTCGGCTGCCATGCCGCCAGCGATACTTTCCACACCACGCCCGATCCAGCCGACTTGTCCAACCGCTACATCGCTCACGGCGCGCAATCCGATCCTTATCTCCGCATGCTGGGCGGCGAATTCATCATTCACGGCCGCGACCCGCGCCTGCAGACCGCCAACATCATCATCAACGATCCGTCTTTCCCGGGCCTTGCCGGCGTCCAATCGCCCGTCTCCTTCACCGAAGAATGGTATTCGCTCAAGGATTTCGCCACCGATATGCACGTCATCGCCACGGTCGACACCAGCATGCTCAAGAACGAGTGCTATCAGCGACGTCCGTATCCCGTCACCTGGGCGCGCGTGAACGGTAAAGGCCGCGTCTTCTTTATTGCCATGGGCGACCGCCCAGAAAATTGGCAGAACGCTTTCTTCCTCAATCTCCTCGCCGGAGGCATCCGCTGGTCGCTAGGCGAAGTCAAAACCGATCTGTCGCAGAATCTTCTCGCCGCCGCACCCGGTTACGCGGACATTCCGCCTAAATTTCCGCCAGCGCCGGCAAAGTAAATCGAATCCGCGAAAGAATGTCGCGCCGTATTATCGCGCCCGCGCCAGTTCCCGCCAGGTGACAACCTGGATCTTTTCCTGCACCAACAGCTGCCGGAATTCCGCGCCGGCAAAAAAATCAAAATCGCGCTGCCGCCAGGCCGCTCCCCAGGTGTCCCGCTCCCGCGTGGCCGCTTTCATCTCCTCGTCAGCGAACGCCACGTGAATCACAAACTCCGTAACTCCTGGCTGCAGATTCTTGATCGCCGTCCTGTAAAACTCCGCCCATTTTTCCGGCCGCACACTCGGATCGATCGTCACCGTATGATCTATAACGATATCCTCAGGACTCAGGCTGGACTCCAGATACGGACGCTCCGCGAACCAATCCCGCACCACAAAAAACCGCAGTTTTCTCTCGTGCGCGATCCGCAGCAGCACCTCGAATAATTCCTTGCCGTTGTTGTACAGCCGGTACTGGTGCGAATCCAGGTGCGTCGGACGAATCCCCATCGCGTACGCCCGCTCAATCTGCGCTCGAAGCTCCAGCTCCACTTCCTTCGGCTCGATGCGCATCGCCGCTGTCCAGTCGTGCCAAAAATAACCATTCTCGTCCACCAAACTCGCCACCCTGTCCCTCGGCGCAACCGGTCCCCACCGGTAGTACACCCGCTCGCTGGTCAACGTCAGGTGCAGGCCGAAATCCGCCTCCGGATGCGCTTTCGCGTACTCCGCAATCTCCGGAAACCACGGGCACGCCACCATGATGCTCGCCGAGTTCACCCCGCCGCTCTCCAGCGCCTTGATCGTCGCCGCATTCACCGCATGCGTCATCCCCACATCATCCGCATGAACAATCAGCAACTTTGCGTCGCGCACAAATCCCAGTCGTTCAGCTATCGACACCTTATTCTGAGCCAGAGCCCCCGGTGCCGCTCCCGCAACAAGCAGCAGCACCAATCCTGCAATCCATTTACCGTTCATTCTTCAAGCCCCCCGACTCTCAAATCCGCCTCACCAACCCCTCCTCCGTGGCCCGCGTGTTGCGCACCAGCAGCAACACCAAAATCATCCCGACAAACGGAATCACTCCCGCCGCAATCATAATCGGATCGAACGCATGCGTCGCCGAGGCCTGCCGCAAATCCGAAAAATGCCCTATCAACTCAAACGCAAGGATCGTCCCGATCCCCGCTCCCGTTCCGCTCAAACCGCTCACCGTAGCCACCGAATCACTCTTGAATAAATCCGTCGGCAACACGTTCGCAATCGTCGAAAAAGACGCATAAGAAAACGTCGCGAGCCCAAACAGCAAGGTAATCACGTACAGGTTCCGCGTAAAAATCGTCGGAATCAGCAGCGTCACTCCCACGCCTCCAAACACCACAAGCGCCTTCCGTGCCGCGCCCAGCGGCCATCCACGCCGGATCAGATATCCAGAAGCCGCGCCACCAAAAAAATTCCCTAAATCCGCGGCAAGAAAGGGAATCCATACCGCAATCAACCCGCCCTTGAGCGAAATCCCCTTGGCCACCAGGTAGATCGGAAACCAATCCGTCACAAAGAACCACACCGGATCCGTGAGCGTTTTCGAAACAATCGTTCCCCACGCCTGCGGGAGCTTCAAGAGTTCGCTCAACTTCGTCTTCAGTGTACTCGCGAGTTCCCGCGTTTCGTCCACAATCATCTCGCGCTCCGCCTCGCCAACGCGCGGATGCTCCTCAGGCCGGTGGTACATTCGCCGCCAAACTATCAGCCACAAAAGTCCCAGCAGCCCCGGAATCATAAACGCGACGCGCCATCCCCAGCGAAAATAAATCGGTAAAATCAGAAACGGCGCAACCGCCCCGCCAATCGAAGACCCGCTGTCGTATAGCGCCGTCGCCAGTCCCCGCTCGCGTTTGGGAAACCACTCGGATACCGCTTTGTTCGCCCCCGGCCAGTTCGCCGATTCGCCCGCTCCCAGCAGAAACCGGAAGAACGCAAAACTCCTCAGCCCGCTCGCCAGCGAGGTCAGCAGCGAAACCGCCGAATACCACGCCACGCTGATGGTCAGCCCGCGCCGCGTTCCTACCCGATCCATCAACCGCCCGCAAACAGTTTGCCCAATCGTATACGCAACGCGAAACGCAATCGCGATATTGGCGTAATCCACGTTGCTCCAGTGAAAGTCCTGTTTCAAAAACGGAGCAAGAATGGAAAGCGTCTGCCGGTCGATGTAGTTGATCACCGTCGACGCAAACAGAATCCCGCCAATCCACCAGCGCAACGAGGGAATAACGCGCGCGCGTGTTGGATTGACTTGCTGGATTACGGCCATGCAGACTCGACCCTCATCGCCAGTGCAGTCACACCATATCCGATGAGGGCCGTTTGGGCCACGCGCAACTGAAAGTCTGATCTTCTCTGCGCTTCTCGGCGATTTTTGCGTCTCTGCGTTGTCTTTTCTTCCCTGCTCTATGCCGACCCGGAAAACGAAGCAAGCGTCGTTGAGCTCAGCAAATCCGCGGATTCTTTGTCCAGGTAAACCGTAGTCCCCGTATGCGTCCGCAAGATCGAAGCCGGTGCCATCGCGCTGATCTCTCCCTCAAAGCACATCTTCACCGCCGCCGCCTTCCGCGCATCTGGCACAATCGAAATAATCTCCTTGGCCTTCAAAATCTGACGCACGGACATCGAAATCGCCTGCTGCGGCACCTCGGAAATATCGCGAAACCATCCTTCGCCCACCTGCTGCCGTCGGCACGCTTCATCCAGCTCGACCACCAGGTACGGCTCCTCCGTCTCGAAATCCGCCGGCGGGTCGTTGAACGCCAAATGTCCGTTCTCTCCAATCCCCGCAAACGTCACACCCACCGGCGCCGCCCTCAGCTCCTCGCCAACTCGCCGCGCCGCTTCCCGCGCATCGCCCATCCCATCCAGCAAATGATATTGCCTAATGCCGACCCTATCGATCAGTCGCTCCATCAGGTATTTGCGAAAACTGGCCGGATGCGAAATCGGCAGCCCCACATATTCATCCAGATGAAACATCTCCACGCGTTTCCAATCGATCCCGTCAGCCTTCGTCAGCTCCTCCAAAAACGCAATCTGCGATGTCCCCGTGGCAACCACAATGCGCGCCAGTCCGTGATCGCCGATGGAGCGGCGCACAGCCGCAGCCGCCTGCTCGGCTGCCGCCTTGCTTAGCGGCACCTTATCCTCAAAAACTTTTAGAATCACGCGGGATACGCCCGGTTGGAATGATAGGGCCGCCGGGCGTCAAACACGCAAGGGAATTGGTAGCGCCAGCATCTTGCTGGCGCCCAACGCACTCCATATGAGAACAGCTTTGACTTCCTCAGTGAGCCGCTTCCGGGCCGCAGCTCCCCAGACTCTTGACCACTTTCGTCGGTTCAAAAATCTGCGCGCCACCGCTTCCGCTCGACTTCTTCCCCTTGAGCTCTACGCGGTCCCCCGGCTTCAAATCCACGCTCCCTGACTCGAGCGCATACGACTTGTTCTTCTTCTCATCCACTAGGCGCAGTCCATCATCGGTCTGCCGAACGCAGCCCGTCACTACGCCATGGTGATGCAGAGCCAGAAACAGCACCCCAGCTCCTGCCGCCGCAGCGCCGACTCCGATCCCGATTGCCTTGCCCGAACCATATCCGCTTGTCGGTGCCACATACCCCGGCGTGCCCGGTGTCCCCGTCCCTGTACCCATCCCTCCCCCGTACTGCGCAAGGGCCGAACTCGCCAGAAACGCCGTTAGACAAATTCCCAGCGCAATTCTCACCACCTGCCCGATAATCCCGAATCTGTCTGCTCCGTTTGTGCAAACAATCTCTCCCGTTTTCATCGTGCTCCTCCCGGCAGACGAAGCGCATTGCTGAGCACCTCGCATCCCGCCGCCAGTAGACTCGCCCAATCCGGAAGCTCTGTTGTCCAACAAATGTGAACACCCCGTAATTTTCCTGTCGTTTGTTCGGCCGCCTGTATCAATTTGTTACACTACGGCATATGTATTCTTCTTGATAACGTAGTCATTTCGTGCTATGGTGGTTTGTGAGATCGTCGCCCAACCCCTCTGCGAGCCCGAAAAGCCGTTCCCATACCTCTATCTCCTTTACTTCTTATCACATCCTTGTAAACCCTTTGCTTTCATGGGATTCCACACTCTTTTGCGCAACGGCAGCGACGCAACCACTTTGTTTTCATGCAATTGCGAACTCTTTCCATCGTCATGGGGGGTGGGGGGTATACCTCTGCTAAGATTGGCCGGCCATGACCGTACAGCGCGAAACTCTTGAAGCCGACGTCCTGATCGTCGGTGCCGGCCCCGCCGGCCTGGCTTGCGCCCTCCATCTCGCCAACCTCATCAAAAAGCACAACGAATCCCCGGGCGCCTCTGGTGGGCCTCTGCTCTCCGCCGAAAATATCTACGTCCTTGAGAAGGGCCGCGAGATCGGCGCGCACCAGCTCTCCGGAGCTATCATGAACCCCAAAGCCCTCGCCGAACTGGTCCCCGATTTCGAGAAGAGCGCCCCGCTAGACACTCCGGTGACCGACGATGCCGCTCTGTTTTTCACCCAGGGTTCTTCGTTCCGGTTTCCCATCGCTCCGCCCCCCTTCAAGAACAAAGGCAATTACGTCGTTTCCCTCAACCGCATGACGAAATGGCTTGGCGGCCTGGTCGAAAAAACCGGCGTGAATCTCTTCACGCAATTTGGCGGCGCAGAATTGATTTACGAACGCGAAGGCATCGCCGGCGTCATCACCGAAGACAAAGGCGTCGACAAACACGGCAAGCACAAGGACAACTACACGCCGGGATACGAATTGCGCGCCAAGGTCACCGTTCTCGCGGAGGGCCCGCGCGGTTCGCTCACCAAACGACTCGTCGAAAAAAACAAGCTCGACAACATCAATCCGCAGATTTACAGCATTGGAGTCAAGGAACTCTGGGACGTGCAGCCCGGGCGCATTCAGCCCGGCTACGTCGCGCACACGCTTGGCTGGCCCGTGTCCACGGACATGTACGGCGGCGGCTGGATTTACGGCCTATCAAACAATCGCCTCTCCATCGGACTCGTAATCGGTCTTGAATACTCCGATCCGCAATTCGATCCGCACGAAGCGTTTCAAATCTGGAAGACACATCCGTTCCTGAAGAGAATTCTCGAAGGCGGCAAGCTGGTCCGCTACGGCGCAAAAACCATTCCCGCTGGCGGATGGTATTCCATGCCGCGGCCTTATGTGGACGGCGGCCTGATCATCGGGGATTCCGCCAGCTTTCTCGATTCGCAGCGGCTCAAGGGTATTCACATGGCCATCAAAAGCGGGATGCTCGCCGCCGAAACCATTTTTGAAGCGTTAAAAGCGGGAGACACGTCCGCGGCCAAGTTGAGCGCATTTCAGAAAAAAGTGGAAGAGAGCTACATCAAAAAAGAATTGCGCCTGGTGCGCAATTTCCACCAGTCCTTTCAGTACGGTTTGCTCGGCGGCCTCTTCCATGCGGGATTGCAGTTCGTTACCGGCGGCCGCGGCTTAATCGATCCCATGCGCGTGCGCCCGGGCCACGAGCACTATCACAAAAATGGGCATCCGCCGCGCGAACGCTTCAAAGGCGACGGCAAGCTCACCTTCGATCGTTTGACGGACGTCTATCATTCCGGCACGCGCCACGAAGAAGATCAGCCGTGCCATCTGATAGTCCGCGACTTAGATGTTTGCGCCAACCGCTGCACCGTTGAGTACGGCAATCCCTGCCAATATTTCTGTCCCGCCGCCGTCTATGAACCGGTGCAGGAAAAAGACGGATTCAAGCTCAAGATCAACGCCGCCAATTGCGTGCACTGCAAAACCTGCGACATTGCCGATCCTTACCAAATCATCGACTGGGTAGTTCCCGAAGGCGGCGGCGGCCCCAACTACGAAGGCATGTGAAAAATGATGAATTGGGCGCTCCGCGCTTCAAGAGAAAAGGCTGCGGAAGAATGCGCGAATGCGGGCGAAGATGGAACTGTTGGTTTGCGGATTTTTCTGCTGCCCTTGCTGGCTCTGCGACGGTTCGGGCGTTTTCGCAGGCGTGGCGGGCGATGTATTTTTTGCAACTGCAGGCGCATCCTTGACGCTTCCCTGGAAGATCAGCGACGGGCGAACGCGCACCCGGCGCACCAGCACGATGAGTTGCGGGTCGAAATTGTCGCGCTGCACTCTGGCGCTGGCATCGTAAGAGAGTGGCGGCATGAAGACCTGATACACAGGACCTTCTTTTGCCGCTGGTTTTGATGGAGCGAGAGATGGTTCGGGTGCTTTCGAGGCTAGACGGCTAGCTCCTTGCATTTCTTCGGAAGTCGGGAGGCGGCTGACTTCGCTTTGCGGCGGAGTTGTGGTTAGAGTTTTCGCGAGCTGCAATTCACAAGAACAGTGCGTGACTCCGCTGCGCAGACCTTCGAGCTGACCGTTGGTGATGAGCACCTCGCCATTCTGCGGCACTATGATCGTTTGCGCAGTCAGTTGTTGCTCGACGCGCACGGCGCCGCTGTCAGCGCGAATGCACATCGCGCCGGTCTGGTCGAAGCCGACCAGAGCATCTTGCGGGGCGTCGCCGATGGCGATGGGTTTGGCCTGGATTTGCGCGGTGTAAATGGTGAGAGTCGGCTGTCGCTCGATCCGCGCGTGGATGGTGCCGGTGTCAAGCGCGACGGTGAGTAAGTTGACGGACTTGAGAACGGAAAGGTGGGCCGGGCCGCAAACCGCGATCTGACCGCCTTCGACGAGATCGATGCGAGCTTGGCCAGAATTCACGCGGACGTCGCTGCCGCTGCGGAGGATCGTCCGTTTGCGGCCCTGCGCTACTTCGATGTTTAGGGGACCTTGCACGGAAACATCTTCGCCCTCGATGGCGCCTACGGTGTCGTAGGAAGGCTGGTCGGTGCGCGCGGCGGGCGGAAGGTAGAGAGCGGCGAGTAAAATGGCGGCCAGGGTCAGACAGGCAACGATTCGAGCTACTGCTACTGTTGTGACATCACTTTCAGCCGTGAAAGCGGCGGCCAGCCGCCGCACTCCAAGAAAGGCGTTTCGTTTGGCGATGGCTGCCGGCAATGAGAATGGCTCCGAGGAACTTAGATGCGGGGACGCGGCGCGGCGCGACGGGTGCGACGCCAGGACACTATACTATACGCCGATGAGCGCAAAGGACGTAGCACGCGAAGCAGAGCGGGGAAGCGGCCGCGCGGCAACGAGTGCACCGGCTAGCGAAAATAGCGCAGACGCCGTAAACGCGCATTACGATACGCGGCTGCCGGAGCTGCCGTGGTCGCGGCGCCTACAGATTCCCGTGATCGCCGCGGCGGTGTACAGCGTGATTCGCTTGCTGGGACCGACACTGCGATACGAAGTGCTCGGGTGGCAGCATGCGGAGGGCGTGTACGCTTCGGGGAAGCGGTGCATTTGGGCGTTCTGGCATCGCGTCATTATCCCGATTGTTTGGTGGCATCGCAATCATGGCACGGTGGTGATGAACACCACGGCTTTCGATGGGCAGTGGACGCGCAAGGTGATCGAGTGGCTGGGATTTGGTACAGCGCAGGGAAGTTCGTCGCGCGGCGGACTGCGAGGGCTCGCGGTGATGGCGCGCCGGCTGGAGGAAGGAGTCGACTGCGCGTTCACGATTGACGGGCCGCGCGGTCCGCGCTACGTGGCCAAGCCTGGTCCGGTAATGCTCGCGCGCAAGACGGGTTGTCCGGTGATGGTGTTTCATATCGGCGTGGATCGCGGGAAAACATTCACCAACACTTGGGATCATTTCTTGCTCCCCATGCTATTTGCGCGAACTGTGATTTTGTTCGCCGCGCCAATTTACGTGCCCGCCGACGCCGACCAACGGTTGCTCGAAGCCAAGCACGCGGAGATGCAACGGGAGCTGGAGCGAGTACGAGACATCGCGGAAGGCTGGTTTGCGCTGAGCGACTCGCAGCGTGCGAAGTATCGAACGGAATTTGGGGACTCAAGGTAAGTGGAGCAATCGAACAGTCTGAAGGTTCCGATAAACTCAGGCGCCGGGACGCTCGCCGAGTTTAACAGCTACCTCCATTTTTTTGCCGCCGCGGAAAACGGTGAGTGTAACGGTGTCGCCGGGGCGTTTGCGATTTAACAGGATGTTGAGGTCGAAGGGGCTGGCTACTTTTTGGCCGTCGACGGCAACGATGAGGTCGCCGCCGATAGCGATGCGCTGCATTCCGGCGCGCACGACGCGGTCACCACCACGAACACCGGCCACGGCAGCAGGTCCGCCTTTGGTTGCGGATTCCACCAAGAGGCCTTCCTGCGAGGGAAGATCAAGCGCTCCGGCGAGTTGGCCGCCAACCGAAATTGTCTGCACACCGAGGAAAGCCTGATGGACGCGGCCATCGGTCAGTAAGTCGTGGGCGATGCGCTTGGCGCTGTTGATAGGAATAGCGAAGCCGATGCCAGCGGTCGTGCCGCTAGGCGTGTAAATCGCGGAGTTGATGCCGATGACTTCGCCGCGGGAATTGAGCAGCGGGCCGCCGGAATTGCCGCGGTTGATGGCCGCGTCGGTCTGAATGGCTTCGTCGATCAAAGTGGTCTGGCTGGTTTGCACGGTGCGGCCAAGCGCGCTAACCACCCCGGTGGTCAGCGTGCTCTGAAATCCGAAGGGATTGCCGATGGCCAGGACCTTCTGGCCTACCTGGAGCGCCGAAGAGTCTCCGAGAGTTAATGCGACCAGGCGCTTTCCCTTCGGCTCGATTTTGACGAGCGCGACGTCATTGCGCTGATCCGCACCAATGAACTTGGCGGGATAGCGAGACTGATCGCCGAGGACGACTTCAATGGATTGCGCTTCCTGCACGACGTGAAAATTCGTGAGGATATAGCCCTTTTCGTCGATCACAAAGCCGGAGCCGGCTCCTTCGACGGGCACGGGATCCATGAAGAAATCGTATTCGGTAGCTTTGGTGAGAATATTGGCGACGGCGGGCGATACCTGACGATAGACGCGAACGTTGATAGCTTCTTCGTCGGTGAGAGCGGCGTCGCGCGCGGCGACGTTGGCTGCGGAGAGATCCTTCACGGCACTGCCGCCGCGTTGCAGGGCGGCCACGCCGATGGGCTGGCGCTGGCCCCAGCGAGCTCCGGCCCAGTACGCACCGAAGGTGATTACGGCAGCGGCGAGGAGCAAGCGCGTGATGCTGGAGGTGCGGTGTATGGTCATGGTCGAAATCCTTTGCCGAGTGTTGAGAATAGTATAAGGAAAATCTGGGAACAGTTCATAGGGATAGGGCGTCGCGATCACGCTTGGCAAATCTATACGATGAGGTCCTTCACCTATCCTCGCCGGATAGGTTCAGGATGACAACTCCTTGGAGGGACGGCGGAGTTTGGCGGCCAGGGCGGCGACCTGCGTGCGTGTGTCTTCCAGGGATCCGGAGCAGTCGATTTTCTCGGTTGCGTAGCGGAGTTTTTCTGTGACGGGGAGCTGCGCGGCGATGCGACGGCGGGCGTCTTCGTCGCCGAGGCCGCGGGCGCGGAGGCGCTCGAGTTGCTGTTCGGGGCGGCACCAGGTGACGACCAGACCATCGAGGTTTTTGTGGTAGCCGGCTTCGACAAGCAGCGCGGCTTCCACGAAGGCTGCATTGCGCGTGCCGTCGCGCGACCATTCGGCGAATTGCTGGTGGATGGCGGTCTCGACGCGGGGGTGAACGATGGCGTTGAGGCGAGCGAGTTTTGCGGGGTCGGCGAAGACGATGGAGGCGAGCTTGGCGCGATCCACACGCTTTCCGGAATCGAGAATGGACGCGCCGAATTCACGAACGATTTCGTCGTAGGCAGGCTGGCCGGGCTCGATGAGTTGGTGCGCGAGGGAATCGGCGTCGAGAACGGTGAAGCCCAAGTCGCGCAACATGGCGGCGACGTCGGTTTTGCCGCTGGCGATGCCTCCGGTGAGGCCGAGGCGAAGCATAGCGTGGGTCATCGCGCGCCGGCGGTGGATTGCGCGGTGTCGACTTTCGAGGAGACCTTGCCGCGGGGAAGGCGAGCGGCTTTTACGGTGTTGCTCATGAGCATGGTGATGGTCATGGGGCCGACGCCGCCGGGAACGGGGGTGAGGGCGCCGGCGGTGTTGACGGCATCCGGATGCACATCGCCGATGAGCACGGACCCTTTGGCGCGGAATTTTTCGAGGCGCGCGGGAAAATTGCGAAGGAGGGATTCGGCTTCCTTGGCGTCGGTGACTTTGTTTGTGCCGACGTCGATCACCGCGGCGCCGGGACGAATCCAGTCGGCTTGCACGTAGCCGGCTTTGCCCATGGCGGCGACGACAATATCCGCGCGACGGACAACGCCGGGAAGATCGCGCGTTTTGGAATGGCAGATGGTGACGGTGGCGTTGGCGTGCATCAGCAGCAGCGCCATGGGTTTGCCGACGATGTCGCTACGGCCGAGGACGACGGCGTTTGCGCCTTCGATGGCGATCGCGTTGCGGCGAAGAATTTCCATGCAGCCCGCGGGAGTGCAGGCGACGAGTCCGGGGCGGCCGCTGACCAAACGGCCGAGATTTGCGGGGTGAAAGCCGTCAACGTCTTTTGCCGGATCGACGCCCTCGAGAACGCGTTTCGTGTCGACCTGAGAAGGTAGGGGAAGCTGGATGAGAATGCCGTCGACGGCGTTGTCGTCGTTCAAGTCGTGGACGAGGCGAAGCATCTGCTCGGTGGTGACGGAGGCGGGAGGCGTATGCATCCAACTGGCAATGCCGAGCTGCTCGCACGCAGCGATTTTGGATTTGACGTAGAGCTGCGAGGCGGGATTATCGCCGACGAGAACAGCGGCCAAGCCCGGGCGAATGCCTTCGCCGACGAGGCGGGCAATCTCGCCTTTCAGTTCAGCGAAGATTTCGTCACGGATTTTGATTCCGTCGAGGATGCGTGCCGTCATTCCATCTCGCTTTCATCGAGCAAAAGGAAATGATAGCACATGAAAAATGAGCCTACGGGAGGGTGTATCAGGACTAGCCTGCGACGCCAAAAGGTACAAAGGGTATATGATAGAGCGAGTTCCCCGACGGGTATCTAGACGGAGTGGGTCATGCTACGAGCGCTTGCCTACCGCAGTACATTCGTTTTCACGTGCGCAATGCTTTTTGCTGCTACGATTCCCGCACAAGAGTCGACGTCTCCCCTGGGGAATGTGCTGGGAGCTCGACCGCTCCCTGGTGAAAACGGGTTCAATGCAATCATCACCACATCTAATGTAGACATTTATCTCCAGCAGCTAGACGGCGCGCCGGTCGAAGGAATCACGGTGGTTACCTTGAAGACCTTGTCGGGGCAATTCTATCGGCAGGCGACGACCAAAGCTGGCTATTTAAGATTCAACGACGTCGCACCAACGGAGTACATGATCCAGGTCGTCGCCCCCGCTTATGAACGGGCCGTGAAGCAGGTTGACGCGCCGGCCAATTCGTCGACGCGAGTGACCGTGGTGCTGCGCCCGGGCTCAAATTCCGGAGACACCGCCCTGGCCGCGGGATTCGCTTCGCTGGCCCCGAAGGCACAGAAAGAAATGGCGAAGGCTATGGAAGCGTTGCGCGCCAACAAGCCGACTGTTGCGCGGAGCCATCTCGATGCACTTAATCGCATGGCTCCGAATCAGGCGGAGGTCAGCTACTTGTTTGGCGTCTATTCCACGCAGTTGGGCGATTCGGGACAAGCGAAAACTTATTGGACGAAAACGCTGGAACAGAATCCAAGGCATTTTCGTGCTTTGCTTTCGTTGAGCGAGATTGCGATCCGCGAAAAGAACCCCAGTGAAGCAGCGGAGTACCTGAAACGAGCGAGTGAAGCGGAGCCCACCTCATGGCGTCCGCATGCGATTTTGGCAGAGGCGTACTACATGCAGCATTCCCGCGACGAAGCGATGAAGGAAGCGGAGCGGGCGTTGGAGCTAGGCCGCGGGCAAGCGGCGATGGTGCAGCCGCTGCTGGCACAGTGCTTCGCCGAGCGGGGAGAAAGAGATCGGGCGATCGGTATTCTGCGGACGTATCTACAGGAGCGTCCTGCCGACACTGCGGCCAAAAAACAGTTGGAGAGCCTGCAGAATCCTCAGAGGCTAGTTGCTTCACCGGACGCCCCTGTTTCGACAAATGAAATGGATACGTCGGCCCTGACGGCGGAGGCTGAAGCACTGCCAGTTCCTTCCAGTTGGATGCCGCCGGACGTAGACGACAAAATGCCGCCGGTGGAACCTGGCGCCTCGTGCGCGGTCGACGACGTGGTGCAAAATGCGGGCAAGCGATTGCAAGAGCTGGTCAAGAACGTTGACCGATTCACCGCGACGGAGCTGGTCAGCGATGAGTCCATCAACAAATGGGGACTGCCGTCGAGTCCTGAAAAAGCCCAGTTCGACTACATCGTTTCCATGGAAGAAACCCGCCGCGGTGCTTTGAGCGTGGAAGAGTATCGTGAGCGCCGGGCCGCGTCGAAGGAGTTTCCGGAAGCGGTGATGACCAGCGGATTGCCGGCCCTGGTGGTTATTTTCCACCCGTATTATGCGGGCAACTATGAAATGACTTGCGAGGGATTGGCGCGATGGAACGGCGGGCTGGCCTGGCAGGTACACTTCCGCCAGAGGAAGGATAAACCGAATACGATTCGTAGCTACCGGATGGGCCTGGAAGGGCAAGGATACCCGGTGGCGTTGAAGGGACGCGCGTGGATCGCCGCGGATAGCTATCAAATCGTGCGGCTGGAAACGAACATGGTTGCGCCGATGCCGCAAATCCGGCTGGCTGCGGAACACGTGAATATCGAGTACGCTCCGGTGCAGTTCCGCAAGGGCGCGCTGGAAATGTGGCTGCCCGCGAACGTGGAAGTTTATTACGACTGGAAAGGCCGGCGCGTTCACCGCCGACACAACTTCAGCAACTATCTGTTGTTCTCCGTGGACGACAAACAAAAGATTTCTGCGCCAAAGGGCCAGGAAGCGGCGCCGCCGGAAAACGAAAAGCCAAATTGAAGTGTTGAGTACACGCAGTCAGACTCGTCGGCTCCATTTGTTGAACGGCCGCTTTCGCCACTGATTTTCAAAACCCAGATAACAATTGAGATACATCGATGGAGTTGAAGTGTGCGCTTGCTCATCGGCGCCTCGGATAGAGCCGATAAATTCTTTGCGTTGGACTGGAATCGGCTGACGTGCGAAATTTGAGATGTAGAATTCGCGCGACTTCTATGCAGCATCGTGCCAGGAGGACCCCGGAGTTCTCCGGCATGCCTTACGCGGTCACCCAACGCGCAGTTGGCGGGCTGAACCGCGGTTCGAAGCAATTAAACATAAATCGAGTGGCGAGAAGTGTGCGTCTACTCCAAGAAAGAGCGAGGAAACGAAAATGGCAATTCTAAAAATCAGATCGATTTATCGAAAGGTCTTGGCAAGAACCCTGGCGTGGGGGGCGCTGGCGATTTGTGCAAATGCCAGCCCACTCTTGGCGCAAAACGTAATCGGCGGGAATTTTACGCTGAACGAAAGCGCGCGCTTCGGGAGCACCATTTTACCGGCCGGGCCGTACAAATTCTCCATCGAACCGGTAGGCGCCGTACGATCCATGCGTTCAATTCAACAAGGCGTAGGACATATGGTGCTGGTGGTGGTGAAGCCAGAGAAGTCCGGTCCAATTGCGAGCATGTTTGCAATGGCGTCGCCAAGCGACCATTCCCGCGAGTCGGACGAATTGGTCCTCAAGCC
>Ga0137363_10000576_pt1 | contig 20424 bp, 15 predicted proteins | sample MadtaG_FD_104800 | JGI IMG/M metagenome (GOLD analysis project Ga0137363, IMG submission 104800) | Vadose zone soil microbial communities from Angelo Coast Range Reserve, California, USA - Mad1_115_16 metaG | ecosystem: Environmental > Terrestrial > Soil > Vadose zone | place: USA: California...
AGTCGATACCAGCGGCGATGCGCCGGTGCCCTGGGACTCCGGGCGCAAAACTGCAGCGCCGCGCATCGACGAAACCATGGTGCTGGACACCAAGGAACGCCGTAAGATGCTCCAGCAAGCTGCCGCCATGGGCGAATCCATGCAGTTCGCCTCGTCTCGCATGAAAGTCCCGACACTGGTCACTCTCAATGGCCGGACCGATCAGAAAGAGTATGTTCTGACCAACAAACTCACGGTCATCGGAAAATCCCCGATGGCCACCGTTCGCCTCAAGGGCTGGTTCAAGCCTCAGATGGCCGCGCAGATCAATCAGCGCGATGACGGCTACTATCTCGGTCCCGGCGACAAGGTGCCCAAAATCAACGGCGCTCCCATCTCCGGCCAAGTGCGCCTCAACGACGGCGATCTCGTCGAAGTCTGCGGCGTCCGGCTGAACTTCATCTTCCGCGAGTAGCGCCAGACCAGCGATGGCAGCTCCGTCAGAAGGATTCTGGCAGCGGCGGGGCGCTCTTAGCCTCTACGAATTGCTTCTAACATGGTGGCGTCACCGCGTCTCGTTCGTCATCAGTGTGGTCATCACCCTTCTTGCGCTGGCGCTGTACTACTTTACTTTCGTCGGAGAACGCACTACTCCCATTTTCAATTTTATCCAGCGCCTGGAGTACGACTCGCTGGACACGCGTTTCCGCTATCGCCCGCGCCGCGCCATGCCCATCGATCCGCGAATCGTTATCGTGGACATCGATCAGCACTCGCAGGAAGTGCTAGGAAAGTGGCCTTTTTCCAGAACCCATTTTGCAAGGATGCTCGACGTGCTCCGTGAAGATGGCGCGAAGGTGGTCGCCTTTGACGTGACCTTCAGCAAACCGGACCAGACCGCCGCTCCGATCCGCGCGTTGTGGGCAGAGATGGAGGCCCACCGAAAATCCGGAGAAACCGTCGATCCGCTATTCTCAGCGGAAGTTCAAAAGCTGGCCACCCAGTACGACGCGGACAGGCAGTTCGCCAACGCCATTCAACGTTTTGGCGCGGTTGTGCTTGGAAATTTCTTTCTTCACACCGAAGCAGACCTCCGCGGCCTGGATGACAAAACGCTCGACACCTACGCAAATCAAATCGCCTTCTATTCTTTTCCGAGCGTGCGTCCGCTCCGCCCAGAAACCGGCAAGCAGGATCGCATCAGCCTCATGGAGAAATTTCAACCGGACAATCTCTTACCCAGGGGCACGGAAGCAAACCTGGAAATCCTTACCAGCGCGCTCAGCGAGGAAGCCTCCTCGACGGGGTTCTTTAACGTGTATCCCGACGTGGACGGCGTTGTCCGCCAGGCCAACCTCATCGTTCCTTACGGACGCTCCAAGGACTTCGGTGATTGGGACATTTACGCCTCACTCGACGTGCAGACCGTGCGATCCTATTTCCGCCTGCCAAATGAACAGGTTGTTTTGGAATACGGACCGGTGGGCGTGTACCGCATTCTCTTCGACCAATCGGCGCAGGTTCGCACGGACGACCTCGGACGCGTGGTCATCAATTTTCATGGACCAGGTTACACATACCCTCACTATTCACTCGCTGACGTCGTGGAAAAGAAAATCTCTCCCGAGGCGTTTGGCGGCACTATCGTCCTGGTCGGCGCCACCGCAACAGGCATTGGCGATCTGCGAACGACGCCATACGGAGGTCTCGACTACCCCGGTGTGGAAATCCATGCGAACGTGATCGATTGCATTCTGCACCAGTCGTTTCTTTATCGCGGAGCCAAGCAAACGCTGGCCGACGTTCTGCTCGTTTTTTTCTTCGGTATCCCCCTGGGAATCTGGATGGCCCTCGTTACGCCACGCTGGATGTGGTTCGGCGCGTTCCTGATCGTGCCTTTGGTGGCGGTCGACTATTTTGCATTTCTGCATGGCTGGTGGCTCAACTTCGGCGTGCCGGCGCTTACGCTGAGTTCCAACGTGCTTCTCGTCTCACTCTATCGGGCGCTGTTCGAAGAAAAAGAAAAACGCCGCGTCCGCTCAGCGTTTGGTCAATATCTCAGTCCTGAGGTCATCCGCCGCCTGCTCGTCAATCCGCGTCTTGTCGAACCAAAGAAAACCGACATTACCGTCATGTTCAGCGATATTCGAGGTTTCACCACCATTTCCGAGAAATTGGACGCTCAGGATCTGGCGAATTTCCTGAACCAGTATCTTTCGGACATGACTCGTCTGGTTTTCGAACATCACGGCACTCTTGACAAATACATTGGCGACGCGGTGATGGCCTTCTGGGGTGCGCCCTTCGAAGAACCCGGCCACGCGGCCAGAGCTTGCAATACAGCGCTGAAAATGATGGAGCGAGTCCGCGAGATGCAAAAGAAATGGGAGTCCGAAGGCAAGCCGCATCTCGACATCGGCATCGGCCTGAACACCGGCGTGGCCAGCGTCGGCAATATGGGCTCCACGCTGCGCTACGGCTACACAGCCCTGGGCGACACCGTGAACCTCTCCTCACGCCTGGAAGGACTGAATAAAGACTACGGCACGCACATCCTGGTCAACGAAACCACATATTCCGCCGCCAAGGACGACGGTTTCGTCTTCCGCGAACTCGATCTCATCCGCGTGAAAGGCAAGCTCCAGCCGGTGGCCATCTACGAGCTTATTGGTGGCGCGGCTGAAAGCTCCATTTACGGCACGCCGGACGAAGTGCGCAGCCGCCTGGATCTGTTCGAGCAGGCCCATGAGCTCTATCGCAAACGCCGCTGGGAAGACGCCCAGAAATCTTTCCAAACCACTCTCGACCAGTGGCCCGAAGACGGCCCGTCCCGCGCCTATTGGAAGCGCTGCCAGGAATACTTATTCGATGAGCCTCCCTCGGGCTGGGACGGCGTCTTCACCATGACCCACAAATAACCCCTGCTACTTCCAGCACGCTTCTTCATTGACGCCTTACCCATGGCCACAGTTCGCCGTCCAATTTGGATGGAGTCTCGATTGTGCGCTATGTCAGAATGTGGGTATCGAAGGACTGTGGAAACAGGGGAGCAAGACCCTTCGATGTTTCTAACTGATACTGGACGCAAGACTTAATCCGGTCGACATGCTTTTCGATTGGCATGCACACGGGTGCCCGCGAGGATGGTCAGGTCATGAATCGCGGCCCGACCGGGGACGTACCCAAACAAACGCTCCCGGGAATCTAAGTGGAATCGGATAAGCAGCCCGGCGGCTAATCCGGGGTACGAGAGAGCGAACTAAGGCCTTATGTGGATTGTCCGACTAGCACTGCGGAGGCCATACACGTTTGTCGTGTTGGCGCTGGCCATCATCCTGCTGACGCCGGTGGTGCTGCTACGCACCCCCGTGGACATTTTTCCCGACATCAACATTCCGGTCATCAGTCTTGTGTGGACCTACAATGGCCTGCAACCTCAGGAGATGGAGCAGCGCATCACCTCCAACGTCGAACGCGGCGTCACCACCCTGGTGAGCGACGTCGAGCACATCGAATCGCAATCCTTGTCGGGCATCGCCGTCATCAAGGTCTTCTTTCAACCGGGCGCCAACATTCAAACGGCACTGGCCCAGACTGCCGCCATCTCGCAAACCTTCTTGCGATTCCTCCCGCCGGGAACCACGCCGCCGCTGGTGATCATCTATTCGGCGTCGACCGTGCCGGTCATCCAGATCGGCCTGACCAGCGATACTCTCAGCGAACAGCAGCTTTTCGATTTCGGCAACTACTTTATCCGCACGCAGCTGGCGACCGTGCCGGGTGCTGCCACGCCCTTCCCCTACGGTGGCAAGCAGCGCGTCATCAGCGTAGATATCAATCCAACGTCACTCCAGGCTAAGGGGCTTTCTGCCGTTGACATCGTCAACGCCGTCAGTGCGCAAAACCTGATTCTCCCGACGGGCACTGCAAAACTTGGCACTCTTGAGTACAACGTGGAGATGAATGGCAGCCCGCAAACCGTCGAGGAACTCAACGATCTTCCCGTCAAGACCGTCAATGGCGCGACGATTTACATGCGGGAAGTCGCCCACGTGCGCGACGGCTTTTCTCCACAGACCAACATCGTTCTGTCCAATGGACAGCGCGGCGTACTCATGAGTATCTACAAGACGGGTACCGCTTCAACGATCGATATCGTTGATCGTGTCAAGCAGATGCTCGAGTACAACAAAGGCTCGGTCCCAGAAGGCCTGCATATCTCTACCTTTTTCGACCAGTCGCTCTACGTCCGTGCTTCCATCCAGGGCGTCATTCGCGAAGCGATCATCGCCGCCTGCCTCACTGCCGTCATGATTCTGCTCTTCCTCGGGAACTGGAGAAGCACGCTGATCATTGCCATCTCTATTCCCTTGTCCATTCTCGTCAGCATCCTCTGTCTCAGCGCTCTGGGCCAAACCATCAATATCATGACCTTGGGCGGCCTCGCGCTCGCTGTCGGCATCCTCGTCGATGACGCCACCGTCGAAATCGAAAACATCAACCGCAACCTGGCCATGGGCAAGGAAACCGTCCAGGCGATTCTCGACGGCGCGCAGCAAATTGCCGTGCCCGCTCTTGTTTCCACGCTCTGCATTTGTATCGTTTTCATTCCCATGTTTTTTCTGTCCGGCGTGGCTAAATTCCTGTTCGTTCCGCTAGCCGAAGCCGTGAGCTTCGCGATGCTGGCTTCTTATATGTGGTCGCGCACCATTGTACCCACCTTGGCCATGTATCTCCTGAGCACGGAAGACGAATACCGCGCCGACGAGCACATGGGAGAAAAGTTGGGCTTCTTCCGCCGCTATCAACAGGGTTTTGAGCGGAGTTTTGAAAAATTCCGGAGTGGCTACCAGAGAGCGTTGGGTATCGCACTGCAGTCGCCCAAGCTGTTCGCCGTGTGCTTCCTGACCTTCTGTGTTTTTTCCGTCTTAATCACCGAGTTTCTCGGCCGCGATTTCTTTCCGAAAGTGGACGCCGGACAGATTCGCCTGCACATGCGCGCTCGCACTGGTTTGCGCATCGAGGAAACGGCGCGTCTCGCCGACCAGGTAAACGGCGTCATCCGTGAAACCATCCCGAAAGACGAGCTCACCACGGTCCTCGACAATATCGGCTTGCCTTACAGCGGCATTAACCTCACCTACAGCAACGCCGGCACCGTCGGGAGCTCAGACGCAGAAATTCTTGTCCAGCTTAAGGAAGTGCGCGGCAAGCCCACCGGGGCGTACATCAACGATTTGCGCGAAAAGCTCCCGCAGCGTTTTCCCGGCGTGCAGTTCTTCTTTCAGCCGGCGGACATCGTGACACAAATCTTGAATTTCGGCACTCCCGCGCCCATCGACGTGGAAGTCACCGGCATCAACCAGCGCGGAAATTATCTCGTCGGGGAAAAACTCGCGAACGAGTTCCGTCACATTCCCGGTGCGGTGGATGTCCACGTTCAGCAGGCCTTTGACAATCCCACGCTCTTTATGGAAATCGATCGGGCCCGGGCCCAATCCGTGGGCATGCAGTCGCGTGACGTGGCACAAAACGTTCTTGTTTCGCTCAGCTCCAGCTTCCAGACCGCCCCGGCTTTTTGGCTGGATCCGAAAAACGGCGTGGAGTATTCCGTGGCGGTGCAGGAGCCCCAGTATCGCGTGGACTCTTACCAGGCGCTGCAAAATACACCCATCAGCGGCAGCATGCCGGGTTCGAGACCTCAAATTCTGGGAAACCTGGTCAAAACCTCTACGACTGCCCGGCCCGCGGAAATATCGCACTACACCACGCAACCGATGATCAACGTTTATGCGGCTGTGGATGGCCGCGACCTTGGGGGCGTCGCCGACGAAGTGGAAAAGCGCGTCCAGGCCATCGAGAAGGATTTGCCGAAGGGCAGCCACATCGCCATTCGCGGCCAGGTCCAAACCATGAAGAGTTCCTTTGCTGGGCTGGGCTTTGGTTTGCTCGCCGCGATCGTGCTTGCCTATCTCCTGATCGTGGTCAATTTTCAGTCTTGGCTTGATCCCTTCGTCATCATTACCGCTTTGCCCGGCGCGCTCGCCGGCATCTGCTGGACGCTGCTGCTGACGCATACCACGGTCAACGTCCCATCGTTGACCGGCGCGATCATGTGCATGGGCGTGGCCACGGCGAACAGCATCTTGATGGTTTCCTTCGCGCGCGAGCAGATGGAGGAGGGCAAGAACGCCCGGGATGCCGCCATCGAAGCCGGTTTTGTGCGCATCCGGCCCGTGCTCATGACCGCGCTGGCGATGATCATCGGAATGGTGCCGATGGCCGTGGGGCTCGGCGAAGGCGGCGAGCAAAACGCGCCTCTTGGCCGGGCCGTGATTGGTGGGCTGGTTTTTGCCACCTTCGCCACGCTCTTTTTTGTTCCGTGCGTTTTCTCCATGATCCACGGACGCCGAGAGCGGAGATCGGCCGAGCGGCGATCGTTGTCGCCGGCAACGGTTTGAAATTTTCGATCTGGAATTAAGAGCGAGGATGGGGTGATGATGGAAGGCGGAGTTCAGATGGATCCTGCAGACCAGGGGCAACCACGCAGAAAGGGCAGCCAAGTCTTCACGATTCTTTTCGTTATCGTGATTGTGCTGGTGGTCCTCGGGGCGGTAACGCTGTTCCAGCGCCGCTCGCAGTATCAGGCGCTCGCCAAGGAGACGGAAACACTGGCGATTCCCACGGTGGCGGTGATTCATGCTTCCGTGGAATCAGCGGAGGAGGACCTCGTCCTGCCTGGCGCCATGCAAGCCTATGTTGAATCGCCCATCTATGCGCGCACCAACGGCTATCTAAAAAAGTGGTATCACGACATCGGCAGCCGCGTCCGGCAAGGCGAGTTGCTGGCGGACATCGACACTCCCGAAGTGGATCAGCAGTTGTCTCAGGCGCGCGCCGAACTCAATACCGCGCAGGCCAACGCGAATCTCTCCAAGATCACCGCAACGCGTTACCAGGAACTCATCAAAACTGACGGCGTCTCCAAGCAGGAGGTCGATAACGCCGTCGGTGATCTGGAAGCCAAACTCGCCACCGTAAAATCCTCGGAAGCTAACGTGCGGCGGCTCGAGGAACTGGAATCCTTCAAACATATTTATGCGCCTTTTAGCGGCGTCATCACGCGGCGCAGCGTGGATACGGGCACGTTGATCAATGCGGGGAACGGCGGCACATCGCAGCAGCTGTTTTCTCTCGCGCAGACCGATCCCATTCGCGCTTACGTCAGCGTGCCAGAAGCCTACGCTTCCTCTATTCGCGCGGGACTTGGCGCCTACCTCGAGCTCACTCAGTATCCCGGTCAGAATTTCCAAGGCAAGGTCGTTCGCACGGCTGAGTCGATCGACCCCGGCACCCGTACGCTGCTCACCGAAGTGGACGTGCCGAACCACAATAGCGCGCTGCTCCCTGGCGGTTACGCCCAAGCGCACTTGCAAGTGAAGGTGTCCGGAGCCCGGCTGGTTGTACCGGTGAACGCGCTGTTATTTCGCTCCGAGGGGCTTCGCGCGGTGGTTGTGGATGCAAATCACAAAACGCACCTCAAGTCGCTCACCGTCGGCCGCGACTACGGCACCACGCTCGAAGTCCTCGCGGGCCTCGATGCTCACGACTGGATCGTGTTGAATCCCGCGGACTCCCTCGACGACGGCCAGGAAGTACGTGTCAAGGAAATCGCGCTCGACAACCCGCCGCGCCAGCCGGGTGCGCGGCCAAACCCCGCCGCAGGGGCCAAGAAACAATAATGAAACGCACCAGGCAATTCTCCGCCCTGGCCGGGCTTGCCGTTTGTGCCTTCGTCGGTGGCTGCACGGTGGGGCCGAAATACCAGCGCGCCACGGCTCCCGTGCCAGCGAAATGGGATGTCGCCGAGCCGTGGCGCGAAAGCGCTCCTAAAGACGGCCTCGCCAAGGGCCAATGGTGGAGCGCTTTCAACGATGATGATTTGGGCGCCCTTGAAAAACAATCGCTCGACGCAAACCAAACCATCAAAGTTGCAGCCGCTCGGCTGGAGCAGGCCCGAGCCTCGGCTGCCGTTCAGATCGCCACGCAATTCCCTGTCCTTTCGACAACTCCAAGCACCGAACGCCAGCGGCTCTCTGGTAACCGGCCGGCTAACAGCAGTCTTCCTGTGAAGTCCGCGGTATCGCAGTCCAATAACATTCTGCCGTTCACGGTGGGCTACGAAGTCGATCTCTTCGGCCGGCGCCGCCGCAGCATCGAGGCGGCCCAGGCTTCCTACCAAGCCAGCGCCGCGGATCTCGAAAATGTTCGTCTGGTCATCACTGCCGAGCTCGCAGGCGATTACTTCACCCTGCGCCAGCTGGATACGGAACTGGGCATTCTGAACCGCACCGTCCAGAATCTAAAAAAAGGCCTGCAATTGGTGGATTCGCGGCACAAGGGCGGGGTAGCCTCGGGGCTGGACGTGGCTCAGGAAGAGACCCTGCTCAACACCACCGAGACGCAGGCGATCCTGCTGCTGCAGCAGAGAAAACAGTTTGAGGATGCCATCGCCGTACTGGTGGGAAAGCCGGCGCCGGATTTCCGTCTTCCGAGTAAGGAACTGAACGCGGTGCCGCCCTCGTTGGCCGCCGGGCTGCCTTCCGATCTCCTTGAGCGGCGTCCGGACATCGCCGAAGCCGAGCGCCAAATGGCCGTCGCCAACGCGCAGATCGGAATTACCCGGGCCGCGTACTTTCCGTCGCTGAGTCTTCTTGGAAATGGCGGCTGGCAGGCCGCGGACATCGCCAAGCTCCTCAATGTGCAGAGCACCGTTTGGGGGGTTGGCGCAAACGTGGCGGAAACCATTTTCAGTGGTGGTTCCCGGCGCGCCCAGGTCCAATTCGCAAAGTCCGGCTACGACGCCAGCGTGGCCGGCTATCGCGACACGGTCCTCAATGCCTTCCGTGAAGTGCAGGACGGTGTTACCGGCTTGACCGTTCTGGACCAGGCCAAGCAATCACAGCAACAGGCCGTCGACTCCGCCCGCCGTACTCTGGACATCGCCAACAGTAGGTACACTGGCGGGCTGGTGAGTTACCTAGATGTGGTCAACGCACAGCAGAATCTGCTCAACAACGAGCAGGAACTTGCCATCATCCAGGGCCAGGAGCTGGTCACCAGCGTCCTGCTCATCAAAGCCCTCGGCGGCGGCTGGGACGCGTCAAGCCTTTCGGCTGTGCAGGTGAAGTCCAAGCTGAAAGACGTCGTGGCGCCTTAACAAAAAAAGGCATCCCCATCAGGGGTTGCCCGTGTCGTGAGCGGAAACAACGCGGCCGTATTGGGATGCACGGCTGAGGCGGTCGAACATTTGATACGCAGCCGTCGCAATCCGAATGATTGCTTCACCGCCGTCCTTTTCCCGGTGCAGATAGGTGGTCATCACGCTGATGACGAACGGTCGATGGCCAGTGAAAACGATGCCGGAGTCATTGCGCACGCCCTCGAGCTCCCCCGGCTTATTGGCTATTCGCAGATCTTCGGGTAATTCTCGCGGGATGTAGCTTTCCTTGTGGATGCTGAGGAGCTCAAAGAAATCGTCGGTCATCTGCTTATTTAATATTTTTCCGCGATACAAATCTTCCAGCAGGATCATCATCTCGCGCGGCGTGGCGATGTTCTCGCGGCCTTCTGCGGCGGCCTTCACATCCATCATCTTCCGCCGAAGACGGGTATGCGTCAGGCCAAGCGAATCGAGCAGCGCATTCACGTTTTCCATTCCGATGCGGTCAATGATGACATTGGTGGCGGAATTGTCACTAACGGAAATCATCAGAGCGGCAACGTCGCGAAGTGTTAGCCGCGTGACGCCGGGGGTGAGCGCGCCGGCGACGCCGCTTCCGCCAACGAGATCGGACGATTGCAGCGTGTAGAGGTCACCGAGTTTGAGTTTGCCCTGCTGCACCTGATGATAGAGTTCGGCGAGGATGGCGATCTTGATGGAGCTGGCCGTGGGAAGCACTTCATCGGCGTGGAACAAGTATTTCTGCCCGGTGGAGAGATCGAGAATGGCCACGGCCAGAACGCCGTCGAGGTTGCGATCGACGTCTTGGATTGCGACTTCCAGCTTTTGCCAAAGAATTTGTTCTTTCTCCTGCGGCGTTTGCTGCGCCAGTGCAGGCGAAGGAGGCAGGGCGGCGAGGGCCAACAACGCAACGCAGAGAATTCGTCTGAGCACAGTGACCTCCGGGTCGGCCGGATTATAAGGCCTAAGCACGCCGAAAGAACGAAGATAAACCCCGTCCTCTAGAGAAAGAGCATCTCCACGATGCTCGATTCCGCGCATGGGCGTACCGAATGGACAAACCAAATTTCTTGTTCCTGGAAAGGAAAGGCAGCCTGGGAGGACAATGAGTCATGCACCCTTTTGCCTGCGGAAATCCGAATCGGCAGATTTTGGGGCATCAGGAGAGGGAACGCCGACCAGCATCGCAATTTCTGGAGAAAACACTTATGCGCAAAATCATAGCGGGCGCTTTGTTCATGGCATTGGCAGGAACGCTCACGGTCGCGGCACCGCAGCGGGACCGCGATGACCGGCACGACAATGGCAAGCACAAAGGTCAGGAGAAACACGAAGATCGCGGCGATGATCGGCACGACAATGGAAAACACAAGGGCTGGGATAACCCGCAAAACGCCCACTACCGCAACTGGGATTCCGAACACGACCGCATTCGGCCGGGCCGGCCGTACCCGCATGGCCGCTACGAACACGTGAGAGCGGAGTTTGTCGCGCGGCGAATCGATTACCGGACGCGGCGCGTCGTGCTGTACGACAATTCGAACTGGGTGGTTGCCTCGTACGACCTCGATCACTGCCGCGATTGGGAATGGAACCGCGATCGCGTATACGTCTACGACGACGATCACCACCCCGGCTGGTATTTGCTGTTCAATGCGCGACTGGGACGCTACGTCCACGTCGAGTATTTCGGCCTGCAGTAGATAAGTCGCGCCATACACACGCATCCGTGAGGTGCGGCCGCTCGACAGATCAAAGGTTATCGAGGAAGAATTGAGTGACGCGTTGCATCAGGAGGCGGCGCGCCGGTGGATCGCTGACCCCATGGCCGCGACCGGGAAACGCCAGAACCTCAACGTATTTCCCCGCCTCAATAAGATCGTTAATCACCGATAGGGTGTTCGCGAAATGCACGTTGTCGTCGCCGGTTCCATGAGCGATCAGCAGTTTGCCTTTGAGCTGACTGGCATATTTTACCGGTGAAGAATCTTGATACCCTTTCTCGTTTTTCTGCGGAAGGCCGAGGTAGCGCTCGGTGTAGATGGAATCGTAGTAGCGCCAGTCGGTAACCGGGCCGCCCGCGAAACCCACTTTGAAATCATCGCCGTCTTCAAACATGGCGTGCAGCGTCATGTGACCGCCGTAGCTCCATCCCCAGATGCCGATGCGATTGGCATCAACATAGGGAAGCGACTTGAGATATTGCGCGCCGTCGCGCTGGTCGGAAAGCTCCTGTGCGCCCATGCGAAAGTGCAGCGGCGTTTCAAAGGCATGGCCCCGCCCCGCCGAACCGCGATTGTCCAGCGAAAAAATGATGTAGCCTTTTTGTGCCATGAGCTGGTGCCAAAGGAAGTTGGCGCCACCCCAGGCATTGCGCACAACTTGAGCGTGAGGACCACCATACGTGTAAACCAACACGGGATATTTCTTTTGAGGATTGAAGTCTGGCGGCTTGATGATGCTGGCGTTGAGCTGGACGCCGTCCCGCGACTTCACGGTGAGAATTTCCATGGAAGAGAGACGGTAGTCCGCAAGCTCGGCGACTTTGTTTTCGTTAATAGTAGCGATACGCGATCCATCGGCGCGGTAGAGGTCCTGGCGCGGTGGCGTCGAAGTGTTCGAATAGGTGTCGTAGAAGGCGGCAGCATTGGGCGCAAGAACTGCGGTGTGCGTGCCCTCGTCCTTGGTGAGCCGGGTGAACCCGGTTCCGTCGATGCCCACGCGGTAGAGGTGGCGTTCCAGAGGAGATTTTTCCGCGGCGGTGAAATAGACAAAGCCTTTGGATTCGTCGACAGCGTCCAGCGATGAGACGCCCCAGTCGCCCTTGGTGAGCTGCGCGAGCTGTTCCCCTTCAAGGTCGTAGAGATAGAAGTGGCGATAGCCGCTTCGCTCGCTCGACCACAGGAAGCGCCTGCCATCCTTGAGAAAATAGAGATCGTCGCTCACGTTGATCCAATTAGGATCGTTTTCGCTGAGAGCGGTGCGGGTCTTGCCTGTGACGGTGTCGGCAAAAAGGAGATCAAGCATGGTTTGGGTGCGATTCAGGCGCTGAATCGCGAGATGTTTGGAGTCCGGGAGCCAGTTCACGCGAGGAATGTAGATGTCGGTTTCCGCTGCGGTGTCCACAGCGCGAGGTTCGCCACCGCTTAGTAAGGCCACAAAAACGCGTACGACGGGATTGGCGCCTCCGGCCGTAGGATAACGCTCCATTTCGGCTTTCCCGCTCGGCGAGGAAAAATCAACCAGGGGGTACTGCGAGACTTGGCGTTCGTCCATTTGGAGATACGCGATCGCCGAGGAATCCGGCGACCACCAGTACGCGGTCTTGATCTCCAGCTCTTCGGGATAAACCCAATCGAGTTCGCCCCTGCGAATCTCTTCCGTGCCACCTTCGGTGATCGCGCGTTCTTTGCCGTCGGCGAGATTGACGAGCCAAAGGTTGTGATCGCGGACAAAACTCACATTTCGCCGATCGGGAGAAATCTTGACGTCCGCCAGCGTGGCTTTACCCGCGACCAGCGTGCGCCCCGTTTGCGACTTCACGTCCAGCCAAGCAAGTGCCGTGGGGCCTTGAAACAGAATGCTCGTGCCATCGGGCATCCATTGATATTCGGAGGGTGCGCGACGGCCGAGGCCCGTGGCTTGCGTCGGTCTCGAGGTATCCACCGGCAAAATGGATTCCAGTTGGTCGGCGGCAACGAGCAGACGGCGTTCCCCTGACGCGGCGTCCATCACCCAAAGTTCTGTCTTGGCTTCCTTACCGGAGCCTTTTGTTTCGAAAAAGCTGAGCTGCTTGCCGTCGGGAGTCCAGGTGAGCCCGCGCGTCAACCGCCCACTCAAGCTCGGCGAAGAATAGATGCGCTCCACGGTGAGCGCCTTGCCTCCGGCAACCGTCTGAGCCCGTGACCCGGACGCAAACCATGCCAGCAGTATCATCATGGCAATCACGTGATAGATCGTCAAAAAAGAGCAACGCCGCGAACGCATCTCGTCATCCTCCGAAAGCGCGCCATTCTATCCTGTGCGGGCATCAAGCGAAATGGGAGACTGCAGGAGAGTTCAGTCGGCAGCTCGGGGTATTCTGCCCTGGCCTCCAGCAATATAGGAATCAGGATCGGCGTCTTCCCACCAGGGCAGAAAATCCTGGTATGTAGCGCGTCTTCCCGCCATATCACGCTGGAGAGCGTAGGGGCGTGCCATACCCGGGTGGGCGAGTGCGGGTCGCACGCTCCGAATCGCGTCGTTTAGCACTCCGAGCCAAATCACGTTGCTCAGAGAGCGGTGTAACTCATGCAAAATCCAGGAGCTGTTCATCTAGAAACACTCAAGCGTCCATCGAGCCGTCCATTGCGTCTCCGCGTTACCGCGGCTTCACTATCAACATCTAACCCGGAGGCCAGCGGAAATTGCGGCCTCCAAGTAAATGCAAATGAAGATGGAAAACGGACTGGCCCGCGCCGCTGCCATTGTTCAGCACCGTGCGGTAGCCTCCGAGGAGGTTGCGTTCGCGGGCAAGCTGTGCGGCGACCAGCTGCAACTTGCCTAGAACAAGTTGATCTTCGGATGCGGCTTCAGTCAACGACTCGAAATGCTTCCGCGGACAGATCAGGATGTGCGTGGGCGCCTGCGGGCTGACATCCTCGAAGGCGAAGACTTCAGGATCTTCGTAGACCATCTTCGATGAAATCTTCTTCGCCGCGATCTTACAGAACAGGCAGTCGGTGCTCATCGGTTCCCTCCTCCGGGTGAGCCTTCGTCGAGACGCGTAACAAACGGAGTAAATCCTTCGCGGTCACGGAGTTGCTCGCCGAGCTGGCGCGCGGCGTCTTCGCCGGAGATCCTGCCGACGCGCACGCGATAAAACATGCCATCGGGAGAATCATATTGCTGAATAAAGATGGGCGAGTAGGAGGTGCTGAGCCGGTCGCGGAGCCGTTCGGCGTTGCCGCGATCGCGGAAAGCACCGACCTGCACGGTGAAAAAACCAGCGATGGGATCGACGCCGCCAAGAACTTCCACGCGCACCGGCACGACCCCGGCGTCAACAGAATCGACTTCTCGCGCAGCGGCGAGAGAGAGATCGATGATGCGATTATCGACAAACGGGCCGCGGTCGGTAATGCGAACCACCGTGGACTTGCCGTTGTTTAGGTTGGTGACGCGAACCATGGTCTCGAATGGCAGCGTGCGGTGCGCCGCGGTGAGTTTATACATGTCGTAGACCTCGCCGTTCGAAGCGTGCCGCCCGTGAAACGGTACGCCATACCAGGAAGCGTTGCCTTCCTCCGTGTAGCCGGAAGGAGCAGGCGCGGGAGCGGGCCTGTTGCGCTTCGCAGTTGCCCCCGGCGCAGTAACTTCGGGAATGTCCGTGGCCCGTTTGGCAGACTCAGCCGTATCCGCGGGCGTCTCGGAAGGATGCGCGGGAGGCCGCTGGCGGCGATCGGCGATTGGTTTGCGCGACGCGCAGCCGGGAGAACTGACAGAGAGGACACAGAGAGCGCAGAGCGCACAGAGAAGACGTGGTGGCGTGCGTGAATGATTCAGACAACCAGGTTGCCGCTGGGAAACGCGTTTGCGCGAATCTAAGGTGACGGAAACTGTTTCCGGTGAACTGTTCAAGGCGTCGCCTGGGTCATGACGATGGCGGAGGCTGCCCTGCCGGAGGAGGCTCGCCGCTCCGCGCATTGCGCCCAGCGTTGCGCGCTTCAATCCAAGCGGCCGCCTCGGTGAGCTTTTCGGATACTTCACGCAAAAACTGCGCCGCACGCTTTTCCGTTTCGGGCGCGACATCCTCTTTTACAAAACTCTTCACGCGCGCGAGTTCTTCGTCAACTCGCTTGCCAAAATCTTCGAAGTTTCTGATGCTTTTAAGCCCCGCGAATTCTTCGTCGATGCGCTTGCCGAAATCTTCGAATTTGTCCATAAGCGCCAGGTCCTCGGAAAAATCGCCATGCAGAGAAGAAGTGCGGCGACTTGGGTATTATAGGAACGCGGTGTGCGGGTCGCAAGGAGGAGAATTGGCGCTTCCCTATCGGTGGCAATGGCGCGTGGAAAAGTGGAAGAACGCGGTGCAGGGATTTTTTGGCGGAGGTGACCAGCAACCTCGGCCGAAAATATGCCCGGCTTGCGGAGCGCTGGTGGGCATCAGCGCGACGCGCTGCCACGAGTGTGGCGCAAACCTGCGATTTTCTCTGGCGGCACTGAGCAAGAAACTTTCCGGACTTTTCGGCGAACAAGAAACGCCCGTGACCTCCGCGCTGCTGGTCGCAAACATTCTGATGTTCGGCATCAGTTGGGTGGCCCTCGCCAATGAGGGGGGAGGAGGAGGCTTTAAGATTCTGTGGGGCATGGGCGGCGAGACCGTGTACCGCCTGGGTGCCAGCCATCCTTTCCCGGTTTTTGTTGGACACGAATGGTGGAGACTGGTTACGGCCATGTTCCTGCATGGCGGGCTGATCCACATCGGATTCAACATGATGTCCTTGATGCAACTTGGTCCGGCTTTGGAAGAACTCTATGGTTCCGCGCGTTACCTGTTTCTGTATGTCGCGACAGGGGCTTTTGGCTTCCTCGTCAGCGCTTGGTTTGGCAACTTCTCGCTCGGCGCAAGCGGCGCGCTCCTGGGGCTGGTCGGAGTAATGCTGGCAATCACCACAAAGCGCGGTGGAGCCTACATGCGAGACCTACGGTCAAGGTTGGTTACTTCTGTGGTCATCCTTTTTGTGCTCGGTTTTTCTGGGATGGGGATCGATAACTACGCGCACTTCGCCGGATTGGCGGCGGGATTTGGACTCGGAAAATTATTTGCCGATCGCCAGCCGATGAATGCAAGTGAACGCCGCACCGCTTATGGGTTGGGATGGCTGGCAGGTATGGTTGTGATTGCATGCTTCGCTCTGATGATATTGCATTATCGCGATACTCTGCCCTGGCAGCGGTAGAAAGAAGTTTGAGGATTAGGGTATTGTCGTACGCTGGTTGGCGTTTCGCCGGCCTTCTTTTTTCGCTTCGAATCCACGCTGGCCATCCTCGCTGGTGCCAGGACACATTCTTTGTTCTACGCGTACTTTCCTCTTCAACCAGATTTTCCCGCGGTTTTCTTTTGGTCCAACTCCCCACATCCCGCAATTTGCGATACTCTTGGTCAAGACAGCAATGGACCCACACTCAATAGTTGTCGTCAGCCTGCACACACCCAAGGAAAAAGTGTGGGGGGAGCTCCTGACCATCAACCCTTCCGGGGTTACGATCCGCGGCGTTGATCTGAATTCCTTCGATCACTTCATACGGCAGATCAATCAACCCGATGGCGAGCGCATGGGCCTTCCCACCATTTTCTTTCCCATGAACCGCGTCGAGCGCATCTCCCTGGACGAACCCTCCGGCTCCATCCCCTCGATGAATGAGCTTTTCGCGCGGAAAGTGGGGCGTTCCCTCTCCGACTATCTCGCGCAATTTGCCTGAACTGCGCTATCCTGAAACGCAATGCAAGGTCGCATTTGGACGGTACCCAATCAAATTACTTTTCTGCGGCTTGGCTTTCTGCCGCTGTTTCTCATTCTGATGTCGTACGAGAGGTACCGGTGGGCGCTGCTCGTTCTGGTGGTTTCGGGGCTATCGGACGGAATCGATGGGCTTCTGGCCCGCAGCCTCAATCAACGTTCCTCTCTCGGTGCGTATCTGGATCCCATCGCCGACAAGCTCTTGCTCTCTTCTTCATTCCTCATCCTGGCATTCAAGAAGCAGCTCGCCTGGTGGCTCACCATCCTGGTTCTCAGTCGCGACGTCCTGATCCTCATTGTCGCCGTGGTGATTCTGCTCATCTCCGGCTACCGGCCATTTCCTCCCAGCATTTACGGTAAGCTGACCACCGCCACCGAGATCATCCTTGTCTTCCTGGTCGTTTTAGGCGCTGCCTATCCCCATTACCATGTGGGTGTACTTAACCACTTGCTGGTCTATACGGTCACGGTATTGAGCATCGTATCCGGATTCCACTATTCGTTCACCACCGCCCGGCACCTCAGTGGTTCCACTCCTGAAGCGCAGTGAAAAGCCGGTCGTTCAGATCGGCATGGACTTAGGGCCGCCAGGAGGAACGAGCAATTGGGGCTCGCTGAGAGACTGGACGAGGTCGAGCGTGGCGTCAGGAGCGAGTTCCCGGAGGAGGAGGCCGCCGGGAGTAACGTCGATCAGGGCGAGCTCGGTGACGATGTGATCGACGACTTCGATGCCGGTGAGCGGGAGCGTGCATTTTTTCAGGATTTTTGGTTTGTTGTCGCGAGTGGCGTGTTCCATGGCGATGAAGACGCGCTTGGCGCCGGCGACGAGGTCCATGGCACCCCCCATACCTTTGAGCATTTTTCCGGGGATGGCCCAATTGGCCAGGGTTCCCTTCTCATCGACCTGCAACGCGCCGAGAACGGTGAGATCGACGTGGCCGCCACGAATCATGGCGAACGAATCGGCCGAGGAAAAGAAGCAGGTGCCGGGGAGTTCGGTAATGGTTTCCTTGCCGGCATTGATGAGGTCGGGATCGACTTCGGATTCGAGCGGATAAGGGCCCACTCCGAGCATTCCGTTTTCGGATTGCAGAATGACATCCATGCCCTTGGGGACGTAATTGGCGACCAGTGTGGGCATGCCGATGCCAAGATTGACGTAGTAACCGTCACGGAGTTCGAGGGCGATCCGGCGGGCGATGCGTTCGCGTTTTTGGTCTTCGGTCAATGGCATAAAAAATTCTCAGCCATACGTCTTCAGTTGTAAAGAAAAACTAATACCGGCTCTGCGGGCGATTATCGCTGTCGCCCAGTTTGAGCCAAGGATGTTTGCGCTTGTGCAGGCTAAAGTCTCGGCTACGTTTTCGATCTTTGGTCAGGGCCATGGTCAAATCCTCGGTAGCCGGGCCCAGCCCGCGGCCTACCAAGAATCAAAAGATGTCGGCGCCTCAAGATCACACCTTCCTGGTAGTGCGGCGTTCGATTCGCTTTTCGTAGTTCAGACCTTGGAAGATGGCGTCGATGAAGATGCCGGGAGTATGAACTTGATTGGGGTCGAGCTGGCCGAGTTCCACGAGTTGTTCGACTTCGGCGATCACATAGTCGGCAGCGGTGGCCATCATGGGATTGAAGTTGCGCGCGGTCTTGCGGTAGATGAGATTGCCCCAGCGGTCACCCTTCCAAGCTTTGACGAAGGCGAAATTGCCGCGGATGGCGTGCTCCATGACGTACTGGCGGCCATCGAATTCGCGAGTTTCTTTTCCGTCAGCCACCATGGTGCCGTATCCCGTGGGCGTGTAGAACGCGGGTATGCCAGCGCCACCGGCGCGGAGGCGCTCGCTGAGCGTGCCTTGCGGATTCAATTCCACTTGCAATTCCCCACCGAGGACGAGCTGCTCGAAGAGCTTGTTTTCACCGACGTAGGTGGAGATCATTTTTTTGACCTGGCGCCCCTGGAGCAGCAGGCCGATGCCGAAATCGTCGACGCCGGCGTTGTTGCTGACGATGGTCAGGTCCTTTATACCTTTGCGGCGGACAGCAGCGATGAGGTTTTCTGGGATGCCACAGAGACCGAACCCGCCCATGAGGATGGTTGCGCCGTCGTGGATCTTCTCAACGGCGACGTCGGCGGAGGCGATGCGTTTGTCCATACGGTGCTCCGAAGTGTTCGGGGCAGTTTACTTCATCAGCGGCGGAGCTGGAAGACGCCCCAAGTGTGGGAATCGGTCGCCATGACTCGTAACCAGTGTGGTGAGCAAGTGAGCTAGTGCAGCTTGCCTTTGCCGGAGCGGCGCTTGGCGTCTTCGAGGAGCCGGTCGAGGGAGGCGCGGTCGAGGTATTTTCCGTGGAGCCAGGCGGCTTGAATCTGCATGGTGTTGTTGATGTCGGCGAGGGGATCGGCGGATAGGGGAACGAGGTCGGCGCGTTTTCCTGGGGCGATGAGGCTCTGCTCTCCGGTGCGGCCGAGAAATTCGGCGGGGTGAAGAGTCGCGGATTGCAGCGCGGCCAGGGGAGTAAGCCCCGATTCGACGAGCAGGGCGCATCGGTGCCAGCCAGAAGCGGCACGCCTGCGCGGAACATGAGTCCGACCAACTGCTTGTCCGCAGTGAAGAGGTTGCGGTGGAGCTCGAATTCGACGGTGACGTGAGTGATAGAGACCGCTTCAGGACTAGGAGCTTGCCCGGCTAAAGGATATGCGGGAGTAACGGCCAGTAGGAGGTCGAGGCATGGCAAGGCTTTCGAGCCGGTTCGCTGTTTTCGCCTGAACTAAGGGCGCCAGGTCAGGAACCCCGCGAAGCCGTCCCGCAAAAACCAGCGGGAGGCCGAGCAACCCTCTCCCTTTTAGGGAGAGAGGATGTCAAAAATGCACCGAAGAGCAAGGACCATGGGCCGCAGAAATCAAGAGGGCCCTGCATCCGCGGCCTAAATTGCCGAGGTCTTGCGGCCCACATGTCAATCGTTATCACGAATGAATGAGAGAGTTTTGTTACAGCGAACGGAGGAGTTTGTAGAGTTCGTTGGCGGCCTCGAAGTCGACTTCAAGCTCGCGGGAGGCGAGTTTTTCGCGAAGATCGTCGAGGCGGCGGGCAAACAGATCGAGCGCGGCGGAGAGGACTTCCTGATTAGTGAGGACGATATCGCGCCACGTGGAATAGGGGCTGCCGGCGAGGCGGAGCGAGTCGCGGAGGCCAGGGCCAGCGACGGTGATGGGCAGGCCGTTTTCATCGAGGCGGTCGTAAAGGAAAGACGCCAGAGCCACGGCTGCCAGTTGTGGGAGATGCGAGGCGAGTCCGACGGCGTAATCATGTTGCGGGGCACCAACACAGAGCGGGCGGGCGCCGATTTTCTCAAGGCTTTTGACGAAGGCCGAAATGCGGGGCTCGTCAGTGAAGGCGGGCTCATTTGCCGCGGAAGAAGAACCGGTCTCCCGACCCGGCGGGGACAAGTTCCGACCCGCCACTACGGATTCGGAAGACTTGGCGATTAGGGCGTAGGTGTTCTCGCGGAAGAGGTCGGCGTCAGCATAGGTGATTCCCGGGAGTTCCCTGCCGGCCATGGGATGGCCGCCGAGGAAAAGCGGGTCCTTTTCGCCAGGAAAGAGTTCGGCGGCGGCTTGGGCGATGCGGACTTTGGTGCTACAGGCGTCGGTGACGAGCGCGTGAGGAGAAGCGTGGCGCGCGATTTCCGGAAGAAGATCTA
>Ga0137363_10000586_pt1 | contig 20330 bp, 23 predicted proteins | sample MadtaG_FD_104800 | JGI IMG/M metagenome (GOLD analysis project Ga0137363, IMG submission 104800) | Vadose zone soil microbial communities from Angelo Coast Range Reserve, California, USA - Mad1_115_16 metaG | ecosystem: Environmental > Terrestrial > Soil > Vadose zone | place: USA: California...
CTTCGTGGTATGGCCCCGGGTTTTACGGGCGGCCCATGGCAAACGGCAGGATCTATACCGGACAGGAACTCACCGTTGCACATCGAGATTTGCCTTTTGGTACCAAGCTTAAGATTACAAATCTCAAGAATGGCCGATCAGTCGTGGCCACCGTAACGGATCGCGGTCCGTATCGCGATATTGAACATCGAAAGATTGATCTCTCTGACAAAGCTGCGCAAGAGCTTGGCGCAAAGGGTGTGGGCGTCATCCCTATTTCCATCGAACGCGTTCCCATTATTGCTTCACTTCACTAAACGCATGAATCTCAAGCGGCCAAATATTGGCCGCTTTTTTATTTTGTATCAATTTGTTATGGTTGTTTTATGCAGACATTAATGAATTCGACGGTTTTGGCGAAACGCAAAAAACTTGCCTCGAAGATCAATAAAAAACTCAAACAACTGTTCCCGAAGGCAGAAATTGCCCTGAAGTACGCTAATAATTGGGAGCTTTTGGTCGCGGTGCAGCTTTCCGCGCAATGCACTGACAAAAAAGTGAATGAAGTAACTCCGGCTCTGTTTAAGAAATATAAGAAGTTCGAAGATTATATAAAAGCCAATCCGCGTGATTTCGAAAAGGCCATCCATCAGTGCGGGTTTTTTCGCGCGAAGACGCGCAATATTCTTGCCGCCGCGAAAGTCGTGAAAGAAAAATTCCATGGAGCTATCCCAAAGACGATGGAAGAAGCCGTGACTATTCCCGGCGTAGGTCGCAAGAGCGCGAATGTGATCTTGGGGAACGCATACGGCGTGGTTGAGGGAATCGCAGTGGATACGCATGTTATGCGCCTTTCCAAAAAACTGGGGCTCACCGACAATACCGATCCGGTAAAGATCGAGCGCGACTTGATGGCGATACTCCCCAAAAAAGAATGGTTTGGTTTTACTTACCGACTGATCGACTACGGCCGCAAATACTGCGTGGCGCGGCCGCATAAGCATGAGTCGTGTCCGCTCTCCAAAGTCATTGCGTCTTAATTCCGGATATGATATTTTGTACGGTAGGACATTATAGGAGGGCATTTGTTCAAAAATATCAGTATTAATTTAACTGCGCCAATTTGCCAGTGCGAGCTCGAGAAGCTGTCTTGGCAAATTTTTCTAGATCCGGAAGGTAAATGCGGCCTTATGGTACAATGCCAAACATGTAAAAGCACACTCACAGTACCTAACAGCCAATTCCGCGCCTTCTTTGTCTTTGATTCAAAATATCCAGGTAAGAAAGAGTTGCCAAAAGAAAATAAATCAGAGGAATATGACGCCGAATTTCTAAAAGGTCTTCGGATCAAGACCGATGGAAAAGCCGATAAAACATAATTTTGCGCCGCTTCCGTATCGAAGCGGTTTTTGTTTTACTGACTTTGTAGGGGTTATACTATATTGGCAATGAGGCCGCATACCGCCGAATTCAAAAGAGTAGTTTGGGATTACTATAAAAAGCGTAAGCGGGATTTTCCGTGGCGGCGGAGGCGCAATCCTTATAAGGTTCTTGTTTCCGAAATAATGCTGCAGCAGACGCAGGTGGGCCGGGTTGTCGAGAAATATAAAGAGTTTTTTAAAAAATTTCCAAATCTACAATCGCTCGCACAGGCCAGAGTCGGGGATGTGCTCACGGCTTGGCAGGGCTTGGGTTATAACCGCCGGGCGTTAATGCTTAAAAAGCTTAGCGAAATTGTGGCGGTTCAATACGGCGGCGAACTACCGCAGGATTTTGAGAAGCTCATAGAACTTCCGGGCATAGGTCCCTCGACCGCGGGTGGCGTTATGGCATTCGCCTTCAACAAACCAGTAGTATTTATAGAGACGAACATCCGCCGCGCGTATATTCATTTCTTTTTTAAAAATGCAGAAAAAGTGCACGATAAAAAACTGATTCCACTTATAGAGGCAACCCTCGACCGCAAAAACCCACGCGAGTGGTACTGGGCTCTTATGGATTATGGCGCGATGCTTGGCACACTAGAACATAATCCGAACAAACGAAGTGCGCACTACGCTCTACAGTCAAAGTTCAAGGGCTCAAATCGTGAAGTTCGTGGGAGCATATTGAAGTTTTTGATTGCGAAAAAGCGCGTTAATGTGGAGACGATAGAAAAGTTGCTTCCGTTTCCCGCTGCTCGGATAGAGAAGGCACTCGGGGGTCTTGCCCGGGACGGATTTCTCATAAAACGCAAAAACGTGTATCATTTGAGCACGTAAACTATTACGACGATGATCCAATTCAAAATACTTAAAAAATCTAAAAAGAGTTCTGCCCGGCTCGGGATTCTAAAAACTCCGCACGGAGAAGTGGAGACTCCGGCACTCGTGGGAGTTGCCACGCAGGCGAGCGTGAAGACCTTAACGAGCGAGGAAGCACAGCGCACAAAAACGCAGATGCTTATTATGAATACGTTCCATCTGCATTTGAAGCCGGGTGAGAAGCTCGTAAAAAAGCATGGCGGACTCCACAAGTTTATGAATTGGAACCGGCCGATCATGACAGACTCGGGCGGATTCCAGGTATTCAGTCTCGGCTTTGGCAAGGACTTGGGTATGAGCAAAATCCTTCGGAAGACTTCGAATACTTCGATTGAAAAAGGCCAGCAGCCAAAACTTTTAAAAATAACTGACGAGGGAGTTCTCTTTACTTCGTATATAGACGGAAGGAAGATTTTCCTCGGGCCGAAGGAGTCCATAAAGATACAGGAGGCACTCGGCGCGGATATCATGTTTGCATTTGACGAATGCCCACCGCCGAACGCGGCACGGGAGTATGTAGAGCACTCGCTCGCACGGACGCACGTATGGGCAAGGATGTGTCTTAAAGCCAGGAAATCAAAGCAGGCACTCTACGGCATCGTGCAGGGCGGGTCATTTGAGGATTTGCGGCGCAAGAGCGCGGAATATATCGGTTCGCTGCCATTCGACGGATTCGGCATTGGTGGCGAAATGGGCGTGGACAAAGCCTGGATGTTTAAAATGCTCAAGGGCACGACTGACCTCCTGTCCGAAGGGAAGCCAAGGCATTTGCTCGGCAATGGCTACCCGGAAGATATGCCGGGTATAGTGCGCGGCGGCATTGATACATTCGACTGCGTCGTGCCGACTCATCACGCGCGGCATGGCGTGGCATTTACGAGCGTCGGCCGCCTTGATATGAAGAAGACAAAATTCCTGGGGGATAAAAAGCCTCTTGATCCAAGATGCGAGTGTGAGGTGTGCGAGCATTACTCGCGTGGATACATCACGCATCTCCTGCGAGCAAAAGAGGTCACGCCTCTTCGCCTGCTTACATTCCACAATCTTTTTTACTTCCATTCACTGATGGAAGCGTTACGAAAAGAAATTAAAAAGGGGAAGATATGAGCTCTTTCGAGGATCTTCTTAAAAAATACGATTACGTACTGCCCCCGAGCCTTATTGCGATTGCTCCCGCCTCGCCGCGCGATTCGGCAAAATTACTTGTGTATGATCGTGAATCACGCAAAACGTATTTCGATCGCTTCAGTAATCTTGGGAAATATTTGCCAAAGAACGCGGTACTTGTGTTGAACGATACAAAAGTCATTCCAGCGCGGCTTGCGCTTGCCAAAGAAACAGGAGGCCGGGTGAAGATTTTATATCTTGGCACAAAAGGAAATTTGATTGAAGCACTTGCCGAGAAGAAGCTTGAGCTGGGCATGACGCTCAGTCTCACGCCAAAGATTATTTTCCGCGTAGTAAAAAAAGAGGAAAATCATTATTTCTTAAAGCCCTCGTTCGCGATTTCAAAAATCCATGGAGTCCTCGAGCGTTATGGCACGACGCCGATTCCGCCCTACATAAAAAACTCGCTGCTTTCGGAAAAGAACTTACGAAAAGAGTATCAGACTGTCTTTGCGCGTACGAAAGGCTCGGTTGCCGCCCCGACCGCATCGCTCCACTTTACAAAGCGACTTCTCGCAAATCTTAAAAAACAGGGAGTGTCCGTAGCGCATACCACGCTGCATGTCGGTCTCGGCACGTTCGGGCCACTCATCGAGAGCCAGGTGAAAACATCCAGGCTTCACTCGGAATATTTTTCAATAGACCTTAAAACTGCTGCGTTTTTGAACAAGGCGAAGAAAGAAAAACGCCCGATCGTCGCCGTCGGGACTACCGTTGTGCGAACTCTCGAATCCGCATCAGACAAGCAGGGGAGAATCAAAAAATATAAAGGAGAAACTGATCTTTTTATACGCGAAGGATACGCTTTCAAATTCGTAGATCATATGATTACGAATTTCCACGTGCCGAAATCGAGCTTGCTTATGCTCGCCTCGGCTTTCACGGGCAGAAAAAATATTTTGGGATTGTACAAGACGGCGATCCGTAAACAGTTTAGATTCTTCTCGTTCGGCGACGGGATGCTTATAAAATAAAAGCCCGCACTAAAAGTGCGGGGTGATGGCTATTCATCTAAAATACTATCAATTATTATACTCCACACTACGCGGAAAACTCCTGCTCCGATTAGGATAACGATACACCAGATCAAAAGCAAGAGCATGATCTTCAAAAAAACATGCATATTCCACCTCCCAATTTACTGAGTGTATTATAATCGATAAGCATAAAAATGTCAAATTCCCGCCGCGCATAGTATATAATAGGAGTAATGGCGCTTTTAATTAGGAATGTCCAGATTTTGGGCGGAGAGCGAGAATATCCGAAGCCGCTCGATGTATTTATAAACGACGATAAAATTTCGGCGATCGGGAATTTGGGCGCAAAAAAAGGAGATCAGACAATCGATGGCCAAGGCATGTACCTTGCTCCGGGTTTCATCGACGTGAATACCGACTCGGACCATTATTTAACGCTTTTCGATCATCCTGCGCAGGAAGATTTTTTAAAGCAGGGGGTTACTACGATTCTCGGCGGCATGTGCGGATCATCTTTGGCGCCGCTCCTTTATGGCAGCTTGGAGTCCATCCGCAAATGGACGGATCCGAACAAGATCAATGTAAACTGGCATTCGATGGCGGAATTTCTTGCGGTGCTGAAGGCCAAGCCGCTCGGTGTGAACTTCGGAACAATGGTGGGGCACTCGACGATTCGCCGCGCAATATCGGGTGATGCACTCCGCGATTTGAATAAAAATGAATTGAATGTCTTTGGCGAGACGTTGAAGCGCGCGCTCCAGGAAGGAGGCCTTGGCTTATCTACCGGACTTGCATACGTGCACAGTTTTCGAACGCCGCCTGCAGAGATAAAATATCTTGCAACGATTGCGAAAGAAAATGGGGGCATATATGCCACGCATCTGCGCAAATACGGACCAGAAGTATGTGAATCAATCGAAGAAACCGTCAAGCTCGCGAAAGAAGTCGGCATCTCGTCGGTCGTAAGCCACTTCCAACCACTCAAAGGATCGGAAACGGAATACGAAGCGGCGCTCGCCCATCTGGATGCCCTTCCAAAAGAACTGAATATCTATTTTGATGTCTATCCGTCTACCGTGAGTATGATGCCGCTTTACATGTTTCTACCGGAGTGGGCGCGAAATGGCGGAATCGAAACGATGAGCGCTCATATGAGAGACGAATGGATGCGCTCACGCATTAAGAAAGAACTGCCCGTTGTCGATCTTGACGCATTTACTGTCGCTCAGGCGCCAGGGAACGAAGTATTCGTAGGGAAGACGCTTCGCGATATTAAAAACTCTTTTGCGTCGCCTTCGGCGGAAGACGCGCTCTCTGAACTTATGCGTGCGACTAATCTCCGCGCAAATATTTTTTATAAAAATGGGAGTGAGGATTTACTCATGCGATTTTTGAAGAATCCCCGGTCACTTATTGCGTCGAATGCGCCGAGCGTCGGCGAGTCTTTGAAGCCCGCACTCCTCAAGCCGGAGCGCTCATCAAATACGTTTATGAAATTCCTATTCCTTGTTCTCGAACAGAATCTCATGCCTTTGCCCGAAGCAATCCGCAAAATTACAAGGATGCCGGCAGAACTCTATAACCTGAAGGGCAGGGGAGTCGTCAAAGAAGGTAATTATGCGGATCTGGTGCTTATGAAAGGCAGTGAAATAAAATATGTAATCGTAAATGGCCGCCTCGCCGTGGAAAACGGGACTTTCCTCAAACAATTCGCTGGTCGCCCAATCACGCATACCGCCTAGCCATGAAAAATATCTTCGGGAAAAAGGGTCATGGTCCGGATTACTTCCTTATCGCTGTGGTATTTCTTTTGACAATCTTCGGACTCGCGATGCTTTCTTCCGCATCGTCCGACCTTGGCAAATCAAAATTTAATGACAGTTACTATTTTATCCGGCATCAGATATATTTTGGCCTTTCTCTTGGAATAGCGGGTTTTCTTATTGCTATGAAGCTCAATTATCAGGCATACAAAAAGATTGCCTTCGTCCTCCTCATCATTGGCATCATATTCCTTGCACTTGTGTTCACCAAATTCGGCCTGAACGTACGCAATACGAGCAGGTGGGCTCGGTTGGGGCCGCTCAGTTTTCAGCCCGCAGAACTTATGAAAATTATCTACATTGTCTATCTTGCCGCATGGCTCAGCAACTCCAGAATGAAACGCGAAAAAAATATAACGGAGGGGTTGCTTCCATTCGGATTGTTTTCCGGCTTTATTGCGGCGCTTCTCCTGCTGCAACCCGCGACGAGTACGGTGGTTATCTTGATGGGTGCGGGGCTTGTCGTATATTTTTTGAGCGGCGCTTCATGGAAGTATCCTTTGATCATCATGGGTGCGGGCGCGCTTATTCTTGCCCTTGTGATCTATGCAACTCCTTATCGTCGCGCACGGGTGCTTGGGTTTTTAAATAAAAACAGCGATTCACAGGGAATCAATTATCATCTCGATCAAGCGCTTATCGCGATTGGTGCGGGCCGCGTCTGGGGTGTCGGCTACGGGCAGTCGACCAGTAAGCTGAACTATCTGCCGACGCCGATGGATGATTCGATCTTCGCCGTAACAGGCGAAGAACTCGGCTTTGTTGGGTCAGCAGGCCTCATCGCGCTCTTTGCGATGCTCACATTCCGACTCTTCTGGCTTGCAAAAGAAACACGGGACAAATTCGGCAGATTGCTTTTGATCGGCTTCGGCACGATCATCGCATTTCAGTCGATCGTAAATATTTCAGCCATTTCGGGCGTGCTGCCCTTAACGGGCGTGCCATTGCCATTTGTAAGTTACGGCGGTACGGCGCTCGCGATTTTTTTGACCATGTCGGGAATCGCGGTTAATATTTCTAAGTACACATGATAGATCGCAAACGTAATATCACAATACTTTTCACCGGCGGCGGAAGTGGAGGACACCTTTATCCGCTTCTTGCGGTTGTGGATGAATTGACTCGTATCTGCAGGGAGGATTATATCGCCCTCGAGGCATATTATATGGGACCGCAGGATAAATTCCGTCCGCTCATAGAATCGCGCGGCATGAAAACGATTTGGATAAGCGGCGGCAAGTGGCGCCGCTATTTCTCGATTGAAAACTTTTTCGATATCCCCAAAATGTTTATCGGACTCATCCAGGCGATGATTAAAATGTTTTTTATTATGCCGGATGCGATATTCTCGAAGGGGGGCACCGGAGCACTGCCCGTTATTGTCGCAGGCTGGTTTTACCGAATACCCATTATTATCCATGAGTCCGATGCCACTCCCGGCGTAACGAATTTGCTCTCCGCACGGTTTGCTTCGCGTATTGCGGTAGGGTTCCAAGCCGCGCTCCCATATTTCCATCCGCAGAAAACTGCCTGGATCGGGAATCCGATCGGGCAGGACCTCATAGGCCTGCAGCCTTCGCAGGAAGAAGCAAAGGAATCACTCGGCTTCGATAAAACAAAACCGCTCCTTGCTATTATCGGTGGTTCGCAGGGCGCGCAGAAAATAAACGAATTCATGCTCCAGAATCTCAAAGCGCTCCTCGAAAAAACGCAGATATACCATCAAACCGGGAGGGATAATTTTGAAGAAGTTCAGAAACTTTCCCGTGCCGTTATTATAGAAACGCCGCTTCAGGGCCAGACGGGCAATCGCTACGTCGCCGTTTCTTATATTGAAAAAGATATGAAAACGGTACTTGTCGCTGCCGATCTCGTAGTGTGCCGTGCAGGGAGCAATACTATTTCGGAACTTGCGGCGTTCCACAAGCCGGCCGTTCTGATCCCGCTTGGAAGTGCGGCGAATGACCACCAGCGCGCAAATGCCTATGAATTTTCGAAGACCGGCGCGGCGGTCGTGATCGAGGAAAATAATCTTTTGCCCGGCATATTTTTAAGTCAGATAAATTCAATCCTGGGAGACCCGACCGCACTCTTGCGCATGAGCGAAGCTTCAAAAAATTTCTATAAACCCGGTGCGGCAGAAATCATTGCCCGCGAGATCATCGCGGTTGCATAAAATATGGAAAGAGCGACTGTTTCGCTGGAATTGAATGAGCAAATTCCAGCAGGATTGCGTATTATTTCAGTTGCGACCGGTATTCGATGGATCGGGTGGGGGATGATCGAGCCTCTGCTTCCGGTCTTCCTTTTCTCGCTCGTAAAATCCTACGGAGTTTCAGGACTTTTTGATTCCGTAGGACAGATCGTTTTTCTTCTCGTTCTTCCTATTGCCGGAATTTTCGCCGATCGGATTTCTCTTAAAATATTTCTTATCGGCGGACTTTTCTTTTTCTTTTTGGACGGTTTATGGTCCGTTGCTGCAATAACCAGTTTGGTCATTTTTGCGTTTTTCGCGAATCTTTTTGATGGCATTGCCGTTGCGTCCGATGTTGTCGGGCGGGCGACTTATATCCGCCAGCATGCGATTGGAGGACGGGTCGCCTCCTCCATGGGGTTTCAGAATTCGCTCCTTAATGCGGGCATGCTTATAGGTGCTAGCATCAGTTTTGTTCTGATTCGCTTTGTATCGCTTCCGTGGATTTTCTTTGGTGTTATCCCTACGAATCTCGTCGCTATCATTCTTCTCGCGTACTATCTTCCCGATAATAGCCCACCGCCGCAGCAAAGGGATGCTTCAACCGAATTTTCGTTCACGAATTATTGGGGCGTGTGGAAGCATATTGCAAAGTCACGGAACGGCTTACGTTTTCTTGCCGGCCTTACATTATTCGTTAACATGCTCTCTGCATTTAACGTGTTGCTTATTCCCATTTATGCATATATTCATGGTGCGAATTTACAGGAAATCATTCTTCTCGGGATGATCGGGATCGTGCCATATTTATTTTCGTCTCCGCTTGGTAAAATTGCTGATCGTTGGGGTTTAAAAATCTTTCCTCTGGGGCTTTTGGCGGCTTCAGTTATTATCGCGGCTCTCTCGCTTCCAGCAGCTTATTCATTTCTCCTTGCGGCGGTGCTCATGCTGCAGACAATCCTTGTTTTACTCGGACTCGTACTCGAAAATTTTGTAACAGCTCGGTCAGAACCTGAGCATTTTGGGCGTATCAGCGCTGTGTTTGAAGGATTGAAAGATATCGGCGGATTTATGGGCGCTATTGGTTTGGGATTCGCAGTGGATTATCTCGGCGTACGAATTGTTTTTCTGCCCCTCTCAATCTGTGCTGTGGGCGCTTCGATCCTCTTTTATAAATATTTTATTCCAAAGCTTGATTCAAAACAGATAATACCTCGCGCGTAAGTTCGGGGAGTTTCATTCGGATAAGTATCTGGAAAATGCAATATATTGATGTTAAAATAAGAACATGAGCATGGAAAACGCTAAGAAAATCAAGGTTCGCTTCCCGCCGAGCCCTACGGGGCGGCTTCATGTAGGGAATGTCCGCTCGGCGCTTTATAATTGGCTTTTTGCCCGGCAACACGGCGGCATTTTTTTGTTTCGCTTTGAGGATACTGACAAAGAGCGCTCTGAATTGAAATATGAGGCTTCGATCATTGAGGCCCTTCAATGGGTTGGCCTCAATTGGGATGAGGGGATTGGGAAAGAAAAACCCGGCATGAAATACCGGCAGAGCGAGCGCGTGGATGTGTATGAAAAATATTTGGACAAGCTCATTGCGAATAAAAAAGCGTACTGGTGCTATTGCACTAAAGAAGAACTTGAAGCCGACAAGGAGGAGTTGATAAAAAAGAAACTGCCTCAAATCTATGTTGGCCATTGCCGCGACCTTGAATCACCGCCGCAGGGAAAGGAACCCCAGGTGATCCGGTTCAGAACCCCCGATGCAAAAATTGAATTCGATGATATCGTCCGAGGGCACGTTACTTTTGAAGGCCGCCTCATTGGCGATTTTGTGATTGGGCGCAAACCGGGCGAAATGCCACTTTATCATTTTGCGGTTGCGATTGACGATTACGAAATGGAGATAACGCATGTGATTCGCGGCGAAGAGCATCTTACGAGCACGCCGAAGCAGATTTTGATATTGCGTGCGCTTGGATTCGACGAACCGATCTATGCGCACCTGCCGCTCATTTTAAACGCGAACCGCGGCAAGCTTTCGAAGCGCGAAGCCGATACGGCTCTCCTCGACTACCGCAAAAAAGGGTTTTTACCCGAAGCGATGTTTAATTTTCTTGCATTCCTCGGCTGGCATCCGCAAGATAACGAAGAAATATTCACGAAAGAGGATCTTACAAAAATATTCGATCTTTCACGCGTACAAAAAGCCGGAGCGGTTTTCAATCTTGAAAAGCTCGAATGGTTCAATAAAGAGCATATTAAACGCCTGTCGATCGAAGAACTGGCAAAGCGTGTAAGGCCGTATCTCGAAGAACGTCACATTAAAGCGGAGGACGATTTCTTGCAGCGCATTCTGAGCATTGAGCGCGAGCGGATCACAACGCTTGCGGAGTTCGCGGATACCGCCGGGTTTTTCTTTTCGCTGCCGGATTACGAACCAAATCTTCTCGTATGGAAAGAATCCGACCCCGTGCGAACGTTCCGGATTTTGACTGAATTGAAAGAAGATATCGAATCGATCAAGGGTGGAATGAACCGCCATGCTCTCGGGAACGCCCTTGCCGATATCGTACTAAGGGAGGGGAGAGGCCCCGTGCTTTGGCCGCTCCGTGTCGCAGTCTCCGGCCTTAAGGCATCGCCCGACCCTATGGAAATCGTCCAGGCGCTCGGCGGCCCTGAATCGGTGCGGCGCATTGATATCGCATTAGAAAAAATAAAGGCTCACATGCAATAAACGGAAACTCTCAGTCATCATGGACTATCCACCATATAAACGTATCGCAGGAATCACCCTTGTAATGGGCGTTTTTCTCGCATACACAGTGCAATTCGCCGCCGGACAAGCCCCGGTTATCCATGGCGTAACTACGATCGTAACGGCGACCTCCACGGTCCAGAACGAAGGCGTGACACGCGATACGCTCCAGGCGCAGATTGACGCGCGATCCAAAGAACTCGACTCGTTGAATACTCAGATTAAGGAAACACAGAAAAATCTTCTTGATACGACAAAGCAGCGTGTCGGCCTCCAGGGCGAACTGAATTCCTTACAGGGCAATATCAATCATCTGAATCTGGGCATCAAGGCGGATCAGATTACGGTTGAAAAACTGAATTTACAGATGCAGTCGCTGAATTACGATCTGGGCGATATTAAAATTTCAATTGCGAATAAGCAGGCTGGCATCATGAATACCATGTCTGAATTGCAAAAAAACGATGCAACCGAATCAGATTTCCTGTATATCATTTTAAAAAATAAGAGCCTTGCGGACGGAGTCTTGGAAGCTCAGAATCTCAGCGACCTCCAGCACCAGCTTGCAGGTGATATTGAAAATCTTAAGAATTTGAACGACCAATATAACCAAAAGATAAAATTGACTGCGAGCACAAAAAATCAGATCGACAATGAGCAGAAAGATTTGACGAATAAAAAACTTATTGTTGAAGATCAGAAGCAAACTCGCCAAACACTGCTCGTACAGACAAAAAATAAGGAATCAGTATATCAGACCCAAGTGAACGATTTAAAGAAACGCCAGCAGCAGATTGCACAGGATATTGAAGCGCTCGATGCCGTACTTCGCGCAAAGATCGATCCGGCAACTCTGCCGGCGCTTGGCTCCGGAGTGCTTGCAATTCCGGTACAAGGCGACGCAAAAACAAGCGTCACTCAGGGATATGGCGGCACCGATTTCGCCAAAAACGGTTATCAGGGGCATTGGCATAACGGCATTGATTTTGCCGCAGCCATCGGCACGCCGATTTTGGCTGCCGAAGACGGCACGGTTCTCGCGAGCGGAAATCAGGATAGTTACTGTCCGCGGGGGGCGTATGGCAAGTTTATTGTAATTAATCAGAACAATAACCTCACGACGCTTTATGGCCATCTTTCGCGCCAAGTCGTCCAAAAAGGAGACAAAGTGAAAAGGGGAGACATAATCGGATATTCGGGCAAAACCGGGTATGCGACAGGCCCGCACCTGCACTTTACCGTGTTCGCACAGGCGACCTTCTACATGGGTCCGAGTCGCGTATGCGGCCCCATGCCTTACGGCGGCGACCTAAACCCACTCGGGTACCTCTAAATAAGACTTTTTGCGAGAGTCCGTGTTCGGGCTTTCCAAAAATCAAATGATATACTGGGAGTATATGAACTTTTCTCGCGCGCTCCTCCTCGTTCTGCTCTTTCTTATGGTTTTTTATGGGACTGCCGCGCATGCACAATTCCCGACACAAGCCGGCGCGCCGCAGGTAAAACTGCGCATTACAAATCCCGGAACTGATTTTAATAACGCGATTACTTATATAAGCGAATGGCTGAACATTCAGAATGTAAAATTTTATATCAATAAAGCTACGGAACTTTTAAAATCAGGCGATGCATGGCTTAAAGCAAAACTTGGCATTAACGCAGAAAGCTTAATCGGCGATCTGAAAAATATCGTAGCAGGGGCAGTGCTTTTTGCGGCGGGACTTATTGAGAAAGGACTTTCCTATCTTTGACGTTAAAATAATTCTTCGGTTCATAGAAAGTACACGGATTACCCGCATGATACGGGCAATTGATCGTCGGATGTTTGTCTCGGATGAAAGACTATGATCGAACATGGAATATGCAGCGAGGACGAAATGATACTCGAATTTCTGAGAAGCGAGGTGAACTCACCTCGCTTCAAAAAAAAGTATCTTGACATCATTTTGCGAATTGGCCACACCCAACAGGATCTCGTCGATGATGCTGATTTGAGCAGCGAAGTTCAGAATGCTGCAAGAATAAAGGTACTTGGCTATACGCGGGGTTATAAGACTGATGAACTGTGGTTTAGAGGATTTCCTTCCGACATTGCCTGGCGTCATTCGACCTTACAGTCGGATCAATTAAATCTTTTGACGTATGGGAAGAGCGCGGCCTGGCTCGCACTTTCCGAAGGTACCAGGCGTGCTATCGATGGGGCAAAAAATGTGAATCGCATTCCAATCGAACAGGATATCAATCGCCATATTTCAACAATCGCAAAATTATGCAAACACGGTGAAATCTTCCCGAAGCTGATCGCAGTACGATCTCCGGGCAGCAGCCTGATACTCGTCGAAGGCCACGCGCGAGCGACCGCATATGCACTCGCCGGAATTGAGAAACCCATTGAACTAATCCTCGGAAGCTCGCCCTCAATAGCCAGCTGGGAATACTACTGATATTGTTCGCTTATTGTATAAGCAGTCATGAATCCGCAAAGTCTATTTTTATTATATATCTGTCGCGAAATATACCTTGTGCGACAGGTAATAGATTTCAAGAACCCTACCTCCCTTTTGATTTAGCGCTCCTCCTATCCAATAAAAAACCGGCCAATGTTTTTGGCCGGAATATATTTTCTTTCTTGGTTATCTTTGTCGGTCAAATCCCTGTGACGAGCGGATGGTCGACCTGCATCCTCTGCGGATTCAGCAGATACGGCCGAAGATCTTCGGCCGTAACGTGCCTTTCCAGCTCGAACGGATAGTCTGCGGTCAATGTTCCGATCTCCAGGGTTGCCCTGATCGGCTGCGCCCGGGTCCCTGCGAGCTCGTTGCAGGTATTGAGGCGCTCAAGGAGGCATTGCAATCCCTTTTCGGCGGACATTGCAAGCGACTGTTTGACCGGTATCGGAATTGTGTGTGGGTTGGTCGGCGTATAACTGAGAACATAGACCGTCGTCTTATTCTTGGCCATCGTGTCTGAAACATCCTTTTCTAAATTTGTGAGTTGAAGAGCTAGTACCGATATTTATTATCTCAGAGTCAGGACATAAAAGTCAATTCGTCGAGTCATGGACTGTGGATAAGTCCGAAAGTCAGATATAATGGAAATAAACAATGCAAAAATCAAAACCAGGCATATTTTTTATCGGCATCGGCGGCATCGGGATGAGTTCGCTCGCCCGCTGGTTCAAGGCGCATGGTTGGCTTGTCACGGGATCGGATCTCGCACTGAGTTCGCTCACGGGCGAACTTACAAAAGAAGGCATCGGAATATTCCGCGGACATAAAGCCACGAATATTTCAGAGAGCACTGGCCTCGTCATTCAAAGCCAGGCTATAAAGGCTGACAATCCAGAAGTTCTTCGCGCAAAAAAACTCGGCATTCCCCTCTTAACATATCCTCAGGCCGTTGGGCGTATCACCGAAAATTATAAAACGATCGCGATCGCCGGGGCGCATGGCAAGAGCACTACGACGGCACTTACGGGTCTCGTACTTATGAAAGCAAAATTTGATCCGACAATAATCGTTGGCACAAAGCTCAAAGAGCTTGGTGGGCGGAATTTTCGCATCGGCAAGAGCGACTTCCTGGTGCTTGAGGCGGATGAATTCGGCAAGGCATTTTTGAATTATTCCCCTACATATACCATCATCACGAACATTGATCGCGAGCACCTCGATATTTATAAAACACTCGCGAATGTCAAAAAAACTTTCCTGGAGTTCATTGCTCGTACAAAACCCGGAGGTACGCTTGTACTCAATGCCGACAATCCGGAACTTTTTTCATTGAAAGCTAGGATCCGAAAAATCGCAACAAAAAGAAAACTTGGCGTACATTGGTATTCGCTCTCGACTGCCGCTGCGCGAGAAGCCAAAGCGGCCATGAACATCGCCGGCGCGCATAATCTCTCAAATGCACTTGCTGCATATACATTGGGCCGAATCCTCGGCATCCCAAAAATGAAAATCCTTTCGGCTATTGCCGGATATCAAGGCGCATGGCGGCGGATGGAATATAAGGGCGAGTTTGCAGTTAACCATGCAAAGTTAAAAGTCTCGGTATACGACGATTATGCGCATCACCCGACGGAAATAAAAGCCACGCTCCAGGCATTCCGGGAAAAATATCCAAGTCGAACGCTTGTCTGCGTATTCCAACCCCACCAGGCGAAGCGCCTCGAGGCGCTCTACAAAGAGTTCCAATCTGCATTTGAAGAGGCAGATGTTTCCCTGCTTTTGCCGCTTTATAAAGTCCCTGGCCGCGATGAAAAATATAAACTTGATTCGGAGTCGCTCGTGAAAACGATGCAGAAAAAATATCCCGGCAGACGCATCTTTTATTTGGCGGATTCGAAAAATCTCAAAAACGCGCTGAATACTCTACTTGGCGACCCGGCCATGTGCGGGCCGGAAATGTCCGGTAAGAAAAAAGGCGCCGTGATCGTGATGATGGGCGCGGGAGATATTGCGGAGCATACGAAAAAGATTCTAACGAAATAAAAAGACGCTCTTTAGAGCGTCTCGAGCCGGAGTTGTTTTCGTGCCCAGTCGGCTGTTCTGCCGCACCAAAGGATCAGCAGTCCGATCTGACTCGATACCCAGACCAACCATATGATACACATTATTGCTTTGTCTCCGAACGTCGTTTGGAAAAAGAAGTCTGAATTTCCGAAATGAGACAATAGGTACGCGACAATGTATGTTGGTGTCCAGTAAAGCACGAAAGTACTCACCATTATCGCTGCTATTTTTATTTTCATCAAAAATCTCCTTACGCTGAGAACTACTTAGCATAGTAACCCTTTCGAACAAAAAATCAACCGCAGTGGATAACGTTCGTTGCGGCGACATCCCCTTTCCCGTATTATTAAACAATGTACGATTTTATCTCAGTCGATGATTTTAAGGAGCAATCCGGATATACGATAGATGACCTCTGGTATCCGCGGGTGACGAAGATCGTTTCGATCAAGTCCAAGCCCGCACTCCTCAGGTTTTACGCCGAGGCAGCGAGCTACAAAGCCGCGCAAGCCATTACGCAAAAATCAGCTGAGGAAGGTACGATGCTTCACGAAGCGGTTGAGGCCCTGCTTCTCGGAAAAAATCCCGATGTTCCCCCACTTATTGCCCCTGCGGTGCGGGCTTTCAGAGAGTTCTGGGAACGCCGTGGCATCCAGACCAAGCCTGAGCTCGTGGAACGCCGCGTGGTAAGCCGGGATCATCGCTATGCAGGCACAGTGGATGCTTTGGCCCTGATTGACGGTAAGTTCGGCGTGCTCGACATTAAGACTTCGCAAGCGATTTACCGCGACTATAATCTGCAGACCTCGGCTTACATGGAAGCGCTAAAAGGAGAATTCCCGACGCTCCAGACGCGTTGGATTCTTAAGATTGATCAGACTCAGACTTGCAACCGGTGCGGCGGCATCCGGCGCACAAAAGGTGGCCGAGAAAAAACAAGGAACACGCGGGCGGTATGCGAAGGTGAACACGATTGGTCGGAGGTGCGGGGCGACATTGAACTCAAGGAATTCCCCTACTGGCAGACCGACTTCGAAGCATTTCTAGGAGCGAAGAAACTTTGGGAATGGGAAAATGATTTTTGGCTTAGGAAGGCAGGATATATTTAAACGTGATACCATGTATGTATGATAAACTTTCTCAAAAAAATTAAGCCCGAGTGGCCTTTGCGCCTCGGCTTTGGCGCAATGTACTGCTATTCGGGAATTGATCTCATTCGAAAGCCGTCAGATTGGTATGGATTCGCACCACGGGGATTTGTGCATGTGATCACACAATTCACCACTATGGATACGTTCCTCCGTCTTCAGGGCGCGAGTGAACTCCTGATCGGCCTTGTGCTTCTCGCCTGGTTCCTGCCTCGCATTACGTTCAAAGTTGCCGCACTCTTTGGCTCGCTCGAAATATTTCTTATCCTTATCTTTGCGGGCATCGATACCATTACCTTCCGCGATATGGGGCTCTTCGGCGGATTTTTGAGTCTCGCGATACTTGCGCTTGGCTCACCCGAGATTTGATCCGCTCGATGATTGACATATAAAACTCCGTATTCTAAACGAAGCGGAGTTATTTTTAGAATTGACCCTGTTTTTCTATGATGATTGGTGCGCGATTCAAGTCGCGAGCCGCAAGATATCCGAGTCCGAAGCTAAGTGTTGCCACAATAAAAATGATTCCTGCGAAAATTATTTCTTTTTTGTGTGTTTCAAAAAATACCCTCATGCTAGAAAGCTAAATATTGATCCCATTTGTCGTAAAGTTCTTTTGTGGCACGCAAATCGCCCACGTTATATTTTGCGATTTCCAGGAATTTTTTTTCCTTAAAGAGCCTGCCCACATCGTCGCCGGTTACTCCACTCGCTTTCGGGCTCTCAATGCCGAATGCCCGACTCCATAAGTGCAGACTTCCCTTCCGCCGCATGGCACCATAGAACGAAAGCTGTTCCTGTAAATCGAGATGAATCGCATCAGGATTATGCTGATACAAATACCTGCCTCGCAGTAGATCTTTCGAAGGCCGGATACCATTAATTGCCGAGCGCACCATGAGAAAGGGAACGTCAAAGGCGCGACCGTTGAATGTAATGAAGTATTGATATTTTTTCGCTCCCTCCCAGAACTTTTCGAGCATGGCCTTCTCGCTCATCTGCTTGAACGTCATGTTGCCCTCCTTAACTTCGTAGGGTTTTTCGCCCGGTGCCTCAAAATAAACCACGCCTTCGTCTTTGTAGTAATCGAGGACTCCTATGGCCACGATCTGCCCGGTAAGAGCTGAAAACCCCAGCCCCTGCTTCAGGTCGGCCAGAGCGAGCTTATATTCGTCTTCGTTTTCCGAGTCTTTTTTGATCCACCGGGTAAGGTTTTCCTGGGTTGCGTGGTCCAGGGCGTCAAAATCTTCCCCGACGGTTTCTATGTCGATTATTAACTTTTGTGTGCTTGACATTGGCTTCATGGTAGCATAAGATAGTTCAGTAAGCGAGGCAACTCACTTTTGAAAATAATTGCGGAATGGCTATCCCGATGTGCGATCGGGATGCTCATTTTTGTGATTAAATTTTCATTTATTATTCAAATTTAAACAAAAATGGCACATACAAAAGCTTTAGGATCAACTAAATTAGGCCGCGACTCGGCTTCAAAACGCCTTGGCATAAAACTCCAGGATGGGCAGAAAGTCACCGTGGGACAGATTATCATCCGCCAGAGGGGCACGAAGTATGTCCCGGGTGCGAATGTCCGCAAAGGAGGCGACGATACGCTCTACGCCGGCAAGGATGGTAAGATCAAGTTCTACTCGCAAATGAAGACCTGCTTCGATGGCTCGAAGCGGATGGCGACTCGGGTTGCGATTGTCTAATTCAAAATAAAAAACCAGGTGTCTATTGCCTGGTTTTTTATTTTGTTATTTCAGTTCTGATACGATCCGCACGGTAAGCTTCGCTATAATCCCCTTTTTAAGGTTGACTTCGCTCTCGTGATCGCCCAATTCTTTTATGGGGCGATCCATTTTTATATCAGCAGGTTCTTGGCCGAGGAGTTTCGTGTGCCGCAGGCCGGAGAGGATTATTTCTTTCGTGATCGATCCGAACACTGAGCCATTCTTATCGGTCTTTAACTTGAATTCAAGCGTGCGCGTGGTCAGAAGTTTCTTTATTTCGATGAGACGCGAGTACAATTCGGCGTCTTCTTTATTTTCGGCTGCTTTCAGAGCGGCATGTTCTTTAACTGCCGCAGGCGTCGCCGCTTTTGCGTAACCATTCGGGAGTAAAAAATTACGCGCGTAGCCATCGGATACGTCTTTTATTTCTCCCTTGCGCCCCATCCCTTGTTTGTCTTTAAGGAAAATTATTTTCATAGTGCTATATTTGTTTGATTCGACGATCCGTAAGCCAAGACATTTTTTGCAATGCGTCGGTTATGTCTTCATCGGAAAATGTTCCCCCGAAGCGCACTGCATGGCCATGATTTTGCGGGTTGTCCCCGTGTACGCGAAATGGAGCATAGCCCGCTGATTCTAATGATCCGAGGAATTCCTTCGCTCGTTTTTCATTCTTGAAAGAAAGATTGAATAAAACGTATTGCGGACTCACAATGCCCTCTTTCGTAATCGTCGGGTCTTCTTTCGCATAGTGTTCTACGAGATGACACAGCGGCAGCAAGCTCAGTCGCTCAGCTTTTTCTGCTGTTATTGCGACCTCCCGTGCGATCTTTTCGTCGGCATCAAGGCCGCTCAGCCGTTCCAGCTCATCGTAATAACTTTCCAGATTTTTGTTATCCTCCATCATGGCTTTATTTCGCCATTTCAGCCTTTAGCACTTCGAGCGCTTTATCAAGCTGCGGATCTTTTTTTGGATCATTCCCTGGTTTTACCGCTACATCGGGCTGGAGGCCTTCTCCGTCGATAATATGCCCGCTCGGGAGCACCCAGTGTGCAATCGTTATTTTCATAGATGATCCGTCTTTTAACTCTTCAACTGTCTGCACGGTTCCCTTGCCGAAGCTCTTTTCGCCGATAAGTTTGATCTGGCGATCATCGCGGAGCGCACCCGCAAGAATCTCGGATGCCGAGGCGGAGCCGCCATTGATCAAAACGACGACCGGAATATCCTTCAAGGCTTCGTTGCCGTCTGCGTTAAGCGAATCACCTTTGCCGTTCCTATCTTCTTCTCTTACGACGAGCTTGCCCTTCGGGACGAACCAACCGGCGATATCGACTGCGACATTAAGGAATCCTCCCGGATCGTCGCGAAGGTCGAGAACCAAACCCTTGGCGTTATGATCCGCAGCTTGCTTGATCGCATCATAGAACTGCTTGTCAGCGTTGCTGTTGAATTGATGGAGGGCGACATAAGCGACGCCGGCGGGCTTCATGGCGAAGTCGACTGTCGGCGCTGTGATCGTTTCACGAACAAGCTTAAAATCCTTCGGCGCATCCAAGCCATCACGGAAGATAGTGAGCGTTACGCCGGTGCCCACCGGACCCCGGATCCGGGAGACAGAATCATCGAGCGAGAGGCCGGCCGTCGAACTCCCATTGATTTTTACGATCATGTCACCGGCGAGAAAGCCAGCCCGGCTTGCAGGAGTATCTTTAAGCGGAGCGATAACGACA
>Ga0137363_10000594_pt1 | contig 20120 bp, 17 predicted proteins | sample MadtaG_FD_104800 | JGI IMG/M metagenome (GOLD analysis project Ga0137363, IMG submission 104800) | Vadose zone soil microbial communities from Angelo Coast Range Reserve, California, USA - Mad1_115_16 metaG | ecosystem: Environmental > Terrestrial > Soil > Vadose zone | place: USA: California...
CATCACCGCGAGGGTCATCTCTTCAACGCCTTCGTATTGCGTTTTCCAGATAGGCATGCTGTCGCGGATGTAGCCTTGAATCGCCTCAGCCAATTCCTGGAACGTGGTGCTCGTGGTGCGGCCGCAGCCGGGGCACGCCGTCACGCTGGGCGCAAACGACCGCAGCCCCAGCGCCTGCAGAAGTTCGCACGCGGCGTAAACTTCTTCGCGTCGGTCGCCACCCGGTTTGGGCGTAAGCGAAATTCGAATCGTATCGCCAATACCTTCGTAGAGAAGCACGCCCAGCGATGCCGCCGACCAGATCTGCCCCTTCATGCCCATCCCGGCCTCGGTGAGGCCCAGGTGCAGCGGCTGTTCGGTCTTCGCCGAAAGATCGCGGTACACGGTGATGAGGTCGCGCGGCCGTGAAGTTTTGCACGAAATAATGATCTGGTCGTGCCGCAACCCGGACTCCAGCGCCAGCTCCGTGGATTGCAGCGCCGAAAGCACCATGCAATCGTTGATGATCTCTTCGGACTCTTTGCCGAGATTCTTGTCCGTGTTTTCCTGCATCTTGCGCATGACCAGCTCTTGATTCAGCGAGCCGCCATTAACGCCGATTCGAACGGGCTTGCCGTTATCAACGGCAATTTTGCAGATGGTAGAGAATTGCTCGTCGCGGCGCTGCCCCGCGCCGACATTTCCCGGATTGATGCGGTATTTATCCAGCGCTTTCGCGCATTCCGGATACTTCGTCAGCAGCACGTGCCCGTTGTAGTGAAAGTCTCCGATGATCGGCGCGCTGCATCCGGCATCCAGCATCCGCCTCTTAATTTCCGGCACCGCCGCCGCCGCTTCCGGCACGTTGACCGTCCACCGCACAATCTCCGAGCCTGCCTCAGCCAGCCCCAGCGTCTGCTTCAACGTTGTCTCGATGTCCGCCGTATCCGTATTCGTCATGGACTGCACGACGATGGGCGCGCCTCCGCCCACGCGCACGTGTCCCACCTTCACGCCACACGTCTTGCGGCGCGGATGGCGGCTGGCGACAGCGTCAAATCCTTCAATCTGTGTAAGCATTCTTCTCAATTCTAGCGTGTTTTGCCCCTCCCGCGAAATCGAGTGTGCACGCCAGTGCTGGGTCCATTTGACCTGACTGTGCTTTGGGACAGCGCGGCGAATTCGGGCCACTGTCCTCTCGTTCTATCGGCACCGTGGGGCAGTCTTCGATATAATCTGCCACAAGGATTCGCCAGCAGATCCCCGGTTCGCAAATTGGTGCTTCGTCTCTGCTAGGTCTTGCCGAAGGGGGCGTCCATGTTTGCTCATTCGAACTGGATTTCAGTCCGGAAATTCGCAACGACAACGATGATGGCATTGGGACTCGGTGCCTTCATGTGCGCGCCAGGAAGCACCGCGCAGACGCGGATCACCGTAAGCGTGTCCCCGGCAAGCGCGAGCGTTCAAGTTGGCACTGGCACGCAACAATTTACGGCCACGGTTCGAAGAGACTGGAGAAATCGCGGAGTGCTCTGGACGCTTTCGGGCGCCGGGTGCACCGGAAGCGCCTGCGGAACGCTTTCGGCAACTTCCAGCGCGTCTGGAACGCCAGTTACGTACCGGGCGCCAAGCACCGTGCCAACCCCGGCTACGGTGAAACTGACAGCAACCTCGGTCTCGAATAGCACAAGATCAGCCACTGCGACGATCACGGTCACAGTGACATCGTCCGTGTCGGTCACAATCTCCCCCACCAGCGCCTCGTTGAACGTTTCGACCGCCAGGCAATTCACGGCAGCGGTGACGTACGATTCTGCGAACCAGGGCGTAACTTGGGCTCTGTCCCAGTCTGGCAGCAGCTGTGCGCCCGCGTGTGGAGCGCTCTCAGGGCAAACGGCCACGACGGTGACGTATACGGCTCCCGCAACGGTGCCTGCCAATCCGACGGTGACATTGACGGCAAGATCGGTGCGCGATACGAGCAAAAGTGCGAGCGCGACCATCACGGTCACATCGCCCGTGTCGGTCACAATCTCCCCCACCAGTGCCTCGCTCAACGTTTCGGCGACGCAACAATTCACGGCGTCGGTGGCCAATGATCCCGCGAGCCAGGGCGTGACTTGGGCTCTGTCCCAGTCTGGCAGCAGCTGTGCGCCCTCCTGTGGAGCGCTCTCAGGGCAAACGGCCACGACGGTGACGTATGCGGCTCCCGCAACGGTGCCTGCCAATCCGACGGTGACATTGACGGCAAGATCGGTGCGCGATACGAGCAAAAGCGCAAGCGCGACAGTCACGGTCACGTCCTCGGGCGGCAGCGTGAGCGTCACCATGTCGCCGAAGCGCGGCGGTCTTGCCGTAGCTCAGACGCTCGCGATCACTGCAACCGTGATAAATGACGTTGGGAATGCGGGCGTTACGTGGTCGGCGTCAGGGAGCGGCTGCTCTGGATCCGCCTGCGGCACGCTCACGAATACAACTACAGTGTCCGCGACCTATGTGGCGCCACCGGCTGCGGGCGTTTACACGCTTACAGCAACAAGCGCCGCCGACGTGACCAAGAGCGCCTCGGCAACCATCGCTGTGACCGATTTGCCCGGTGTGCTGACCTATCACAATAACCTGTTGCGCGACGGCTCGAATATCAAAGAGTATGCCTTGACGACAGCGCTCGTGACGACCACGACTTTCGGTAAGCTATTCTCGTGTCAAGCCGACGGCGCCATTTACACCCAGCCGCTCTGGGTGCCGCGCGTGACGATCAGCGGAATGCCGCATAACGTGATCGTGGTGGCCACCCAGCACAACAGCGTGTATGCGTTTGATGCGGATGCCAGTCCGTGCACCACGCTATGGCACACAAACCTTCTCGATTCCGCACACGGCGGAACAGCCAACGAAACATCCGTGCCGTCCGGAGCCACCGGAGGGCTCGTTGGCAACGGGTTCGGCGACATTACTCCAGAGGTGGGTGTGACTGGCACGCCCGTGATTGATCCGAGCACGAATACCATCTACGTCGTCAGCAAGTCCGTGAACCCCAGCACCCAATTCTTCCAGCGATTGCATGCGCTGGACCTAACCACCGGGAACGAAAGGGTCACGCCGCCGCGTAGCATCGACACCTCCATTTCGGTTGCGGGTACTGGCGATGGATCGGTGAATGGACGAGTAGCATTTGACCCGAAGTATGAAAACCAACGGCCAGGCCTGGTGTTGTCCAACGGCGTGATCTACGTCAGCTGGGCCTCACATGAAGATCGCGATCCGTATCACGGCTGGGTGATCGGGTTCAGTGCGTCAACACTCGCGCAAGTGACGAATGCGGTGTTCAATTCGACGCCCAATCACGTCGGAACGCTGTCGTACTCCCGCGGCGGTATCTGGATGGGCGGCGGAGCCCCGGCGGTCGATGCCAGCGGCAATCTCTATTTCATCACCGGAAATGGGACGTTCGATGCAAATACTCCGGGCGGATCGAACTACGGCGATAGCGTCGTGAAATTAAGTACCGCGAGCGGACTGAGCGTGGCCGACTACTTCACGCCGCTCGATCAGGCCACACTCGATGCCAATGACACGGACTTTGGGTCTGGCGCGGCAACCATCCTAGTCGATCCATCCGGTGGTCCCGTGCCTCACCTGGTGATCGGCGGAGGAAAGCAGGGCAATCTTTTTCTGCTGAACCGCGAAAACATGGGCAGCTTCAACAGCAGTACCAACAACGTGGTTCAAACCATCAACGCCGGGAATAGCATTTTCTCGACGCCCGTTTTCTGGCAGAACAATTTGTACGTCGCACCCATCGGCGCGCTCAAGCAGTACGTCTTCAATCCGGCGACCGGAAAGTTCAACGGCGCGCCGTCGTCGCAATCCGCCGCGACCTTCGGTTTTCCGGGAGCCACGCCTTCGCTCTCCTCGAACGGCACGGCTTCTGGCATTGTCTGGGCCGCTGACAATAGTAAGTACTGCACGACTCAATCGCCCGGATGCGGTCCGGCTGTCCTGCACGCTTACGACGCCGCGAATCTGGGCCATGAATTGTGGAACAGCACGCAGGCTGGGGGGAATCGCGATCAGGCTGGTCGCGCGGTCAAGTTTACAGTGCCCACCGTTGCCAACGGCAAGGTGTATCTCGGAACACGAGGCAACGACTCGACCGTGCTGGGAGAACTCGAAGTTTACGGGTTGCTGCCGAACTGACTCGACCCACAAGCGCTGGAATCAGGAGTTGCCAGGCATCAACGCGCGAACGTCTTTCTGCGGTTTCTCTAGCCCGCCGACGACGTGAGCGAGTCTCTCGAGTTCGTTCCGCAACTCCATCCAATATTCTGAGCCTACCGTCGCGACAAAATGCGCGTGCGCCGCGCGCCAGGCGGGCAGGCTGTGCCCAAGCGTGCGCTCTCCTTTTGCCGTAATTGTCAAAAAACGCTGTCGCATGGCGGCACGATTCGAAACGGCGACGAGTCCCTCTTTCTGCAAGAGCCGTAAACTCCTCGTCAGTGTCGTGCTGTCGATGACGAGCACGTCCGCGAGAGCCCCGATGCAAACCGGCTGGTTTTTGGCGATGCCCACTAATATGGCGAACTGCGTCGAGCGGATGCCCGATTCCTGCAGCGCCATGTCGTACAGCCGCGTGACGGCCCGCGCGGTCCTGCGAAAGTTGAACGAAGCGCAGTAGCCCGTTCCGTTCAGGTCCAATGGGGAGGGATTCTTTTTCATTTCCGGCATCTCAAGCTTGACTTGTATATACATCTTAAGATATAACTGACCGCAACGCGATGTCAAGTGACGGCATCCATGGCCCGGTCGGGCGCCATTCTCCGAGTGGAATAACGAGTGGAATAACGAGTGGAATAACGAGTGGAATAAACCGTATGTTCAATCGGTCTAGGGTTGTGAGCAGGGGTGATTTCTATGAGTACGCAACTGGGCCCCACGCACCCGCCGGAAGAGCACGAAGGTTCGAATAACCCCGCATTCGCTTCCTCGCGTTATGCCTGTTTTGGCGCGTTTCATCTGGACTTAAAGCGAGAAGAACTTTTCAAGGACGGGACGCGGGTTAAGCTGCAGGGCAAGGTCTGTCAGGCCCTCCTTGCGCTCCTTCAAAAGCCGGGCGAAATCGTAACTCGCGAAGAGCTGCGCATGCAGCTCTGGCCGTCGGACACCCACGTCAACTACGATGCCAACGTGAACACCACTGTGAACAAGCTCCGGCAAGTTCTCGGCGATTCCCCGGATCAGCCCGCGTTCGTGGATACCATTCCGCGCAAGGGCTACTGCTTTGTTGCCAAAGTAGAATACGCCGACCAGGCGGTTGCGCCTCAAACGCCTCCGGCCCCGAAGCCGGCGGGACTCTCGTCCGTCGCGGCGCTCTGGGAACGCACGGAAAGCACGGCGTCCTATTTCCGCGCGGCGCTCACTTCCAGGTGGTTCACAGCCGCGGTGGTCACTTTGGTGATCGCCAGCATGTTGTTCGGCGCCGCGCTGGTGTTGTACGCCCACCGCTGATTCTGACTGCCCGTTTCATAAATCTCAGAGCGAGCCGGGCCCCATCAGAGAGATCCGCGCAGCCCCAATGCGTCGGCGTGTTCCCGCAGAGCGCCGATGCAGAAGGCGATGTGCTCTTCCAGCGGCACGCCAAGTTCCTCGGCGCCCTTGCGCACGTCCTCGCGCGACACGCCCTTGGCGAAGAGTTTGTCTTTCATGCGGCGCTTCACCGAATCCACTTCCAGATCGAAAATGCTTTTCGACGGGCGCACGTACGCGCAAGCGGTCAGGAAGCCGGCCAGCTCGTCGCAGGCGAAGAGCGTGTGCTCCAGCGCGGATTGGCGCGGCACGTTGCAATAGTCCGCGTGAGAAATGATCGCGCGGACAATCTCCTCGGAATAGCCCATTTCGCGCAAAATCTTTGCGCCTTCGGACGGATGCCCCTGCTCGGCGGCGTGCTCCTGGTTGGGCCAGCGCTCGTAGTCGAAATCGTGCAGCAGCGCGGCCAGCCCCCAGGCCTCTTCATCGGCGCCCGACTTGCGCGCATAAGCCCGCACACACGCCTCGACCGCCAGCATGTGTTTGCGCAAGCTCTCCGAAGCGGTGTATTCGCACAGCAGTGTCCAGGCGTCCTCGCGTGTCGGCATCGGTCTCTCCCAGTGTGGTGGCCGGTCTTCGGACCGGTTCTTTGGTCTCCAGGCGTAAAGGCGGGCGGAATTCATCCCGCCTGCCCCGACCATGTCGGGGACCCGCTCGGGAAGCCCGGCTCTTCGCTTCTTCTGCCCCGTAGGGGCACGATACACCTGTCCCGACCTTGTCGGGATCGTGCCCTCTCTTCGACTCTCCCCCAAAATGAGCAGTAGTGTACCGTGAGAGGCAGGAAGGAATGAAGTAGGGAAACGGAGGGAGCATGGAGCAATACACTTTCGTGCGGCTGCATGCGCGTGAGGGGGAAGAGAGTGCGGTGGAGGAGGCCGGTTGCCTCAGTTTCCACACCTTCCGCTCGATGCGAAACCGCCGGCTCTTCTACATTCATTCGCGCTGGGTGGATGAGGCCGCATTCCAAGCCCACGCGGGATTGCCGCATACGGTGCGGTTCCTTGAACGCGTGGATGCGCTGCTCGATCAGCCGCGCGATGTTACGCGGACGGAGATGATTGGCTGAGCCCGGCCGCTGTAGTGGCGGGTCTTTAGACCCGCCAAGGCGAGTTTCCATGTTCTATTCCGGAAACAGTATCTGAGACGGCTTGCATTTGACGGCGCGCAGCGGGAGGATCTTCGAATCATGTTGCAACCGGGCCAACTTGTGCGTGTGAACCTAGCCGGCCTGCAGGCCGAGGGCGTGATGTTCCAGGCCGCGGTCACCGACGCTGTTGGTCACATTGTGAAACAGACTTCGCAACAGCCACCCAAGTACCTCGTAAAACTCTTGTTCTCTTTCCGCGGCGTTACCGAGGTCGAAGTCCCCGCTGACCGCATCCACGCAGACAAGAAAATGGAATAGGGATAAGAGAAAATCCACACTCTTCCTGCGCATGGATGGGTCACCCGGCCCAGCGACTAAGGGCCTGCCACCCGCGATCAATGGAGCAAGGCGACGTCAGGCGAAGGCGGGGAACTGAGACCAAGTGATCGGGCCCGCAGCCTTGCTTCGGCAAGCTGGGCGGGAGTTAATTGAGGCTCGAGCGACAGGAGCGTGGCGTTGCCGCGGGTGTCGCCTTGCAAAGCGGCGGCGGAGATCCAAAGATAAGCGGATTGCACATCTTTTGGCGTGCCGCGGCCGAGGGCGTACATAGAGCCGAGCATGATGCGCGCGCTAGTGTGGCCCTGAAGAGCGGCTCTCTGGAACCACGCGAAGGCAGCAGCCTCGTCGTGAGGAACGCCTTCCGCGTGGAGATACAGATCAGCCAGGTTGTACTGAGCTTGTGGATCACCGCGTTCGGCAGCCTTGCGATACCAGGAGGCAGCTATAGCGTGATCCTGGATGACGCCGAGGCCGCGATCGTACATGTAGCCTAGATTCACCTCAGATGCGGCGTCGCCGCCACGTGAACCCTGGTCAAAGAAGCGAAGCGCTTCGGCGTAGTCCTGGCGCAAGCCACAGCCCTTAAAGTAGAGGATGCCGAGGTTATAAAAGGCCGGCGCGTTGGCCACGCTCGGATCGGTGGCCCAAATTTCCTTGCCAACGGCTTTGATCATGGACTTGGGCTCGTTCGTGGTACGCACGAGGATGCCGCGCATGAATGATCCGGTAACGGTGTAGGGAATCCAGGCCTCCGGCCAGAGAGGTTCCTGCAAACCCTGATTTCGCACATCGGCCACCACACCGATCACCTCAAACCAAGTGTCGTTCAAGGGATCTGAAAACTCTTTCAACTCCTTCAACTGGATGCGGCGGCCGATGGGATTTTCATCTCCGAAGTAGCTACGCCGGAATGTTTGATTGATGACCGCGACCTTCCTGACGTCATTGACTTCGGCCTCGGTGAAAGAACGGCCATCGAGGAATTGAATGCGCAGCACCGAGAAATAATCCTCGCTGCAAAGCTGAAACAGGGTGTCCCATTTCTCCGTGTGCGCTTTGCCGGGGACTTCCACTTCACTGCGAATTCCGCCGTAGGGCGGAAGCGTGCTGGTTTCCGCTGCGAAGGGAATGCCCGGCACGGACTTCAAACGGGCCAGGAGGGGCCGGAAGAAGGATGTGAGTTGAGCAGCGGTCTTATAGCGCGCCGCTGGCAGCGGCATACGCGCGGTCAGAACATGATCGATCCGCAAACCAAGAGGCACTTCCTGAAGAGCGACGAAGCTGCGCATGAACAGACCGGCAGTGAAAAGCAGCGTGAGCGAGAGGGCCACTTCCAGGACGATTACGGCATTGCGCAGTCCGGAGCGGCCAACCGTCCGTCCGACTCCCTTGCCGGTGTCGCGGAGCGAATCGTGGAGGTCGCGCGAAGCCTGGAGCGCGGGAACCAGGCCGAAAAGAAAAACAGTGCTAACGCCAACAACCAACGCGAAGAGAAGGACCGCCCCATTCATTTCGATGACGGTTTCAGAGGCAATGGTGAAATCAGGAATCACCGCAGCAAGGGTCTTCACGCCGGCCCAGGCGAAAAAGATTCCGAGCATCGCGCCGCTGATTGCTAGAAGAACGCTTTCAGCAAGCAGTTGGCGTACGAGACGGAAGCGGCTTGCTCCCATGGCTGCACGCACGGCAAATTCTTTTTTACGAGCGGCTGCCCGGGCGAGCAAGAGATTAGCAACATTGCCACAACCGATGAGCAGCAGAAGTCCCACTGCTGCCAGGAAAACATAGAGGCTGTTGCGAAAACGCGGGGAGAGTACCGCAGAGCCGAAGGATAGAACCTCCATGGCGAAATGCTTTGGATACTCTTTCGCGTAGACCGTGGAAAGCCCCTTGGCGATTACGTTGAGATCCGCTGACGCTTCGTGAGCGGTCACACCAGGTTTGAGATGGGCGACAACTCCCCAGTGGCGAGCGAAGTCGCCTTCCCTTAGGACCTTCGGCTCGTCCGGCCCGCGCGGCATCCACAGATCGGCGCCACCCCAGGCAAAACGCGGCGCGGCAATGCCAACGAGCGTGCGGGAAACGCCGTTCAGCATAAACGTCTTGCCGATCAAGGAAGGATCGGAATTGAACTTGCCAACCCAGGTGGCGTGACGCAGGACGAAAACAGGAGGAGCGCCAGGCTGATAGTCGGCGGCCGCGAGGGAGCGCCCGAGGAAGGGGGCAACGCCAAAGAACTCGAAGGTGCCTGAAGAAACGAAGTTGCCGCCCAACTGCAGATTGCCATCGCCGGCCGAGTAGACAATGTCGTCCTCGAGGTTGGCCACCATGCCGTCAAACACATGGTTCTGCTTCCTGATGTCCTGAATTTCGGCAAACAAGAAGGCGCCGCGCCAACGGTCGGCCTGGTCCTGGTCGTGGAGTCTTATCGTGACGAGGTGGCGCGAGTCTTTGTAGGGAAAGGGCTCGAGGAGAGCGTTGTCCACCACGCTAAAAATCGCCGTGGATGCGCCGATCCCAAGGGCCAGCGCGAAAATGGCGATAAACGCGAAGCGGCGATCCCTTGCGAGGCCTCGAAGGGCGACGCGAAAGTCACGGGCAAGAATTTCCACGTGATTTTCCCAGTGGGTTTCGCGGCACTCTTCCTTGAAGCGTTCGAGGCCCCCAAATTCGAGGGAGGCGCGGCGGCGTGCTTCGCAGGGGGGCAGGCCGGAGGCGACGTAGTCAGCGATTTGCTGCTCGAGGTGGAATTGGAGTTCGGAGTCGAGGCGCCTTTCGGTCAACGACTTGTGCCAAAGACGGCGGAGCCAGCGCATGGGCAGCCTCCTACTCCGCAGTGCGGAGGATCAACGCGACGGCGTCAGAGAGACGCCCCCAGTTCAGCACTTCCGTCTCAAGCTGTTTGCGGCCCTTGCGAGTGAGAGTGTAGAACTTCGCTTCCCTGCCGGTGGAGGTGTCTTTCCATTGCGCCTCGAGCCATCCCTGCTCCTCGAGACGGTGGAGGGCGGGATAGAGGGAGCCCTGGGGGACCTGAAAGAAATCCTTGGAAATCTGCTGAATGCGCTGGGAGATGGCGTAGCCGTGAATGGGACCGGCGGCGACAACCTTGAGGATGAGCATGTCGAGAGTTCCCTTGAGGAACTCCACTTTTTCCTGGGGCATCGGAGACACCTAGCAGTTCTACCTATACGCAGGAGGAGCGGGAATGTCAAAGGGAGAAGGGAGGTAAGACATTCCTCATTTTTTTTTGACGATCCGACAAGCAGAAGAGTTCGGGTGCCGGGTCTGCGGAAAAGCCAAGAGGCCGGGCTAAAGCGCGGCGTCTGCAAGGGCGACGACGGCACCACAAGCGGTGCGGTGCAGGACGGGGGAGTACACAAGAGCTTGCGGAAAAAAGGAGAGCGAGGAGGCGCGTGTGTCCTTTGGTACAGCGAACGTATGGCGTAGAGTTACGATTCGCTGCGAGCAAAAATAAAAAAAGTACAAAAATACTCTTGACAGAAAATGACGGCCGCAAGATACTCCTCGTGCGCCAGCAACTGCCTTCCCAGCGAACGTTCCAGCGTTCCTCCCCTATCCGCACGCCGGAAAAACAGTCAGCAAGGAGTACCGGTGTCTGCACAATTGGAAAAAGAGATGAGCTCGTTAGAAATGGATCGGGAAGTCATTCGCTGTAAGACATGTGGTCTCGTTCAGTACCGGACGCGCACAGGAAATTGCCGCCGTTGCGTGCGCGCCTTGCCTCAGCGCTTAGAGTTCCTGATTCCTCCACCGGCACCTCCGGAGGAAGCAGCCGCTGAACCTACACCAGAAAAGTTCGTCAACCAGGAGACGGTCGAGAATATCGGCCAGCGCATTCGCCAGTTGCGCGAATCGCGCAGCATGACCCAGAGCCAACTGCAGTCGCGCTCAAAGGTCTCGCGCTCCTACCTCTCACGCATCGAAAGCGGCCAGATGACGCCGAGCCTCGGCACGCTGGAGAAGATCTCCGAGGCGCTCAACGTCGGCTTGAATCGGTTCTTCATCCCGGAATCCGACGGCGAAGCGCTGCTGGAAGATCCGTTCATCCAGGGGTTGCGTCCGTTCCTGCGGCAACTGGATTGGGAACAATGGCAGTCCATCCTGAAGAGGCTGCAGGCCATCAGCGACCACGTTCATTCAGCACCGATCAATCTCCGCCCTATCGGTAATCCGGCGCGGCTGCCGCAGCCCGCGTCGGCGAATGGCAATGGCAACGGTCACATCGGTACCGGCCATTCGAATGGGCTTGCGCTAGCGCATGCCCATGGTAATCCGCAGGGCTATCCGCTGCGGCGTCCGGGTGGGCCCGTTTTTCAACGGCCGCTGGCGCGATAAGTTTTTTTCAAACGCAGGGCACAAAAGAACGCGGCGTCCCGACTTAGTCGAGACGCCGCGCTTTTTCTTTGCGGAAAAGATTTTGCCAGCGACGAGACTAGTCGCGGATGACGGAGACCTTGGCGTCAGGTACTTCCAACCGCATCAAGCGGTGATTGCCGTCGAGCAAGAGAAGAATCTCGAGATCGGAAGTGGTGACTTTGAGGCCTTCATAGGTCTTGCCGTCGGCACTGGCGGATCCCGTGGATTGCACGGTGATCGAACCAGGGGTCAATTCCTGGGGAATGATCACGGGAAAAGTTTGCACGCCGCGCTTGGACCAGTCGTAAATGCGGGCAAGGACCGCGTACTGATGGTAGAGATTGTTGTCCAGAACGACGATGAGCGGCGAATTGAATGTGAGGTCCTGCTGGAACGGGCGGGCGCCTTGCATCTCCAGTGTGATGCTTGCCACGGCGTTGGCGAAGAGGATGTGCGCGCCGTTCGTTTTTTCCGCCTGAGCGCTCCAGTCATAACTGATGGGCGCGCCGTCGCCCTGCAGCGTGAGTGAGCCCGAGACTTTGCTGGTGCCACCGTCGGGCGGCTTGATGTCCGCGGTGCCTTTGGCGAGCCAGCCGCCGCCGGACGGCGCGATTTCAAATTCCTCGTGGCCAACAGTCTGTCCGCCGAGTTTGATAGTGAGCTTTCCCTTGTCCCGAGTGAAGACAACAGGGCCGGACGTTTCCGCGGCCTTCTTCTGTGCCGCGAGAGACAACGCGGCACACGCCACGATTCCGAGTGTTAGTGCAATCGATACGGTTCTGAATCTCACGGTGCTTCTTACCCCCGTGTCCATTCTCTCTCAGGGGAGGGGTTTCTCAACCACCAGATGCGCGGCGTTTGCACCAGAAGCAACAATGCCGCGGCGCAGAATTTCCGCGACAACCTGGGCGGGCTCGCCGGAACTATCCACGCGGTAATCAGCAAGTTGGTAAGAAGGTAGACGCTGAGCGTACAGCGCGCTGAAGCTGGCTTCGTCACGGAAAAGCGGACGGCCGGTCATGGTCATGCAACGCGCAAGCAAAACTTCGATGGGCGAATCCAGCCACAAAACCGGGACGCCGGCTGCGCGCAGAAAATCAGGGCAGCCCGGCTGCGCGTAGGTGCCGCCGCCAAGGGCGATGACGGTGCTTTCTCTTAGCTCCGCGGCGCGGCCGAGGGCAAAGCGGAGCTGATCCGCTTCGATCTGGCGGAAAGCCGGTTCGCCGAGGCGTTCGAAGATTTGGGGAATCGGGAGGCCGGCGGAGGCTTCGATGCGGTCATCGAGATCGACAAAGCGCCAGGCGAGTTGGCGAGCGAGAAGTGTGCCAATGGTGGTCTTGCCGGAACCCATAAAACCGGCAAGGCAGAGGATCGGTACGCGGGATTGCGGCCCGCGTAAAGGAGGTGTAGTGGTCACGCGATCGCGGCGCGAAAAGCTAGTCGCGCTTCAGAATGCGAATTGTACCACTGTAGGAGGAGAGTTCGACTTTGGCGAGGCCTTGTCCGACGGTGCCGAAGAGGCCCTTGGTGAACTTTGATGCCAGGTGTTTGGCGCCGTGAGAATCGGGCTTCAGGTAGGCGGCTGCTTGATTGTCGACGGTGCCTACGGCGGTTTGCGCCTTGAGGTCAAAGGAATCGTTGCCCGAGAAGCGAACTTCGACGAGGCCCTTGCCGCTCTTCATGGTATAGAGGCCGGTGCGTACGAAATCTCCATCAAAGAGAATATTTCCTGAAGTGGTGAAGAGACTGACGTTGGTCAGCGCCGGCTGGAGAACCTGTGCGCCACCTCTGATGGACTTGAAATCCAGTTTGCCGGCGCATTGCGTACAGACAAGAGAGCCTTCCGTGGTGCGGACGATGATATAGCCGGATACTTCATTCAGGTGGACATCGCCTGCCACGCTTTCCAGCGTCATATCGCCCATGACCTGCTCGACGTAAATGAGTCCCGTCTCAGTCTTGAGCTGCAATTCCGTTTCTTCGGGCACGGTGAGCTGCAGGCTGGCTTCCAATTCCTGGGGTTGCGCCGACCTGTCCAGAATAGTGGCGGTGACGTCGATACGGTCGCCGGCTTGCTCCATGTCAAAGCCAATCTTGTCGGAAGTCTGGCTGGCCAGGACGTCCACTTCGGAGTTCTTCCAGGACTTCACTTCGATGCGGCCGTTGGCGACGTTGTGGATCACAACCACGGGGCGAGTTTTAACCGCGAAATGCTTTTCGAAATGCTGCGCTGCAGCAACAGCGGACGCGCCCGAACAAAGAAAAGCTGCGGCCGCGAGAACCGGCAGCATGCTGAGTTTCACACGCGGCTCCGGCGGGGCCGGAGTGAAGTTCACGGGTGACTTCAGAGCGCTCAAATTCATGTGCCACCGCAAAGCGGTCAGCCTCATTATTCCAAGTCCCATGTTAGTGCATACTCCCTTCGCGATCCATCATCGCGGACAGTAATTCAGCTTTTTGCTGATAGGCATTGGACAAATATTCACGCGCCAGTTCGTCCTGCGGCGCAGCGCTCACACGGCGCTCGCAGTCGGCAATAAAATCATCGACCTGCTGCAGGTTCTGCCGGAAAGAGGTGTCCACCGCAGAAGTGCTGGCAGGCTGCATGTTTCTAAGATCGATTTCCTGCTCATTCAGCACTTTGGCAGTTTGGGCGAAGGGAACTTGCCAAACGGGATCAGCAATACTCCCGTTAGTCTCCAAGGAGGCATCCGGCGGCTTCCGCAATTGCAGAGCGCCGGCAGCGATGATCAGCAGGCCCACAGTTGCCGTTGCCAGAGCGCGGCTACGAAACAGGTCGCTGAACCCGTGCCAACCGGACGAGCGCTCACCGTGCGCAGGAACGACGGGCGTCTTGATAATTCCTTCGAGTTCAAGTTGAGCCTGGAGGGAAACCCATATGCGGGCGGGCGGCTCGACTTCGGCGGGCAATTCATTCGCGACAGAAACTATGGCCGCGAGATCGGCGACAAATCCCTGGCAATGGCTGCAAGTGGCCACGTGCGCTTGTGCTGCTTCCGGCAGCGGCGCCAGACCTTCCTGCTCGACTACGAATTCCATATCCTTACACAGCATGACCTTACACTCCGCGGGAGCTGGCGCTGGACGCCTGCCCCGTTCGACTTCTCTCAAATCGTTTCGGCCCAAATTCCCGATGTTTCGCCGTGAAGCCGCTCACACCCTTGAATTGCACACATTGTAGCTCAATCATGATGCCCCGTCTGGGTTTTCGCCGCATGGCGCTCCTGACGTGCCTGTTGGCGTATTTCTTCCTGCAGCAGCTCCCGCAGACGCGTACGCGCTTTGTGCAATTGCGACTTCGAATTTCCCACCGAACATCCCATAATGTCCGCGATCTCGTTGTGCTCGTAACCTTGAACGTCATGAAGCAGAAACACGGTCCGGTAGCCCGGCGGCAACTTTTCAACCGAACGTTCTAGATTGACCCGGTCGACGGCGCCGCTCAAGCGCAAATCCGGCGCGCCGATGTCTTTCCTGGGGCCGCCCGTCTCATCGTCGGGATCCGTCGTTTCCTCGAGCGAAGCCACGGGGAGCGACTTCTTGCGAAGCCGCATCAGCACCACATTAACCGTCATTCGGTGCAGCCAGGTCGAAAAGGCCGACTCGCCGCGGAAGGTCCCAATCTTGCGAAAGAGTTGCAGAAAAGCTTCCTGCATCAGGTCTTCCGCATCGGCCGGGTTATTCACCATGCGCAGGCACAAAGCGTAGACGCGGCGGCCATGCAAGTGATACAGAAATTCAAAAGCCGCTGCATCTCCGGCCTGGGCCAGACGGATAGCCTCCGCTTCAGTCACCGGTTTGGTGGACTGGCGAGACGTCGACGCTTCGGAAGCGCTTGCTCGGTTTCGGGCCAACGGTCCAATAGCGGCGCATCCACAACGTCTGATGCGCCGAGTACCCCCCTGAGTTGTCCTGGCAGAAGCCCGCATACCTCAATCAGAAACCCCCGAAGGGGCGCTTATCCCCCGGGTGAGTTTCCCGGATACCTGCGGGCCAGCAGGCTTTATCATTCTCCCGCGATTGCGGTCATTCGTCTATGACGGATCACACGCTGGCGGGAAGGAACGCCGGCTTCCTGGAGTTGAGATTGTTGGCGAACGGCATTTTGGAAAGCCGCGAGCTGGCTCTCTGGCAGGGCGATCAAGAAAGACTTGAACACAACTATGGCCTCTCTCATGCACGTATTCAGGTCATAGTGGTCCGCGTCCACCTCCGTCCACATTTTCTTGGGATTCACGGAGGTTCCTTCCGCGAGGTCATCAGCGGCGCGGCGGAAATCCTTGCCAAGATCCTCGACCATCTCCTCCAGCGTGCTTACCTTATGAAGGAACTGGAGCCGATGGGAAAGCAGCACGTGGTTGAAAAGGCTGCTCATACGCGCCGATCGCTGGCGTCTTTGTCCCTGAAAATTTGCAGGATCGAGAGGCGCAGCGTTGGGGATGGTTCCGTAATGCTTGGCGTGTTCGGACACGGCACGAAGCAAGCCGACAAGCGTCTGTGTCAACATCTTGCAGAGGTCCGAAGTTATGCCCACGGCCTGCAGGGATTTGCCGGGTTCACCCAGCTGCCGCAGTTCGATAGCCTCATCAAGCGACACGCTCAGCATGGCATAGCTGGATTCGAGTTCGTGGACCTGCATGTGGAAAACCTGTGCTTTTTCTTCTGGGAGCCATGCGCGCCAGTCATCTTTGACAGACTTGCCGCGGGCAGAGGGAGAGGGGACAGAGACGTTCACGGGAGTTCTCCGATCGGACCGAGTTGAGTCGGGAGTATAGCAAAAACCGCCCCACAAGCCATACTATTCTTCTGGCACAGTGTTGGCATGGCGGGACTTCCTAGGGTTATGGATGCCCGGGCGAAGACGGGCGATCTAAGGGGTTTCGCCATGCCATGTACCCCCCTCCCGGCAAGAGGGAGGCGTGGGCGTGTTCCTTGCTCGCGGATGAGGCGCGCCGTTATACTCGAATTCCATCGCTTCCGAAAGGATTTTCCCCTTGCAATTTGAGCCGCGCGACCAGTTTGAACAGCGACAGAAGAAACTTGAGCAGATCCAGGCGTTGGGGCACGATCCGTATCCACGAGAATTTCGCTGGACGGATACACCGGCCGCACTGGTGGAGAAGTACAGTCAGACCCCCGGCGTGGAGCTAGAAGCAGCTAAGAATGAGGTCCGGGTCGCCGGCCGCCTCATGTCTTTCCGGCTCATGGGGAAAGCTGGCTTTGCGCACCTGCAAGGGGCCGGGAAGCGCATTCAGATCTATGTAAAGAAAGATGTTGTCGGCGAACAGGGATTCCAACTGTTTCACCTGCTGGATCTGGGCGATTCGATCGGCGTGCGCGGGCACCTATTTCGAACCAAGACCAATGAGCTGTCCATCTGGGTGGAGGAGATTTTCTTTCTTTCGAAAGCGCTGCTGCCACTGCCGGAAAAATGGCACGGCCTGACGGACGTCGAGCTGCGCTATCGCCAGCGGTATCTGGATTTGATCGTCAATGAAAAATCGCGCCAAGTGTTCGTGATGCGCGCGCGAATTATTCAGGAATTGCGCCGGTTTTTTGATGCGCGCGGTTACATCGAAGTCGAAACGCCGATGATGCACCCCATAGCAGGAGGCGCCACCGCCCGGCCGTTCACGACGCACCACAACGCGCTGGACATTGATTTGTATTTGCGCATCGCGCCGGAGCTTTATCTAAAGAGGCTGACGGTCGGGGGATTCGACCGCGTGTACGAGATCAACCGCAATTTTCGCAACGAAGGCATTTCCACGCAGCACAATCCGGAATTCACGATGCTGGAATTCTACGAGGCCTACAGCAATTATCGCGACCTGATGGATATGAACGAGCAGCTCTTCGCGCTGCTGGCCAAGAACATCAGCGGCTCGACCACGGTGAAGTACGGCGGTGCCGAGCTTGATTTTTCGAAAATGCAGCGACTTTCGATGCGCGAGGTGATCGTCAAGTATTGGCCCGCGGCAGCGGGCGAGGCGCCCACATCCGAAAAATTAGCCGCGCCGGGCGGCGCTCAGGAAGTGACAAGACGCTATAACCTGTGGGCCAAGGGCGCCGGTGCGCCGTACGCCGCAGCCAAAGGCACGTTGAAGGACGGCGAGTGGACAGGACTCCTTTTCGAAACCATGGCCGAAGACAAACTTGTCCAGCCCACGATTCTTTACGATTTTCCGACAGATATCTCGCCGCTTTCGAAACAAAAGCCGGAAGATCCATCGCTGACGGAACGATTCGAAATATACGTTGCGGGAATGGAAGTGGCGAACGGCTTTTCCGAGTTGAACGACCCTGCCGAGCAGGAGCGGCGCTTCCTTGCGCAGATTGCGCAGGGCGGCGACGAAGTCCCGAAGCAGCTCGACGTGGATTACATCCGCGCTCTCTGCCACGGCATGCCCCCGACGGCCGGCGAAGGCATTGGCATCGACCGCCTGACGATGCTGCTGACGGATTCGCCCTCGATCCGTGACGTCATTCTCTTTCCCTTGCTGCGGCCGGAAGCCGGCGGCGAATCATCTTCCGAAGCAGACGGCGCCTAACGTATTCTTCCAACTAGCATGCGATTCGAATGGTTCGTGGCGCAGCGGTACCTGAGGTCGCCGTACCGTCCTGCGGTCCTGCGGCTGGTGACGCTCTTTTCCATAATCGGGGTGGCGGCTGGGGTGGCGACGCTGGTGATCGCGCTCAGCATGAACACGGGCTTCCGAGAGACGCTGCAAGACCGGCTGCTCGGCGTGACGGCCCATGTTTCTCTGACGAGACCCGGCACCGGGGGAATCAAGAACTACCAGGAAATGGCCGCAAAGCTAGCTGCCGCGACGGGCGCGCGCTCCATCACGCCAGCGGTTTACCAGACGGTGTTGCTTTCCTTCGATGGACAAGCGAGAGGCGTGGTCGCGAAAGGCATCGATCCCGAGCGGGAGCGAAAGAGCGATGAAGCGCTGCAGCGCATCGTCGCCGGAAGCCTGGACTTTTCCCCGGGCGCAGACGGCATTGACGCGCTGCTGATTGGAAAACACCTTGCGGAGGAATGGAAGATCTCTCCGGGCGATTACGCGACGCTGACAAGTCCGCAGGGACGGCTGACTCCATTCGGATTGATGCCGCGGACACGACGGTTTCGTGTTACGGGAGTTTTCGATTCCGGCTTTTATGACTACGACGAGAACTGGTGTTTCATGACGCTGGCCGCGGCGCAGGGGCTTTCCGGCGCGGGCGATGTCGTCAACGTCCTCGAGTTCCGTCTGAATCAGCCGGAACGCGCGGGTGAAATTGCAGCGCTGGTCCGGCAAGCCGCCGGACCGGGTTTTTCAGCGACGACTTGGATGGAAGAAAATCGCGCGCTGTTCCGGGCGCTGCGACTGGAAAAACTGGTCACGGCGATCTTCATCGGGCTGATTACTTTCGTCGCCGGCCTAAACATTCTGGTGGTTCTTTCCATGACAGTCATCGACAAAGCGCGCGACATCGCCGTACTGCGGTCCATGGGTGCGCGCCGCGAGCAGATTCGAACGATTTTTCTATGGCAGGGAATCAGCATAGGAGCGGCGGGCACGCTCATCGGCCTCCTCATCGGCTACACGTTCTCATTTGTGGCGGGTAGCTACCATCTGATTCCCCTCGATCCGCAGGTGTACGCTGTACCTTATGTGCCTTTTCATTCGAATGTTTTCGATGGTGTGTGGATCACCACCGTGGCGATGGGAATCTCGATCGCGGCAACGATCTTACCGGCTCGTGCTGCCGTGCGGCTCTTGCCGGTGGAAATTCTGAGGTACGAATGAAAGGCGGGAACCGGCGGGCAGGAATGATATTCGGAAGTCAATTTGGCGCGAGATTTGCTCCTATAAGGCTGAGAGGCAGGTGGTGAGACGGTGGCGCATCCCTCAACCTCCGGTTGCAGCAAATGCCCTCCGCAAGCTGCTGAAAACAGAAAGATTATAGGTGTTTCGTTTTGGAGCAGAAGTGCCCTCTTTTTGGCAGGTAATAGACTGGCTGAAATGGGAAATACTTTGGTTCAATTGAAGCACAGCGCCCGGGCAATCGCAGGGGACTAAGAGTGCAGTGGCCGCATCTAAATGGAGAACGGGAACGGCGAGTGATGAGGTCGAAAGGCGCAGCAGGGGAATGGTCCAGCACACACAATTCGCGAGCGGGGTGGCAACAGAGGATCCGCGCAACACGGTAGTTGTCCTGGAATCGCGCGGCCTGAAGAAAACGTATGGCAGCGGCGAGAAAAGCATCTGCGTTCTGGCGGATGCAAACTTGAGTTTGCGGCGGGGAGAGATGGTTGCGATCGTCGCGCCGTCCGGAGCCGGCAAAAGTACTTTGCTGCACCTGCTGGCCGCGCTAGACACGCCAACGAGCGGTACAGTATACTTCGCAACGAAAGCCATTGAAACGATTGATGACGCAGCGCTGGCGGAGTTTCGGAATCGTGCCATCGGATTTTTGTGGCAACGCCACCAGTTGCTGCCGGATTTTACGGCCGCGGAAAACGTAGCCATGCCGCTGCTGGTGCGCGGCGAAAATTTTGCTTCCGCACTGCGGATGGCGCGGAAGTGGCTGGCGGAGGTTGGCTTGGAAAATCGGGCCGATCACCGCGCAGGAGAACTTTCCGGAGGGGAACAGCAGCGCGTCGCGATCGCCCGGGCGCTCGTCACTGGGCCGAGCGTGCTGCTGGCAGATGAACCTACGGGAGATCTGGACGAGCAGAATG
>Ga0137363_10000600_pt1 | contig 20005 bp, 19 predicted proteins | sample MadtaG_FD_104800 | JGI IMG/M metagenome (GOLD analysis project Ga0137363, IMG submission 104800) | Vadose zone soil microbial communities from Angelo Coast Range Reserve, California, USA - Mad1_115_16 metaG | ecosystem: Environmental > Terrestrial > Soil > Vadose zone | place: USA: California...
ACTATCTACTCCGCTGCTGCCCCGCGCGCGACCTTGCAGTTGCTACTCATCGCGCTGGCGGCGGGGGTGCTCGTACTATTTCCTTCGTACTATTTCCTGTTCCGTGTCTTTAAGAGTGAATCTGCTTATTCAGCGAAACGGCATTGACGAGGATTATAATAAAGGACCGCACTCGCGGTTTGTACCATTCCGGCAGTGCCTCCAAAAGTATCCTCAAATCTGCGGTCGTGAACAGCAACAGATGATACAAAACCGTCCCCCAAACGTCCCCCAGCGATACGCGAATCATGCATTGCATGCACGGTATGCGTTGCATGCACGTTGATTTTTCCTGAGCGGTTTTGTAAGTTGTGAAAATAAAGGATCGAAAATTTAGATTCCCAAGTTGGAGGTGCGGGTTCGATCCCCGTCGCCCGCTCCAAATTTCAAGAAGCTAACCTTACTTGTTCCGCAATTTGCGCGTTCGCCTCTTGTGCGACCGCCGCAAATTGTGGGGAAATTGTGGGGGATATTTTCCCCACTTGTTTATCGTTCATCGCCAGAGACTCCATTGCTCGACGCAATCCGTCACTGGTGGCGTGCGTGTAACGCGCCGTCATCTGAATCGACGAGTGACCCAGAATCGCCGCGATCTGAAAGGCGTCGGCCCCTCGATCAGCGAGCCGAGTGGCCGCAGTGTGGCGAAGATCGTGGAAACGAAAGTCCGCGATCTTGGCTTTGACGCAGGCGTACGCGAACGAACGCTTAACGTCATTGATCGGGAACACCTGATCGCCTTCAACCTGTTGGCGAATCACGATCGTTCGATCGCCTGCCTTCCGATACGGTATTCGCCTCTGACTAACCATGTCGTAGATCGTTCGCGTCTTGAGCCGCAACATCTCTGCAAGCTCCTTCATATCCAAGAACCTCGGACGGTTCGCTCCGACAGCCCTGCTTTTGTTCGTCACTTCAATTCTGGTGCTCATCGCTTAACCTCGACCACCTGCATACCGCCTCTTTTTTCCCATCGGCCAGGAGCACGCTACGATACTCGCGTCGCGCGCCGCGCGGTTCGAACGATGTGCCAAGTGGTGACGAGCGGAAACGGTTATTTCTTCCAGCTCGACAAAGGAGATGCGACGGGCCATCAGAAGCGCCGCTTCGCGGTGATCTGTTCCTTCGGTTTTTATGAGTGCTAATTAATCCCTTAGTTTTATTGCTGAGCTATCGAGCGGTTGGGTTGATATTGGGCGTTGCTAGAGATCTCGCCTATACAGTCCGCGCGATCTCAGCGATTCGCTCATCGAGCAAGCTAAGAATGACTTGATTGTTTGTCATTAGTCCTCCCCGGTCCCTTTGTTGACGTCCCCCCTTTTTGTTTTCGAATGCGAAACCAACGGCGGCTGATGACAGACTTGTTCTGTGGCGACGTTTCGGGCTTTTGGACACACATCAACTTGCCAAGGCTAGAGCTCTCGGCTAAGGCTGGCCCAAACTACTGTCCCAGGCGGGTGGACGCGTGCTACGGAATTGCTAATGCGAACCGTCAGCCGATCCGAATAAACTACAAGTATCGCGGCTGTCGAGTTTCACTAAATGAAGGTTAAGGAGGTGCTGGCGTGATTTAAGAGATGAAGCCTGCAAAGTAAGGATCGTCAGGTTCCCTCGTGGCTCTTAACAACCGGACTGGAATTTCTGATCTTTAAAACAGAAACTTGCTTCGTGTCGAGGCGTTCGGTTTGAGGAAAATTTCATGTGAACGTTGAACCGAATCTCACCAAACCCTCGCGGGTCCGCATAAACAATAAACGTTTCGGAGCTTATAATGTACGACTTAATATTTCCTTCAATAACGGTCTCGAAGCCGAATTGCCTAAGGCGATCCTCTGCCCAAATCAACTCCTCTTGGTGGCGGCTCTTCGAAAATGGACGCCCTCGTCGATCAACGCTTTCTAGTGTAAAGACGGACATGCGGCAATGTTTGGATGAACTCTCCTTCTTCGCGCAATTCCTGTAAGTGGAAACTGGACGATCGGTTCCGCAATCTCATCTCAATCTCGCGCTGTGGCCAACCTACTTTATCAACGACCGTCGCAAGGTGTCGGCCAGATGCTCGTGCCATGTCCAGGCTTCGTTTATATAAGGTTATCCATAGCGTCTCATCGCGCGTTCGCGGACTGTATCGGACTCCGAGATCGATATCGCCTAAGTTCGGCGACTCCGTGATATAGCTACCAAATGCAATGACCTCATCGATCCAATACAAGAGATCGGGATCTCTGTTAACTTGTTCGACTCGTTCCAAGAACTGAGCGACCAGACGGTCAGCCGTTTCCCGTTTGATCGGTTTGCGAGCCGTGGCCATCCTTAATGCGTGTCCTTTAATGGTGATCTCGTATCGTTTACTGCCGTTTTCATGAACTGCGCTTAACACCTCGGGGGCCGAGTTCTCTGGCATGACTTCAGCAATGAAACCATCTCTATTCAGTTCGTTTAGTAAAGAAGTGGCTTCTTTTCTTGGAATGTTGAGTGTCAATGCAGCAAAACGGTCACTCAAACAGTTGGGACCGCATGCCCGCATGAGGCGTCGGATCTCAACCGCCGGAAAGTTAAATAGTTGTTGGTTAGGAGTTATACGCATAGAACAAAAAGATGTGGCTGGAATGTTCCAGAACATGTTCCTTGGAAGAACGTCAAATCGAGAGTTCGGCCTCTGATGGACTCAGAGCGGGCCAACGTGAAGCGTTGGCGGCGCATCATCAAACCGCATGCGGCGTACCACGGCGAGATCGCTCCAATTACGAATAGAAATTGAATTCGGGCATTCGAGTGTGAGGCATTGTGTCGCCCCAATAAGCCCAATTTGCGGCGTGTGGCCGCGGTATGGCGTTAAAGCCATGACGTCATAGGACTCCCCGTGCCGGGTCATTAGCTGAGTGAGCCGTACGAGTGCGCGAGCCGGCGAGCGAAGCGGGCGCAAGGGGAAGAACTAGCGGGCGTACGATAATCGTCGTTACGTTAGCAGGCGCAACCTTCTGCAAACACTAAACGCGGCAGACAGACATTCGTAGCCTTTCGCCAACGGCGCCGATAACGTAATGCCCGATTATCGGATGACCGTCCGATTCGCCATTTTTTCCAACAGTCACAGAAGCTTGCAATTGGGTCATTTGAACAGATGTCTTCTTCCTTTCCTAGTTCTTCGGCTAAGCGTGACAGGTTTGTGCAATAGAGACCTGCGCTATTAGCGCCGCCTTTATAACGAACAGCCAGAGTCCCAAATTTCGCGGGTGTCGTGTCCCTTTTTTCAGGTGCGCAGCACCTACTGTGCCTTCCCAACTTATTCGCGGCCATAGAGGTAGAGTCGCAAACGGCAAGTTTAGAGAGTGGAAGCAAGGTGATCGGGCAGCGAGTCAACTTGAGGCCTAGCCTAGCTAGGACTCACCATTGTTTTGGAGCCCCATTTCCAGTCTTCAGCAGGAGTCTCTAGCTTTGTTAGAAATGAGTATCCCGGCAGTGTCATTCGCACGGGATGTTCAACCTTGGTTTCTTGCGTAGGAAGAAATGCGATTTGAGCCCTTTGGTAGCTTCTAACTTCTTCAAAGGTAACTGGGGAAATGGGTAGCGGTCTCTTTTTAGCTCTGGTCGAGAGTGATTGATAATGCTTTTCGTCCTTTCCTGGGAGTTTGGACGCTAGGATAATCGTACTCTGATTCACCACTCCCTCAGATGAGGATTCGTCCCAGAAGCTCGAGAGATTCTGATGGATAACTCCCAGGTAGATATTTTCTGTGCGCCATTGATTGATCCTCAGTTCCAAGGCGGCCATGTCCTCTGTCCTCTTTTTCTGATTGAGAAGCTCGTCAAAGATAATAAAGAGCCCGCGCTTAGCTCTTTTTGGTCTTTTCACATGTGCCTTATAAATCGCACCTAAGATGTACTCGGCCCGCGTGTCGCGTGTGCATTCGGTATAAAAGGCGGCAGGTTTATCTTGAGAGGTCACTGCCCTCTCAAGCTCTTCAGGAATAACCAGATTAATACCCTCACCTGCGATATATTCTACCATCTTGGCAAATTCAAAGGCCTCCTTACGCGGATAAGCGTCCAAAGCTTCGGTTTGGTCGCTGTTCTTGTAGTTGACATATACAACATCATATCCGTGCTCTTTTAACAACGCGGCGCCAAGTACGTAAGCAATGACAGATTTTCCAGAGCCTGCTCCCCCGCACACGATAGTATTCCAGATTGGAAAAGGTATTTGATCATCTTGAGCTTCGCCCAGCGTGGCATACGGTAAGGGTACTGTCGGATCGAAGATACTCAGTCGATCCTTCGTTTCCTGTATCTCATCGTAATAATCGATTGATTCATTGATTACAGCGCAAGGAATCAGGCGGACTTGTTGGATTTCTTTTTTCTCAACAATTCTTCGTCGCCATTGGTAGGCTTGATTCATTGCTGGCGTAAAGGTGCCAGTAGCCTCCGATCTGCCGATACTGTCGAATTCGCAGAATGCATAATTACTAACATGTTGAATTGCACCTCTATCCATGCCCCCGGTATCCATGCTCAATCGATCTTTAACACGCCTGAACATGTCCCGTACCGGCCGCTGGTCCTCGTCATCCAAGTAGTTCCAGATCTGGGCCGGGTCTATTTCATGGGTGTTGATTACAGCTAAACATGAGAGACTCGGCAACCTTGACGAATCGTATACGAGCCTTGTTTTCTGTTTTTGATCGGATAAGAATCTTGTTACGTCATCCATTGTGGGTTGCAGTTTTGCGTGACTTCGCAGTTTTGACGGTTTCGTTGGAGCTCCCCAACGGTATCGTCTGGCAGCAATTACCTCAGCCTCATAAACGTCCTCAAAGAGATCGGATCTCTTTGCGAGTTGGTCGTCAGCCCAACTCGCCGGAAGTTGCCCGCTGACTATGAAGTCGACACCAAAAGTAGTCGCAAATCGAAGCGAGCCTTGAGGCGGTAGCTTTTCTTTCACATGTTTTTCGGCCTCCCGCCAGCAACCCTTTTGAGCGCGCGCAAAAACAATTGTCGCCGTCAGCGGAGAACCAATATGCATAACTCCACGAAGAAGGCTGGCGGAAGTTAGAGTTTGCGCCACCTCTTCAGATATAGCTTCGGCGCGACACTTCTGTACTGCGTCAAATATGCTATCTAATGAGATTTGAGTCTTATCTTCGTTCATTGCCCTCAAAAATACGAGACATAGTGCTCGCTTACAGCTGACGGTCCATTGACTCAAGCACTTTGCTATGGGCCTTCAATAGACTTTTCGCCGCTCTGTCATTGAGCATCCGCATTTGCGATAGTAATAGGAATGGAGCATGGCTATCGAGAATTGGAACGATGATTTGAGAAAGTTTATGCCTGCCATTGTTTTTGAACGTATTAGCCTCGTCCGTCGTTTCCGCATTAAGAACTCCCAAAATTGTTTGATTGACACCCACCTTCACAGCAATCGGAAATACATATTCGGAGACAAATGTCTTGCCAGGGCGAATATTGACATATTCGTATAAACGATAGTCTTCGTGTAACGGATGATTCTCTATGTCGTCAACCCACAGAATGTTACCGGAACGAATGCAATATCCAGCAAACGATTTGACCAGAGGTACTATGCGATTGAGATCACCAACACCCTCCTCAAGATCGCACTTCTCTTTTGCGTCGAAAATTTTTCCATTGAGCATTGTTGCGCTCGTCTTGAGAACGGCTTCTTCCGTTTCCTCAGTAGTTCGTTGCATTACAAGTACCGTTAGAATCCACTCACTAGGATTCCAACTGATTTCTCTAACTAGCAAATCCTCAAGGATTGCGATTAATTGGCCATTAAGCTTATGGATCAAAGCCCACTGCTCATCTGGCAATTCCTTTATCCGCAAGCAGACCTCCTAAGGCTCAACCATGAAATTAGCGGCGTAAGAAGGCTCACGTTCTTGGCACTAGTATTTTAGCAATCAAATCATCAGGCTGGGTCAAAATGCAGTAAATCGCAGGCTCTGAGGTCCAGCCTGTCCATTGCTAAGTAAGCGAACCATACGCCAAGTCTTGGTTTGGGTCAATAGTTTCACTTCTTATTCCGAAAGAGGTATTCCTGAGAGTTAAAAGTACGAAAGCCTTGGCACAAACCACTTCTTCTTCTGAGTTCTGAGTACAGCAAACTTACATCCACTGCGGTTGTCTTGCCGCTGATACAGCTCCCGTTTTACGGATCGAAACAAACGCGCTTCTGAACATACAACTTCCAAAAGGCCTTCGACAGAAGTGAAAACTCAATCAGCGTTTCCCAAAACTCCTTTGTTTCGTTCTCCGCTCCGTAATCATTCGATACCTCGTTCGCGACGAGAAGGCACGCTGTCGCGGCCGCGGTGTAGCTAATGTTGATTGCGGTTATGGCTCGCTCAATCGCGTAGTTCTTGATAGGGCCTTGGGAGGCCATGTCTTTGCTCTTAAGCATTTCAGCGAAGCCAATTTTCGTCATGGTGATGTGAATGTATTGCGACAGCCCGACGTATTCCTTATGCCATCGGAAAAGGAACCGCTTAAGGGCACCATCTTTGATTTGCTTCATTCAACCGCGACCTGCTTCCTTCCCGCCCAATGCCTTTAAAGTGAAAAACATGCCAAACGATCGCGCGCATTAAACACAGTATCGCATCGAATCCTTTAAGCGCACCGCGTTTCGAGTTCTTAACCCGGAGGATCTCAGTGACGTATCGCTGTTCGAATCGTTCGATAGCTGAATTGTTATGACTTGGATCTGGATTTGTCGTTAAGCAAATTGCACGTAACTCATCCCGGAATAGACCCACTGTTGCTGTCCTAATCCCGTAATGTCGAAGGCAAAAGCGCACTTGCGTTCGATACTGCTTATCCAGTTGACCATAACGTCTCGCTGTCGTTGCAAAGTGATGAAGGACCACACCATTCGCAACACACTAATAGAGCACTACCACCCCAACGGTTTTGTTGACTTCTGTTGCAATTAGGCATACAAGTGGGCTGCAACCCTTTGCCTCTATAGGAGTCCTCCAATGAAACCTCTGATACTCTTTCTGATTTTGTCTGCTTGTCTGATTCTGCCGCTTTCGATAGCCACTCCCGCGAAGGGGGAGACTGGATCTCCTCACATCGCGGTTGTTCAATCTTCTCCCTCGTTAGCGCCATCTGGGACCTTTAACGCCCCACGAGCACCCGAGCTACAAAACAACAATAGCAATCAATCTAATTCGTCCACTCCAACTCCGACACCCATACCGGCTGTGACTCCGAGATTAGATACCTCATCTTCAAGCAGTCCCAGCGTTACTGAACCAACAACTGGTTCCTGGTGGCCTTGGATAATTATAGCGGTATTAGTCTTAGTTGTTGTTTTCCTTGTAGGTCGCCGCAGTCGGAATAAGTAAGAGATAGACTGATAGACTCCTAAGGAAAAAGTTGCGAAGAGTGTCCAGTGTTGGGAGCCAGACAAGAGAGGTACTCTCGGCGGCTCAAAGACACTAACAGAAGTAAGATGACCGCGACCAAACCCTATCCGCTTTATTGGACGATTTCGAATTCCGCTAGCACATTCCGGCTTCAGGTCTAAAAGATATCCCATATCGGGAAATGCCTATAGACAGTGATGGTGTCAAAGCGGATCGTATTAAGCTTCGGATCGAAGTACTGAGGAAAAACGTGAGCGCGGTATTCATAAACGCTAGTGCCGCCTGCATAGCAGTAAACGTTAAAAGGGACATACCGGGACTCAAGCTCGCGAGAGCGAACGATGCGCTGTCCAATAATTATCATGTCGCGTTGCGTTGCGAAGCGGGACTGAACAACGTCGAGGGCGATCACTGGATCGCTGGTCTTGGGAAATCCGCTTCCACAAATCATGAATCTTACCCGATAGGAGCCAGCCCGACCGAAATCGTTCAGATAAGGGCCGTAGATAGTGTGTTCGCCTACATTGTCGATGACAGTCCGAGAGTGCTCCCATGATTTCATGTTGGTGGCCTGTAGATCTTCATCCACGCGCTGGCCAAAGCCATGTCTGATGTCACCAGGTCGCTTACCGCTGTCACTGCATTCGTAAGAGGCGACCGACCGCCAACGCGCACCGAGCGCCCCGATGGCCTTGATACTGCTGCGTAGAATTAAGGCTCCTACGCCACCACCCACCGCAGAGAGAATTAGATCAGGATTCACAGTTCAAATTACCCGCGGAAGGCCAACGCTGAATCAATTCAGAAAAAAACATAAACATATTCCACGCAAAAGAACAAGGGCCAACACTGCGAATAGGGAAGCTGTACTTATCGACAAGGATTTTATTTGCACCGATTGAAAGTTGGAAGAACAAGTGATCATAACGCAGTCCTTTCTAGAAGAGAACCCGCAAGCCAACGAGCGAAAGTTGGGATTCAACAGCCAGAAGGAAATGCCCAGATAATTCGAAGTACAAGCACATCTGCCGATCGAAGCATGTCAGGCTACGTCATTGAAACTAATTGCCTAGTGTTGATCTCCCGAAGTGGGTAAACGCCCGCGACACTCTCACTCCGGATCTGGGGACTTCCTGCTCTTGAATCTGATCCACTTGACCGGAACTCTCACGAACCCTTCCCCTCGGCTCAACAACCTTACCGGCATCGAGTGCCACTACCCCACGCTGAAGGATATGCAATGCCGTTGCCGGATCGATCAGCTTGGTAATAAGCGGAAACCAGTTATCATAAACTTCACTCTCAATCTGATATCTAATCTGTGGTCCCCCGGGCGTCACTTTCGGCAGCCGCGGTGATCCGTCTGGCGTGGCGAGGGCGGTTTTCTCCTGATTCTCTTCGTGCCCAGGCTTGGGTTGTCCCAACGGATTCTCAATTGTGTGCTCTACCGCCCACGCCATATCGGGCCATATCTCGGAAAAACCTGACTTCTTCGAGATCCTCACCGACTTGTGTAGCAATCGCTACGCTTGGTGGAAGGATCAAACGCCTTTCCGATGCGATTCTCGTTTCCGTCTGCGGTAGTCGTGAACATTGTCCACGGCAGCGCCCAAATTTTTCCCTTTGGGCCGGCACTGAAAAGGGTGAGCGGAAGCAGAAGCTTTAGAAAGAAAACGGGGTGAGCCCCTCCCACAAGGCTCACCCTCAGCCTACGTGTCCTCACCCCACGCAACCAATTCGCCCACCGGGAGGCGGCGCCGATCGCGCCGGGCGGGAGGCCGTGCCTAACAGAAACATAAACACACCCGGACTTACACGGATGTCGATCGGTGCAACGCAGCATCTAACCCGTCATCAACGCGACCAACTCGGACAATAATCGCCAAAGCCGCTGTTTGACAGATTGAGTGGATTGCTGCCGTCGACATTCATACTCCAGATTTGCTCGAAGGGATCGCAGCAATCTCTTGCCCGATCACTCCGAAACGCGATTTTTGTCCCATCGCTTGACCACGCTGGTGAATCGTCATTTTCCGGATTATTCGTCAACCGAATCGGATTGCTCCCTTCGCCATTCATTACATAGACTTCTTTGTTGCTAAGTATTGCTGTCCTGACCAGTACCGCTCCGTCGTCATCTGTTTCTTGCCAAGTCATAGCAGTACTATCGCGCGTACTGGTAAATGCCAGCTTTGTCCCATCAGGCGACCATGCGGGCTGCTCATCCCGCAGTCCACTGCCACTGAGAGTCAACCTCGTCTGATTACTGCCGTTGGCATTCATCACGTAGATACTTGAGAAGCCTACCTGGTCGCGATCGCTTGCGAAAGCGATCTTCGTGCCGTCTGGCGACCACGAAGGCTGAGTGTCGTTGGCGGTACTGTTGCTGACGTTCACCTGGCCGCTGCCATCGGCGTTCATCACATAGATTTGATAGTTGACGCCATTACGGGCGCTCTGAAAAGCGATCTTCGTCCCATCAGGCGACCACACTGGCAAGCTGTCGTCGTAAGCATTGGTGGTGAGACGGAGCACTCCGCTGCCATCCCAATTCATTGTGTAAATGTCCGCAGCCCCGTAGATGGGGCTGTCAGTATTGGTCTGAAGATCTCGATCGCTCTGAAAAACTATGCGCGAGTTATTGGGCGACCATTTGGGTGATGCGTCGTTGGCAGCGTTGTTGGTCAAGCGACTCTGGCCTGTGCCGTCTGTGTCCATTAGATAGATCTGGGCGCAGCCATCACGGTTGCTGGCAAAGGCGATCTTGCCAAGGGCCAGACTGTTCGGGGCGACAGCGATAGTGACGGTACTCGACGTGGTTGAAGCGCCAAGATTGTCGGTTGCCTTAGCAGTCAGAGTGTAGGTTCCAGCCGGCACGTAGCTCCAATTAAAGCTGAATGGACTAGCGGTCACAGTACTAATCAGCGTCGTGCCCTGGAAAAACTCCACTTTGCTTACTGTGCCATCGCTGTCTGAGGCCGTCGCTGCGATGCTAACGAAACCTGGAGCAATGAACGATGTGCCGATCGCTGGATTGGTGAGACTCACGCTCGGCTTAGCATTTACGGAAACGCTCACCACATTGGAAGTAGTAACCGCGCCGAGATTATCTGTGGCTTTAGCTGTGATGGAATACGTCCCAGCCGAAACACTACTCCACGTGTAGCTGTACGGGCTCGTCGTGTCTGTAGCGAGCAGAGTAGCGCCTTGATAAAACTCAACCTTGCTGACCGAGCCATCGCTATCACCGGCGTTGGCATTGATCGTGATCTGAGCTGGTGCAGTAGGAACATCCTGTGTGCTTGAGGTTGTGATGCTTATGTTGGGAGGATTATTCACCGTGATGCTGACAGGACTAGAAACCGTAGCTCTGCCAATATTATCCGTCGCAACCGCCGTGAGGATATAGTTCCCCCCAGCCACGTTGCTCCAAACCAGATTGAACGGAGCCGAGGCAACTTCGCCGAGCTTAGTTGCACCCTGGAAGAACTCGACCTTGCTAATAGTCCCATCGCTGTCAGAAGCCGAAGCGCTGACAGTTACAGATGTGGCGTTAAGGACTGCACCGCTCGCGGGGCTTGTGATGCTGATGGTTGGCGCGCTATCAACCTTAACGCTGATCGGGCTCGAAGTAGTCGACGCGCCCGCGCCATCTGTCGCTGTTACAGTCAAGCTGTAAGTTCCAGACGCGACATTGTTCCACGCGAATACGAACGGAGCATTACCGACCTCGCCTAGCTTAATGCCGTTCGCGAAGAACTCGACCTTCGTGATCGTTCCATTTCCATCTATGTCAAAGGCGTTCGCGACAATGATAAAATTCGTGGCAACTATATCCCCGGCAGCAGGGCTGGTTATGCTCACCTCCGGTGGAGTGTCAGGGACACTTTCCCAAACCTCAAAGCAGCCACACTTAACATTTGAATAGTCTGAATCGCCAAAACTATTAGTGGCCCGAACGCGAAAGTAACTAGTCCACGGGTTTAGAATTCCAGGTTGGAAGAAGGTGGTATTCGCGGGGACTGTAGCCACCTGAATCCAGTCGGTTGCCGGGTAAGTATAGCGTTCGATCTTGAACCCAGTCTCAGTGGCCGAGTTGTCTGTCCAATGCAAATACCCGCCACTCCCCTCCATGCGTTCCATCTGGAATCCAGTTTGAGTTGCCGAGTTGCCTGTCCAATAATAGGGAGACCAACTCAAAGAAGTCGGCGCTGCTGGCACGAGCGGATTTGTGGCTATGACGTAAGCAGCAATTCCATCCAAAACCATGGCCGTCGCTTCGCTCTGGTCAGTCGTCAGGAAGTAATGAAACTGATTATCGTGATAGAGGTAAAGCGGAAGTGTGCCCGGCGTGGCCGCGTCTGGATAAACATAGAAAGCTGTGCCGTCCAAGACCCAACCGTGTCCATCGTAGCTCGTTGATTGAGAATAGAAGTATTCGTGGTTCGCAGAATCTTGTCTGCGGAAACGATAAAACGGAACGGTGCCTGCCGCTTGATTCGGATGAGCGTAGAACGTGATCTTCGGTTGGGAGTGATCAGCCGGTCCGAGGTCGTTTGTCTCGAACGCGTAACCATAAGTGCTGCTGAACGTCCTCCAGACTGCGGTGGTGGCCGACAACAGCAAAGGCGTGGTGGCGAGTGCTGACGCTTTGCCGGATCGATCCCAGGAAATGGTGGGTTCTTTTCCGTAGACACTGAAGGCCATGCCGCTGACGGACTTGGCTTCCAAGCCGACGTAACTCGCTGGCACTTCCAAACGATACCAACTCCCGGCCGCAGGCACTCCACCCATATAGCGCTGGCTTTCTGTGCCCTGAACGCCAAGCGTGCGAAATTCTCGTCCGATGAAATCTTCACCCCAGAACGCGCGATGCTCCCAGCCGGCGCCGTCATACCATTGCAGCATGATCTGATCCGGCTTAGCTGCGGGATCAAGATATACATAAGTGAAGAGGATATCGCCCGCGTTCACCTGCATTGGCGTTTGCGCGCCGGTGAAAGAGTGCGAGCGGTAGACGACCGTATTGTGATTTACGCTCACTTGGGATTGGTGCGCCAACTGGCCGGAGTAAAGCGGGCTACTGACCCAATTCCATTGGTCATTAACCGTGGCCGCAACCGCGCCCGTCGGCAGTCCATCTTCGATCCAAACAGAATCACCAGGAGGCGATGTCGGCGGCGGCGCTGCATTAAACGTAGATTTGCCCGCGAGGTCCCATGTTGCACGGCCCGCGTCCAGAGTAAATGCCATTCCGTTGAGCGTGCTTCCTTCAAGGCCCACAGCGCTCGCTGACACTTCGAGCCGCACCCATGTGCTGGGTTTCGGCAACGGCCCCATATAGCAGCGGCTGTTGGTTCCATCAGTGCCGGCCTTAATACGATTCTGTCCCCAGTAGGCGCGATGCTCCCAACTGTTGGCGTCTTTCCATTGCAGCATGATCTCGCGAGGCATGTGTCGGAGAGGTAATGCTCACCGACGGTCGCGAGTTAGGATTTTGAAGCAGCGTCACGCCGTCGGTAGCCGAGTTATCATCAAGATTCGAGTCGTCATTATCTCCGGCAACGACGGCAGAGTTGACTATCGCTCTGCCTTGAGATGAAATTCCGGCTTTGTCTTCAACTGTATTGGCGACGATTGTAACGTTAGCGCTACTGCCGCTCGCCAGCGTCCCAAGCTTGCAATAGACCCGGCCACTCTTGTACTTGCACGTACCCTGACTCGAAGAAGCAGAAACGAACGTCGCTTCCTGGGGCAAAGCATCGATAACGCCAACTCCCGTAGAGACCTGCGGCCCACCATTCGCCACGTTCAGCGTGTAACTCAGATTGTTCTGGACAATGACCGAATTGGACGAATGACCTATCGTAACCGATAAATCCGAACTGCCTGGATCAGGCTGGGCCTGCATAAGGTTGCCGATCGCAAAATAGCCGATATCGTTGACGCGAGCATTAATTATCCGGTTGGTGAAATCGGACGCGGGAGTGTCAGGTGAAAGAATGGTGTCATTAACCCATATCATGTTATCAGGGTCGAATGGATCCATTTCCAGATGAAAGATGGTCAGGTCATTGAAGACAGACTGGTCATTCATTGATGGCACATCAAAAGCAACTACATGCGGGCCAGAGACAATCGCGTCAGTTTTAATCTGATAAGCGCGGTTATCAAGGGCTGCATATCCCGCTGGGAGCGGCGCTAGCGTACCTGGATCGACACTACTCAAAGTTGTTGGGCCATCCTTGTAAATGTAGCCATATGCAATCGATCTGATCCCGTCCTGGACAGCTTCGAGTGAATTGCTGGTACTACCAAGTTGGTTAGCTACTGTCATCTGCTGATCAAGGATTGGGTTGAAGAAGCTACCGTGCTAAAGAACAGGTCCGATTCAGGCTCGTGACCGGTTGCCGAATACCAATAGAGAACATCCGCCGGGCCCATCACTGTGTAGCGGCGCGACGGAAAGCGTGGCGTTGCCAGTGTGGATTTTACAATCGGATTCCTAATGCTTTCTGTCGGATCAAGGAAGCAACGGAAGTCTGGAAGAGGACAGCTTGGACTTGTGGTCGGATGTTCCTCGCCTGCCTTGTAGCGCGTTATTCCGATGTCTAAATTCTGGTTGGTTTGAAGGAAAATGGATGCGTAATTCCCGATTATGGGCGAGCCAGTTCATGCGGCGCGCACATTCCACTTTCGTGGCGGCATGCGGTTACTGAGCTGTAATGAAGTAAAGATGCGCTTTGGGTTGCTTGTCCAAAGCCCCACCTTTCCAAATTTGATCCCATAACGCATTCACTACCTCCCAGCTTGCACTTTCTTAAACGCGTGTCCCACGATATAAAGGAATTCCAGCTGGTTATCCTGGTTGGGTATTAATACAAACTCCTCACCGTCACTGGAAAACCTGTTGTTGCCGACCTTCACAATCGGAGTTATTTCATTCGCTCCGACCTGCTTTAAGAAGAGGTTCCCGTCTTTCTGCAAAATCTCGACCGTTAGATAAGTCGGGTTGTTTATGTAAGTGCCTACATATCTGGCCCGCTCCGCATCGTTCATCGGCCACGGCTTCTTAGCTTCGACTGGGGACTTCGGAGTCAACGCCAGGGCCATGTCGGTCGCCTCATCCATTGTCTTAGTAAGTAACGCTCCAGTTCGATTACCTAGAATGATGATCGCGAAGCGATGTTCAGGCACCATTCGCAGAAGCGCGCCAAAACCGGCCATCGAGCCGCCATGTTGCAGTACGCGCACCCGGCGGTAATTGACGATGTTCAAGCCATAACCATACTGAGAGTGTTCCTGCTCGCCGCCCACCGGACTGGTGGAGTACGCCGTTGAGAGCTTTGCGATCACGGCCGGAGAGAGGACTTGCTTGCCGTTCAGTCTCCCGTGGTTAATGAAAGCGATGACGAAACGCCCGTAATCCATAACGCTGGTAAACACACCGCCACTGGGCCATTCCCGTGCTTCATCAGCCAATGGCCTGACGATGACGGGCTCGCCTTTCTCAGCGATTCTGTGACCGCTGGAGAAGGGATAGGTCATTGCCATCAATGGACGCAGAGTGGTGCGATTCATTCCGAGTGGCTTGAATAAAACTTCATCCATCGCGTCAGCATACGGCTTGCCAGTCACTTCTTCGAGGACGAGTCCCGCCAGGTCGTATCCCAGATTCGAGTAAGAGAAAATTCTGCCCGGCTCTGTAAATAGATAATCATCCGTCCAAGTACGGATGAAACTCCCTAGAGACGAGTCGTCATGGAGGCCAAAATCAGAGGATCCGTCCTGGATTCCAGCCGTATGACTTAACAACTGATGTAAGGTGAGCTGTGATAGTTTTGGACTCAGACCTTTAAGGTAGGCACCAATCGGCTCATCGAGCTTGATTCTACCTTTCTCTGCCAGACTCACGAGTGCTGCCGCAGTTAACATCTTCGTATTCGAGGCGATGCGAAAAAGCATGTCGGCGGTAACGGGTGTTCCCGTTTCTATGTTTGAGACTCCCAGGGTCTTAACAAACACGATCCGGTCACCGCTTATGATTGCGATGGCAACGCCAGGTGTATTGGTTTCCCTCAATTCCTGGGTTGCGGTTCGCTCAAGCTTGCTGAAGTCAACACTTTTCTGGGCGGCCGATGATAACTGGCTCGCTGTCACTAAGATTAGGAGCGAAAGAAAAAAACAATAACGCTTGAACATTTGCCGCCAACCGATATCCAGCATTCGTTGTTGAGCTCTCAGCCTAACATTGTTCTCTCAGACAATCTAAGTAAAGGCTGGGGATATTCCGCTTGCGCCCGATGTCCCGGGAAAGCAATGAGGAGAGAGCACCATTGCGCGAAGAGTTTGCCTTAAAGGATCTCTCGGAGGTGATCCATCGCTGGAAGGATGGACTTGTAACTATATGTGCGTTACCGTACAGACGCTACTGGTTCAATTGGTATACTTACGACTCAATGCAGAAATTCGGACAACAGGATGAGAATTAGAGGCTCATCCCCTTAATTCCCTGGGTAGCATAGCAGAGAAATGACCACTAGCCTCCCAGCGCCCTCCTCGACGGCTTGGATCCCAGTGGGGTTTTGAAATACGGAGAACGGTCATGTCGTCCCTGAGCGATCTAAGGTGTTGGTACTGTGTTCATACAAAACCCAGACAGGAAGACCGGGCCGATAGTAATCTACAGGCCTGGAACATCCAAACTTTCACTCCAAAGCTGAAAAAGAAATCCGTCAATCAAATTACCGGGCGGCTGAAATATGTCATAAAGCCTCTATTCCCGTCATACATTTTTGCTCGCTTTAGCGCCAAGCATCTATTTCACAGGGTCTGTTTCGCGCGGGGAGTTCATAGTGTAGTGAGTTTTGGCGGTCAGCCCTGCCCGGTGGACAACGGAATAATCGAACTTATTCGAGCACGAGAAGATGAAGAAGGTTTCATCCGCTTAGAGGAAATACTTCGGCCCGGCGATAATGTCGCTATTCAAGACGGGCCCTTCCGGGGTTTCATTGGCGTCTTAGACAGAAACTACACGGACAACGAACGAGTCTCAATACTGCTGGTGGCGGTTAACTACCAAAACCGAGTCGTTATTGATCGGTCGCATGCGATGAAAATTTGTTACGTGGACTAAGTAATCACATGGTAGTCGAGTTTGACAACTAGGCCATGGCGCTGTCGCTTAATATAAATACAACCAGCTATGACAGCGTTAGGAGCTACTCAGTTAACCAGATAACAGTGAGCCGTTATTGAGAGAGAAGGAAAACCCTTCACGCGGCCTTGCTTCAAGAACTTGAGGTAGTAACTCAAGATGCGGTAGCTGTATTAAAGTGATTCTTGGGGCAAGTTGATATGCCGAGCGATGCGCAACGTCAAGACAGAGCGTTCCTCACGTCGGCTGTTTTGTGGATGAGTCGGCCGCCGGGTTCTCTAATTAATGTGTCCGGTCGTCCGAGACCTGCCTTCGTTTAAACCTAACCAGATCCCCCCGCACCTTCGTAATCCGATTGGCCTCCGCTGTTCACCGGCAAAGCCCTTGGCTCGTAGAAATCTGTTCCGGCAGCCAGCTGCACAGTTCGCCGTAAAGTTTTGGACATCAAGCGTTCCGGAAGATCCAAGCTAAAGAAACGCATTCGCACCGCGATCTTGATCCTCGTCGGTCTTGCGGCTGTCAGCGGGATCGTGTTTGGACTCACGAAGGTGAAGCCCGCCTTACCCACACTCGATCGTTCGACTGCGGTGATCGACGTCGTTAAGCGAGGCCAGATGATGGACACAGATGAGTTACTTGCGAAGCAGGGGCTGGTCCCCGATCTCTTGCTGAAGACTTCGCGCGTGAAGGTGGCAAGTATCGCCACTCGGCTCAAAGTGGAGCAACAAAGGCTGGCGATAAGCGGGACATCAACGAAAGCGCAAATGAACGCGCAGGAGTCGCGACTCCAGCGGTTGCAAGGGCTCGCTAAATTGAAGAGAGATCAAGTTGGGGCTCTGAGAGTGCGGGCCGGTACCATCAGAGTGCAACAGGTAACGGCTCAGGTGGGTCAACAGGTCACCCCAGGATTGAACATCGCCCGAGTTGCCGACCCTGAGTTGCTCAAGGCCGAACTAAAGCTGTAACCGCATTCGCGTGCGTTGACGCGCCGGGTGCTGGTACGTAACGGACGCAGGAACATCGTTGCGGCAAAAGCAACGGACTGTAAACAGGCAGAAGCTGGGGGCAGATCGAAATAGTACTACCCAAACCTGCGGCCCTAAACATATTACATTTGCGTTCAAAAATACGCGAAGGAGTTTATGATGAGATCATTGGATTCCCTGATTCACCTGGCTGATGTAAAAAAGGTCTTCTATACCGATGAGGTTGAGACACACGCGCTTTCCGGCATTAATCTCGACATCAAGAAGGGTGAATACATCTCAATTGCTGGCCCGTCAGGCTGTGGTAAGTCAACACTTCTATCAATTCTCGGTTTACTGGATACGCCGACCGAAGGCGAATACATTCTCAACGAGAACCCCGTCGAGAATCTTTCTTTGTCTGAGCGGGCGCGCATTCGCAATCGCGAAGTGGGGTTCATTTTTCAGAGTTTCAATCTAATCGGCGACCTCACGGTCTATGAAAATGTGGAGCTGCCACTGACATATCGGAGCATGAACTCCGGAGAGAGAAAGGAACGTGTGATGGCTGCGCTGGATCGAGTCGGGATGGTCCATCGCGCCAAGCACGTCCCCAGCCAGCTTTCAGGCGGCCAGCAACAGCGGGTTGCGGTGGCGCGCGCGGTGGGGGGACAGCCAAGCATCCTGCTCGCGGACGAACCTACAGGCAATCTGGATTCGGCTAACGGCGAGGCAGTGATGGAACTCCTGCGCGAGTTGCACCGCGCCGGTGCGACGATCTGCATGGTGACCCACGATGCGCGGTACGCTCAACATGCCGATCGCATTGTCCATCTGTTTGACGGGCTCATCGTTAAGGAAGAAGGCGTGGCTACTCCGTCCGAGCTTGTTACTACGCGGGTTGCGTAACCTAAGGCGTGGTACAAACGTCAATAACTAACTTGAGGAAACAAAAATGAATAGAGATGACGCAGAAGACGATACCATCTACAACGTGGTCGTCAATCACGAAGAGCAATATTCAATTTGGCCGGCTGGCCGGGAGAACGCGCTGGGCTGGAAGGCCGTAGGTAAAAGCGGATTGAAGGCGGAGTGTCTTGCCTATATCAAGGAAGTATGGACCGATATGCGGCCTTTGAGTCTTCGAAAGGCGATGGAAGAATCGGCCGCTAAGGTCTAGCTTCCCGCTTTGGATCGCCATCGGCCCCAGTGAGATCTCTTCGCCGTGTGCTAGCTGGCGCGTCAACTTGCGAAGCGCTAAGTCTTCTTGTCACTGAGAGGGACGTGTCGTCTCTACCTCGTTAGCAGGAAGTATCGCTTTTGACACCTGTTACTTCAGTTCGGGTGAACACCCCCGGGAGAACGTTGCTAAATATTAACAGCGCCGTCAAAACCAATTCCTGGTTATCGAGTTGGAGTCCAAATTCAAAAGCAAGGCTGCGCCTGTTTTGTTCGCCCTATGCAGGTGGCAGTTCATTGGTATTCCGTGATTGGCACAAAACTTTGCCCAGAGCCGTTGAGGTTTGTCCGATTCAACTCCCGGGCCGCGGGAGCAGGCTGCGCGAAGCATCCTTCACGCAACTTTCAGCACTGGTGGTGGCACTGGCCGAAGCCCTCCAGCCCCAACTAGAAATGCCTTTCGCATTCTTCGGTCATAGCATGGGGGCGATAATCAATTTCGAACTCGCACGCTTGCTGCGGAAAGAGTACGGCTTAACGCCGCTGCACCTTTTTGTTTCAGGACGACGCGCCCCGCAGGTGCCGCGGCGCGAGCCCGTGACTCATAATTTGCCCGAGCCTGAGTTTTTGCGGGAATTGAGTCGTCTCAAGGGAACCCCCACCGAGATACTTACAAACTTTGAACTGATGCAGCTTATGCTGCCCGTCCTGCGCGCCGACTTTGCGCTTTGCGAGACCTATACCTATGTTGCCGAGGCACCGCTTACCTGTCCGATCTCGGCTTTCGGAGGGCTTCAGGATCGCAGGGTGACGAGCCAGGATCTTGAAGATTGGCGCAAACAGACAAACTCCTTTTATAGACTACGGATGCTGCCGGGCGATCACTTCTTTTTGAATACAGCCCAACCGCTTCTTCTGGAGCTTCTTACCAGAGAACTCGTTGAACTTGTGAAGCTGCTCTGACCGGGTTCCATCTTCTCAGCCGGTACTTCCTCCGGCAGCTACCGGCGCCGCGGCCGAAATTGACTTCCTGCCGACGCGCACTTTCCGACTAATCATCAACCATAGGCTCGCCACCGTCATGGACCATAACTCCAGAGATACAGGTGATCCTTCTCCGGCAGACGGATCGTTTCCCGTACTGCCACACAAAGCAACAGATATGAAAGTTCAGTGCTCGCACATAATTCCTCGGAGGGAGGCAACGATTCCCTGTCTGCCTTCATTTGCTCAGGAGAGGCAGTGGCTTCTGGATCGCATTAGTCCGGACA
>Ga0137363_10000607_pt1 | contig 19864 bp, 17 predicted proteins | sample MadtaG_FD_104800 | JGI IMG/M metagenome (GOLD analysis project Ga0137363, IMG submission 104800) | Vadose zone soil microbial communities from Angelo Coast Range Reserve, California, USA - Mad1_115_16 metaG | ecosystem: Environmental > Terrestrial > Soil > Vadose zone | place: USA: California...
AGCAGGGTCCACAAACCGGACATCATGCCGCGGCGCTTCGCGTCGCGATTCACGTAGGCAATCAAAAAGATATAAGCGGCCATGAACGCGGAACCTAGCGTGACGACGCCCATCAGGCCCGCCGTGGATGCCACCGGATTGTTTCGCAACTCCGGCGCCCACGTTTCCCCGCCGGTTGCCAGCAGGCTCAGATTGACCAATACCGCTATGACCTGCGCAACGATGAACAGCACTACCACCAGGGCAATCAACCAGCGCGGCACGAGGCGAAACTCATCGCCAAACCGCGATTTCTCCTTCTTTCTCCGCAGCCGAATCAGTCGCATGCGTTCATTCCACGCGCCGCCTACTTGTTCCGTTCCATTCATGGCTTCTTGCCTCAATCCTTTGGAGCTCATCTACTCCAGTTCACCGGCCCGGCCGTTCCAGCTTGCCAACACCACTCCGGTAGCCAGCAGTGCCGGCACTGCCCACCACATCACGAAGCCCGCTTCCCAAAGCAACTTTGGCGCGCCGGTCCGGTGTCCCACCCACTCAAACGCACGCCACACCCAGGGTGCGCTCGCGATTCCAAGCGACCAGGAAACACCTGCGATGGCCCACAAAAGTTTTTGTACCCGGCCGTGTTCGCGCAACTCTTCCGCGCGCAGGCGCACGCGGAACTGTGTGCGGCTGGCGAGCCCGGCCGGCACGGGAATGGCTGCGGTCCGCAACACCCGCAAAGCCTGATCGGTCTGGCGCGCATGCTCGGCGCACAAGTCACAATCCTCCAGGTGCGCACGGAGCCAGCTACTATCGCTCGCCGGCAATCCTTCGACGCGCGCTTGAGCGATCAATTGCAGCGCGCGTTCGTGAGCATTGTCGCTTATCATGCGGCGCCTCCTTGAAGCGCTCCGCGCAGCGCTTCGAGCCCGCGGTACAATCGCGACTTCACGGTCGAATGTGGAACGCTGAGCACGCCCGCCATCTCTTCGATCCGCAATCCTTCCTGGAAGCGCAGGACGAGCACCTCGCGATAAATTGCGGGGATTTTGTGCAGCGATGCCTGAACGTTTTCTTCCGCCTCGTGGCTGAGAACCTGGCGCAGAGGCGAGGGTTCGCTTTCGTTCACGAGTTGCAGCGGATGCTCCTGATCGGGGTCCGTCAACGTGTCCAGGCTTTGCACTTTCTTTGAACGCTGCCAGTCAATGACCAGGTGCCGTGCAATGGCGAAGAGCCAGGCTTCAAATTTTGATTTGCCGTCGTACTGGTGGCCGCGCTCAAGAACGCGAATCCACGTCTCCTGGAAAAAATCCTCAGCGCGCTCTTTGTTTCCCGTGACGTACGCGAGGTAGCGGAACAGCCGGTATTGATATTGCTCGATCAGGCGGTCGAGCAAATCGGGGTCGCGCCTCCGCAGGCCGCGCGCGATGGACTTTGCTTCATCGCCCATCAGTGTAGAGAAGAACAGCGCTGAACCCGGCGTGGCCGGAGTCCCAAAGAAGCTGGACCGCTGTGGCGTCAAACATGAGATCGTGGCGCTCATTCTAACTGGTATACGCGGGAGCTTGCGGAAAAGACGCAGGCAAGCGGGTCGAGGTGCTGCTTTAGGCAAGATCATTTGAAAGGGATACCCCCACCCCGGGTGGTTTTTGGCGAAGAGTGCGGAAGCGGTTGAAAACAAAAGAGTTGAGGTCTGCGCGAGCGCAAAAGAGTGCGCAAGGACCTGAAAGGAAAGGAGATAAGGGGTAGTAAGTAGGGGAGAGTGTTTGTGGTCGCAAAGAGTTGAGTTCCACAATGGGAATAGCGGAGCCCCCATCCGGCAGGTTTTGCAAAAGCAGATTTTTCGCGCAAAAACCGCGCGAAGATGCAGAGGTCTGAAGGGGTCGCGAGCGTCACGGTTTGTAAGTTGGGGATAGAAAAGGAGTTGCGTGACGAGATTTTCGTCACGTGACGGCAGTGCGTAGGTGGGCGTGAATCGAGGCTGAAGAGCACAAACCACGCTACCATGAATTACATAGCTTGTCAAGTAACAAATAAAGTATTTAAATAGAGCAATTTGCGAGCGCTTTCGAATGATTTTGCAAACTGAAGAAAACAAAGGGGTAGCGCGCACTGTGTAGCAGCGCATCTTCGGGACTGGTCTCTTGCGAGGGCGACTACTTCGTGTAGTAGACTCCCGCTGTTATGTTCTGCCCGCAATGCAAAGCGGAGTATCGGCAAGGGTTTACGCGTTGCGCAGATTGCAACGTGGAATTAGTGGAAAATCTTTCTAACACCGACGACGGTGTCTCGAATGCCAGGCTTGGTGGCACTTTGGAGCCACTCTGGGAAGGTGAAGATCTTGCTCTGCATTCGACTTTGCTCGAAGAACTCGATTTGGCTGGCATTCGCTATTTTGACGAGGCTATGAGTGTTTATCCTGGCGCGCGGCGCGGAGACTATTTCCCGATACAACCGATGACACGATTCGGATACCAGGTGGCTGTACTCTCGTCAGACCTCGCGCCGGCCAACAGAATCCTAGAAAGACTGCTGAAGGAAAAGCCACAAGACACGGCTTTACCGCCAGATGATGAAGAGCAAGCCGAGACGCCAGGAAAAGCAGAGGCCCAGGACAAAGAAGCGACCCGCGAAATTTGGACTGGTAGCGACCAGACATTGATGGGATTTTTAGTAGATGCCTTGCGCGAAAATAATATTGGCGTGCGCGTGGAAGATGGTGCAATCGGAGCAAAGGTTTACGTGTGTCCATCCGACGAAGGCCGGGCGCGAGAAATTGTGCGGGAAATTGTGGAAGGTGCGCCGCCGGAATGAATTTGGCTGGTGAAGCGCTTGCCCAGAGGCGGAGGGCGAGGAAAATACAGAGGAGCCAGGGAAGGAGTAGACTCAGCTTACGGTTCCGCGCGTGTCCGCCGCGCGCCGGAGGAAGTCATGTCATCGAAGCCGATTCCGCAAGGTTCGCTGGTTTTGCTGTGGGCCGGAGAGGATCCGGCGGTGCACGCAGCGTTGCTGGAAGAGTTGGAAGCGGCAGGGATTCCGTTTTCGGCCAAGACTCTTGGCGATGATGAAGTGGCGCCGACGGCTGATCCATTGCCGATCGATTGGAAGCCACGGTTCGGATTTGAAGTGGTGGTGCTTTCCACGGATCTTGCGGCGGCGCGAGGGGTGCTTGAAAAATTGCTGGAGGACGAGCCCGCGGATTTAGAAATTCCCGCGCAGGATGGCGTGGCTACCGGGGAGCCCCGGCCGATCGTGGCCACCGAAACGCATCCGGAGGCGGAGATTTGGAATGGAACGGACGACCGGATCGCGCAATTTCTGACCGCAGCGATGCAGGAAAACGAAATTCCCATTCATCTCGAGAATCCGGGGCAGCAAACACGAATTTTTGTTTCGGCGGCGAATGAAGGGCGGGCGCGGGAAATTGTGCGCGAGATTGTGGAAGGCGCGCCGCCGGAGTAGTTGCACCTCGCGTTTTCCTGGTGTAGTAAACTTCCTGGCGTCATGATTTGCCCGGCGTGCAATACGGAGTTCCCGCACGGAACGGTATTTTGCAACCGCTGCCACGTCACGCTCGTTGCTGATCTGGTCGAGGCGGACGAGATCGTTGAGAAGGCCTATCCCGGCAGCGCGCTGGTGCAATTGTGGCGAGGCGAAGACGCGGCTCTTCATGCGTCCATTTTAGAAGCTCTCGCTGAAGCAAACATTCCGTATTACGAACAGCCTCTCGGCACCGGTCCGAGCGCACGCCCTGTCGATGCGTTACTCGATCATGCGCATCCGCGGTTTGGTTTTGAGGTGGCGGTCCTTTCGTCAGCTCTCGCGGAAGCAGAAATAATCCTCGAAAAACTCCTGAAGGAAGGGCCGGTAGACATGGCGCTGACAGTGAACGATGCCGGCGAGCAGGCAACGCCGAAACAGAGATCAGCCGCGATTACCATGCCTATTAGCGAAGTGTGGTCCGGCGAAGACGAGAGTCTTGCAGGGTTCCTGGGAGCGGCGTTGAAAGAAAACGGAATTCCGGTGCGCGTGGAGCGGCACGGCCAAAGAGCGACCGTTTACGCTTCGCCCGAGGAAGAAGGCCGCGCACGAGAAATTATCCGGGAGATCGTGGAAGGCGCGCCGCCGGAGTAGGTTTTTCGCAGTGGCTCATTCAAAACAAGCAGCGCTTGGGTTTCGCGTGCATTCGGGGTGGGCCGCGGCTGTGGCGGTGTGCATGGAAAAAGGCGCGCCTGTTGTGCTGGCGCGGCAGAGGGTTCACCTGGTTGAAACTTTCACTTATGAATTCCGGCAGCCGTATCATACGGCGGAAAAAATGCTGCTTGGGCAGGCACGCGAGTTTATTGCGAGAATGCAGGCCGAGGCGAGGCGGCTGGCTTACCGCGCAGTCCGGGAGCTTGCCTCCAGGGCGCAAGAGCAGGGAGCGAAGCTCACACGATGCGGGCTGCTGCTTGCTTCTGGCAGAGCGCTTCCCACGTTGGAGAAGATCCTTGCTTTTCACGCGCTGATCCATACCGCGGACGGAGAACTTTTCCGGGAAGCGCTTCTCCATGCCAGCGCTCGTTTTGGCTTGCGGGATTTCACAATCAAAGAGAAGGAGCTCCTGGATCGCGCTGCACAAGTGTTCCATGCCAAACCAAACGAGCTGATGCGTCGCGTTACCGAACTTGGGCGTGCCTTTGGCGCGCCGTGGTCGCAGGATGAAAAGTTCGCGATGCTCGCCGGTTGGTTGGCCTTGAAACCTCGGAGCTCTGACAGGCGCGCCAAGTTCGCCGCATCTTGACGATAGCGCTTGTCCTGTGATTCTGTTGCCGCTGGTGTTTTCTCTGGAGGCTGCTTGAACCTTAGAGATATTAAGACCGTGGCGGTGCTGGGTGCGGGGACGATGGGGAATGGGATCGCGCATGTGTTTGCGCGGTCGGGGTACAAGGTGATTCTGCGGGACGTGGAGCAGCGGTTTGTGGATCGCGGGATGGAGACGATTGGGAAGAATCTGGATCGAGAAATCAAGAAGGGGAAGATTGCGGAGACGGAGAAGGGAAGTGTATTGGGCCGCTTGCAGCCCGTGACCGATATGCGCGCGATTGCGGCCGCGGATTTTGTGGTCGAGGCGGTGCCGGAGAAGATTGAGATTAAGCGGGCGGTGCTTGGGAAAGCGGACGGGCTTCTGCGGCCGGAAGTCATTATTGCCAGCAACACATCGTCGATTTCAATGACGAGTCTGGCGTCGCTGACGAAGAGGCCGGACCGTTTTGTGGGGATGCATTTCATGAATCCAGTGCCGGTGATGGCGCTGGTGGAAGTGATTCGGGCGCTGCAGACGAGCGACGCGACGTTTGAAACGACGATGAAACTGGCGGAGAAGCTGGAGAAGAAGCCGGTGGCGGTGAATGATGCGCCCGGGTTTGTTTCGAATCGCGTGCTGATGCCATTGATCAACGAGGCCGCTTATTGCGTGATGGAGGGCGTGGCGACGGTGGAGGATGTCGATGCGGTGATGAAGATGGGAATGAATCATCCGATGGGACCGCTGGAGCTGGCGGATTTTATTGGACTGGATGTGTGCGTAGACATCATGCATGTGCTCCAAGAAGGGCTTGGCGACCCGAAGTATCGCGCGTGTCCGCTGCTGAAGAAGTATGTGGCGGCGGGATGGCTGGGGCGGAAATCAAGGCGAGGTTTCTACAGTTACGAAAAATGAGGTCCTGAAGCAGGTGCACTCGTGACGGAACGATCCAAGAAGTGGATTAATGCGGCCGTAATATGGGTGTTTCTCGCTGCCGAGCTGTTCAGTCCTTACGGTTCCGACGATGTTCCTGAATGGAGGCTGAAAGTTGTCGATGAAAGGGGAGAACCTGTTCCGGAAGCAAACGCAGTGCAGGAGTGGACTCATCCCGTGGTCAAGGACAAGATCATCCGTGTTTTTGATGTGACTGACCACGACGGGTGGGTTACCTTTCCAAAGGGAGGTGTTAGGGCGTCATTGATGCGCCGCGCTCTGGTTTATGTTTTGTCGAAGAGAGAAGGGCGTTCACCACTTCACGTGGTCGCTTGTTGGCATGACAGGACCGGTGACGTCTTTTGGGAAGATACGCGGCAGGAACCCGAGCATCGCCTTACCTTGCATGCTGGCTCATGCCCGTATACATCATCGAAATGAAATGGGCGGTCTGCAATGTCAGGCGAATATAAAGCGAAAACTTGTGTTTGCTTTTTATTCGCCTACGTGCTAATTTGCCTCTTACGATTTTCAACAGTGCGGCGGGTGCAGTCTTTGGAGCGATGTTTTAAGCTAACCAGCGAGCCTAAGACAAAGTTCGAGGGGACTGCCGAGCGGCAAAAAGGGATGGCGCGAGGATGAATCGAGTGGTAAACTCCACACTTCGTTACGTCCCAAGGCCCAGAGCGGCCCGCCTCAGATGGCGGGTCCTACGGGACATTCGCGAGCGGGCCAGATTCTTGAGAAATACGGATTTGGGTTCGAGTTTCCAATTTCCTCCACCGAGGTGAGAAATGACAGATGAGAAAGAAAAATTGCTGGCAGCAGCGATATCACAGATTGAAAAGGACCATGGCAAGGGCGCGATCATGCGACTCGGCAGCCGGGACATCCTGGTGCCTGTCAGTGTGATTCCTAGCGGGTGCTTGTCGATTGACGCGGCGCTGGGCGTCGGCGGATTTCCGCGCGGACGCGTGATTGAAATTTACGGCCCGGAATCGGGCGGCAAGACGACGATGACGCTGCACGTGATCGCCGAAGCGCAGAAGCTCGGCGGGCAAGCGGCGTTCATTGATGCGGAGCACGCGCTCGATCCGGTGTATGCGCGGAAGCTGGGCGTGGACGTGGACAACTTGCTGGTGTCGCAGCCGGACAACGGCGAGCAGGCGCTGGAAATTGCGGAAACGCTGATTCGTTCGGGCGGCGTGGATATCGTCGTGGTGGACTCCGTCGCGGCGCTAGTGCCCAAGGCCGAACTCGAAGGCGACATGGGCGACCCGCAAATGGGGTTGCAGGCGCGGCTGATGTCGCAAGCGCTGCGCAAGCTCACTGGAATCGTTTCGAAGTCGCGGACTTGCCTGATTTTCATCAACCAGATTCGCGAAAAAATTGGCGTGATGTTTGGCAATCCGGAGACCACTACGGGTGGGCGGGCGCTGAAGTTCTATGCGTCGATGCGCGTGGATATTCGGCGGATTCAGGCGATCAAGGAAGGCGACAAGGTTGTCGGGTCGCGCACGCGAGCGAAAGTGGTGAAGAACAAAGTGGCTGCGCCTTTCCGCGAAGCTGAATTCGACATCGTTTACGGAGAAGGCATTTCGCGCGAAGGCGACCTGATCGATCTGGGCGTGGATAGGGGTGTGCTCGAAAAAAGCGGGACGTGGATCAGCTTCGGCGGCGAGCGCATGGGCCAGGGCCGCGAAAACGCGCGCATCTTCCTCAAGGAAAACAAGGACATTCGCGACAAGCTGGAAAATGTGCTGCGGAAGAAGCTGGAAATTCCGGTGCCGGGTAATTCGAATGCGGCTGCGCCGGGGGCGAATGGCCATGCTGCTCCTGCGCACGCGGAAAAGCAGCCCATGAAGACCGCCACGGCAGTTGCCGGAGCGGATGGGTCCAAAGCGCGACCCACGCGGTAATGCAGCCGTTGCGCACCCTGATTGTGAGCTAAGCCGATTCCGGGCGTTTCAGAATGCGACCGGAAACCTGCAATCCACGCCTGGACTGCCACTCTAACCGGACGAAGGTTCAGGGGCCCTGGACTAACGGTCAGCTATTGAAAATAAAGCACATAGCTTCGTACTAGGGCTAGACGGCTATTGCGCGAAAGCGGTTCAAAACTCTAAAATATGTCTCATCCTGAGAGAACTGTTTCTCATGGAGGCAGAGACTTTCACACTCGCAGGCGCTAAGTCGCATCAAATGAATAGCGCCTACGATTGGCGGATGGGATGCAAGAAGCCTCTGCGGTTCGTGCGCTTATAGTGCGCGACTAGTAGCGGCAACGAACAGTTTTTGCGAATGTTTGTTGACCGTGAGGACAGTGTAAGGTAAAACTTCTGGCCCCAGCAGTATTTTGGGGCGGGGTTAGGCCGGGGTCAGAGTGACTAGTTTGAGGTCGCGCTGAAAAAGGTGGCGTCAGTGAAGCAGTTCGGAAAAGCAACGCTTGCGATGTTGATGGCGACAATCTGCGCCATGCCTCTACCGGCAACTCCCGGTGCAGGAACGCCTGTAAGGCGCACTCACAGATACGTGCGTTATCGCGGAGGAGTCCCCACGTTTGCGGATTCTTCCGGCGCTGACAACGGCGCCTACGATGATCCTATAGTTCGCGCAGCGGCGGTTTCCGCGCTCGGGCGTTACAATGGCGCGGTCGTCGCCGTGAATCCGAACACCGGACGCATCCTGACGGTTGTGAATCAAAAAATTGCTTTTGGCGATGGCTACATTCCCTGCTCCACAATTAAACCGACCATTGCGCTCGCCGCTCTCGAGGAAAATGTCATCACCCGCGACACCATGCTCAAGGTTGGACGCCGCAAGTACATGAACTTGACGGAAGCAATGGCACACTCGAACAACGTATTTTTCGAGCAACTCGGATCACGGATGGGATTTGAAACGGTTTCCAAGTACGGCCGACTTCTTGGCCTGGGGGAACTTGCCGGGTACAACCTGGCGGATGAACACCCGGGCTCGTTTCCGACCACGCCGCCGGCCCATGGCGGAGTCGCGCGAATGTCCAGCTTTGGCGAAGGGATCCAGATGACGCCGCTGCAACTCGCAGCGCTGTCCGCGGCGTTTGCGAACGGCGGAACTCTTTATTATTTGCAGTATCCGCACACCCAGGAAGAAGTTGATAATTTCACGCCGCGCGTGAAGCGCGAATTGAACATCGGCGCGATTCTGCCGGAGATCCGCGAAGGCCTGCTAGCCACAGTCCTGTATGGCACTGGCAAATCGAGTTTCGACCGGGATGGCGATGAGATGCCGCTCGGCAAAACAGGGACTTGCGACGACCACACCACACCATCGAAAATCGGGTGGTTTCTCACCTATGCCGATGACGTACGCCCGAAAATCGCGCTGGCGGTTCTGCTGCGTGGAAACACACGCACGGTGAAGGGTCCTACCGCCGCCGTTGTTGCAGGCCGCATTTACCGCAAGCTCCGCGAGCAAAACTATTTTGCGAATTCCACGCCTGCCGTGGCCGTCAAGACCGGCAACTAACGCAACTTAAGATTGCACATCAGCAGTTTTCTCGCGCTGCGGACAGTTTCCGCAGCGTTTCTCTTTTTCCATGGACATATCCACTAAAGGCGCACTCTTGCCGAGCACGGGTGCAGCCTGCCACGGCGGGCGCCCCTACACCGAGTTTCCAGCCTCAGCGTTGCAGTTGGACGATTGAGCGCACGGGAAGCGAAACGCATTTGACGCCGAGTTCAATTTGAGACACAAGTGTGAAGGGCATTGCTGCATTAAAGCGCCCGCTGGCGAGTGGCTTTGGGGGAAATCGTGAATCGTCGTTTCCTATTCTTAGTTTTATTTGAGTGCGCTGCTGGTGCTGCAATTCTGAGTTACACGTTCCAGCGAAGGCTTGCCACTGCCGCGGAATTCGAGCACCAGGCAATGCTGGCCAATCAGGAAGCGGAACGTATCCGCGAGCACGTTATTTTGCCTACAGAAAAGAAAGTTCCCGCAGGAGAGAATTTCACGGCGGCGCTCGAGAAATTTGGCTTGAGCGCGGACGAAGCGGCGAGCGCCTCAGCTGCCGCTCAGCACGCTTTTAACCTGCGGCAGGTTCGCGCCGGGAATACGATTACTGTTGGGCGCTCGGTAGAGGGAACACTCCGCGAGATCGATTACAAAATCGATTCCGATCGCATGTTGAAGATCGTACCGGAAGACGGCAGGTTCACCGCGCTGATCCAGGAAATTCCATCGAAGATGGAAGTTGCAGCTGTGACCGGCCGCGTGGACGATTCCCTCTTTAACGCCGTGGAAGACGCGGGAGAATCCGCGGAGCTGGCCATGCGGCTGGCGCAGATATTCGGTTACGATCTCGATTTCTATACCGATCCGCGCCAGGGCGATACTTTTCGCATGATTCTCGAAAAGAAGAAATATGCCGATGGCCAAACCGCCGCGTACGGAAGAATTCTCGCCGCGGAATACGAAAATTCCGGGAAGAAATACCAGGCTTTGCTGTTTCATGATCCTGAAGGGCGGTCGGGCTACTATTCAGCGGACGGTAGGTCATTGCAAAAAGCATTTCTTCGCTCGCCGCTGAAATTCGGGGCGCCGGTGACGTCCCATTTCAGCCGGGCGCGCTTCCATCCCATTCTGAAGACCTATCGACCGCACATGGGCACGGATTACGGAGCTCCGGTGGGCACTCCGGTGCAAACGATTGGAAGCGGGCGGGTGAAATTCGCGGGGCGCAAGGGCGGCGAAGGAAACATCGTGCAGGTCGCGCATGCCAACGGCTACGAGACGATGTATTTGCACTTGTCGCGCATGTTTGTGCGCACCGGCGAACACGTGGAAATCGGCAAGACCATCGGGCTGGTGGGCAGCACGGGCCTTTCCACGGGGCCGCACCTCGATTTCCGCATTTTGCAAAAAGGACAGTACAAGAATTTCGAGAAGCTGGGCTTGCCTCCGTCCGATCCCATTGCGAAGAAAAATCTTCCGGAGTTTGCCGCCGTGCGAGAAAAGTGGCTCCCGGCGCTGAAAAACCCGGAGCTGCTCCAGGCCAGCGTCTCGCCCTCTGCTGTTCCAGGCCCGTGACCCCACGGTCCAAGGCGAAAGGACCGCGGGGTACGCACATTTGGTATTCCGCCCACGTCTTCTACCGATGCGATATTCGTTCAAGACGTCCGCGGAAGATGCATACCTTCGAGGAAGTGTACTTCCTGGTTTCCGGCTTGACACCTATCCAGGCACACCAAAAGGCAAAAAAACTGGCGAAGCAGAAAGAACATTCTTACAAGAACATGTACGGAGAATCCGTCTCGTGGCGCTTGGCTAAGTTCGTAGGGATTCAAGAAACGACCGACCAAAAATTCAGGGACGGGTCCGAGGTTCACTTCCGATTTTTCAAAGGACTGAAGTCTCGAGCAAGCAAATGGGGTTGAGATGTATTGGCGCGTCAGTAGATGATCGGAAGCTTCGAGAAATCGGAGGCCGAATCGTCCGTCACGCGCAGCACGACCAGAGTGCGATCGTCGTGCGGAGCGACGCCCGCGCCGCTGTGGCCGTCCGTCGCGGCCATGATTTGCTCGGTGATCTCGCGGGCTGAATCTCGCTGAGAAAGTCCGGAAAGAAGCGCGGACAAACGCTTTGGGCCGAACTCTTCCTGCTCCGCGTTCTCGGATTCGAGAATGCCGTCGGAAGCGAAAAGCACCACATCACCTGGCGTTAATTCGATCGTTGTTTCGTCATATTGCGTATCGGGAATGAGGCCGAGAGGGACGCCTTCGAGACGGATTGACTGCACGCACCGGTCGCGGACAAGGAGCGGATAGGGGCCGCCGGCGTTGGCGAGAGTAAGGCTGCGCGAGGGCGCATCATAGGTCGCGAAGAGCATGGCGATGAAGCGTGAGTCGAACCTGGTGTTGGACAAACGGCGATTGAGAGTCGCTAGCATTTCCGCGGGCGGGCACAGGTGCGTGACTACATGCTCGCGCAGCATACCGATGGCGAGCGAGCCATAGAGCGCAGCGGCAGTGCCTTTGCCGGAAACGTCACCGAGCGCGAAGCCGAGACGGCCCTTGCCATAAGGAAGGAAATCGTAAAAGTCGCCTCCCAATTCGTGCGCGGGAACGTAGGCCGCGGCGAGGTCGAGCCCGGGAACCTCGCGCGCGCCGTTGGGAAGCAAGCCTCGCTGAATTTCGCGAGCCATGTCGAGATCCTGCTGGAGACGGAGCTGCGTGTCGCGTGTTTCCTGATAGAGGCGCGCGTTTTCCAGCGCGACGGCGATATACGACCCCAGCGTCTGAAGCATGCGTTCATGTTCGGCCGTGAATGCATGGGGCTTGATGCTTTCGAGGTCGAGGACGCCGACGAGGCGGTCGCGCAACAGAAGCGGCACGACTAGTTCGGAACGTGCTTCCACGCCAGTTTCACAGTGGATGTAGCGAGGATCATCCATGACGTCATTAATCCGCAGGACGCGGCGCTCGCCCGCCGCCGTCCCGGTGAGGCCCTTGTGCAGCGGGACACGCAAACGCGCGGGAATGGAATCGCCGCAGCACATGGCGAATATGCTTTCCAGATGCTCGGTCTGCTCGTTCCAAAGCATGACGCTGAAAACGTCATACTTGACGATTTTCTTGATGCGCTCGGCGACACGGCGGAGGAGCTCTTCGCGGTCAAGGATGGATGTGACTTCGCGGCTCACTTCGTAGAGCAGAGCGAGCGTATTGGCCTGCTCGGGATGCGAGAGGAAAAGGCTCTGCGGGACGGGATCGGCGTCACCCAAGAGAGCAAAGCCGTCGATTTTTGAGAGGTCTGCCATGAAGGCGCGCCTGGCGTCTAGTGCTTATTGGATGTAGCAAATCTCTGGAAGTTGCACAATGTAAATTTCAAGCAGCGGACCGAAACCAGGGGTAAGACATCGACAGGGGCAGACCTTCCGTGGGTGCGCGCCTTGGCAGAGTCAGTTCATCCAAAGTGGGAACCATCGCCCGGCAAATCACCGGCGATTCAATCATGTGTTAGATCGTCTTGCTTGGCTCTTTATGAAACAGCGCTTGGCTGCAGTTGCGCAGGGATAAAAGCTCTGTTTCCTCCAATCCATAGCGCCCGAGGGCTGCCTGGTAGCCCCGCCAATTGAGCGGGCGATGCCGTTTTGCCATAGTCCGGAAGAATCGGTCAAAGAAGTAGAAACCGATGCCGAAGTTGGTGTCCATGAAGCCTTCGCTGTCCACGCTGCGGTGATGAATGTCGTGCAGCCTCCTGGCTTTCAGGAACCACGATCTAAGAAAAGGAACTCGCGTCATCCAGAAGTTCTTGGTGTGCATCCTGTCGTGCAGGTAGCTGAACATCAGGATTGGCCAGCCGAGCAACGTGCACAGCGCGAGCACCTGGTATACAGGCGGCACGCCTAGGAGTGCCATCACTCCCCAACAAGACAGCAGAATGATCGCGGAGGGCCCCAGCCACTCAATCCCCACATTGCCGACGGAAAGGCGGTTGTCGGTCGCGTCGCGGTACTCCCCGGCGCGCATGGGCTGCCGGGGGCCGTAGATGAGGAAATGGTGGATCAGATGGCCTCGGCTAAGGGAGGGGAATTTGTCGCTGTGCAGAAGTCGATGCAGCCAATAACCGGCAAACTCCGCGACAACCACGGAATCCACTAGCGTCGCGACGACTCCAACGAAGGTGACGTGCAAGCGTTCGTAGATCATGGGTGCATCTCCATCCGATCTTTGCTGGCGGCTCCCGAAACGAAAGGCGAAACCGTCAATGAGATCACCCTACGCAGAACGTTAACGCTCCTCAAGCGACAAGGAACGCCAAGGCGCTCCAGAATAGAGATGTCGCACCATGTCGTTGAGGGCGATTCTCACCAGGCTGAAAGCAAAGGACTTGCGGGAGAGAGCGAGAGACTTATTGGGCACCGGGGGGAACAGTTTTCAGCCCGGTCCCTATGCCGGCAGCAGAAACAGCGAGGCGCCGCAGCCCGGGCAGGCGCGGGGCTTCTAGGTATCTTGTAAGAAATCGAAGTTTTCCAGGAGGAATGAGGACTACTTCACTTCCCAGGTGTCGCCCGCACGAAGAAGCTTGCCTAGGTCGCCGGGACCGCGCTTGGCGATAACGTCCTTGATCTGCTGGCTCATCACGTCTTCGTAGCGCGGGAGATCGTCCCAAGCGCGGAAAACGCCGATTGGAGTGGGGAAGCCCGGCCGGTGTTCCATGTGCGAGAGCAGGAAGGCGTAGGAAGGCCGCGGGTGATGTGCGTCGTGCACAACCAGGTCGCTCTCCGTGATTCCGTTGCCGAGCTGGACGACTTCGATGTCACCGTCGGATTTCCGGCGAATACCTTTGTCTCGATTTTTGCCGAAAACCAGCGGCTTGCCATGCTCGAGTTGCATCACGTGTTCGCTGCGCGCATCGCGCTCGGTCAACGAGAACCATGCGCCGTCGTTGAAGATGTTGCAGTTCTGAAGAATCTCAACGAAGGCGGAGCCCTTGTGCGCGGCGGCGTGCTTCAGCGTTTCTTTCAGATGCCCCTGGAAGACGTCGACGGAGCGCGCGACAAAGGTGGCTTCTGAGCCGATGGCCAGCGATATCGGATTGAACGGCCGGTCGAGTGAGCCGAACGGCGTGGATTTCGTTTTCTTGTTGAATTCCGAAGTGGGCGAATACTGGCCCTTCGTCAATCCGTAAATCTTATTGTTGAAAAGCAGAACCTTAACGCCGACGTTGCGCCGCAGCATATGAATGGTGTGATTCCCGCCGATGGAAAGCGCGTCGCCGTCGCCGGTAGCTACCCAGACTTCCAACTCCGGGCGAATGGCCTTAATACCCGTAGCTACGGCGGGCGCACGGCCGTGAATCGTGTGGAAGCCGAAGGTGTTCATGTAATAAGGGAAGCGGCTGGAGCATCCGATGCCGGAGACGACAACGAAATTCTCCTTCTTGATGCCGAGTTCCGGAAAAACGGACTGTACCGCGGAGAGGATCGCGTAGTCTCCGCAGCCCGGGCACCAGCGCACTTCCTGGTCGGTCTGAAAATCCTTCTTTGTCAGAGGCGGTGGCAGCGTTGCGGTTCCCATGGTCGATTCTCCTAGAGTCCCAACATCTCTTCGATTTTTTGTTCCAGTTCCGCCTGCTTGAAGGGCCGGCCCTGGATCTTGTTCAGGCCGACGGCATCAACGAGATACTTCGCGCGCAATACCCACAAGAGTTGGCCCATGTTCAGTTCCGGCACAAGCACCCTCTTGTAGCGTTTTAGAACGTCACCCAAATTAGACGGCAGAGGATTGAGGTGCCGCAGGTGCAGATGGCCGATTTTGCGTCCCTTGGCTCGTTGAGCCTTTAAAGCCGCCGTGATTGAGCCGCAGGTCGACCCCCAAGCGACGATCAGCAAATCACCTTCCCGATCGCCATCGGGAAGCACGTTGGGAATGTCCTGAGCGACTGCTGCGACCTTTGCTGCGCGGACGCGCACCATCTTTTCGTGATTCAGCGGTTCGTAGTTGATGTTTCCGGTGGGATCCTGTTTCTCGAGGCCGCCGATGCGGTGTTCAAGCCCGGGAGTTCCCGGAACCGCCCACGGACGCGCCAAAGTCTGCGGGTTGCGCTTGTAAGGCAGGAAGGTGACCGGATCGGTGGCAAATTTCACCGGGATTTCCGGAATGTCGCTCAGTTCGGGAATTCGCCAGGGCTCCGCGCCGTTTGCAAGGTAACCGTCCGAAAGAATAATCACCGGTACCATGTACTTGACCGCAATGCGGCAAGCTTCGATCGCCACCCAGAAGCAATCCGCGGGTGTCGAAGCGGCCAGCACCGGAATCGGCGCTTCGGAGTTGCGGCCGAAAAGCGCTTGCAACAGGTCGGCTTGCTCGGTCTTGGTCGGAAGGCCGGTTGAGGGGCCGCCGCGCTGGATGTCGCAGATGACCAGCGGGATTTCGACAGCAACGGCAAGGCCCAGAGCTTCTGTTTTTAGGGCCATTCCAGGGCCTGACGTTGTTGTGATGGCCAGCGCGCCGGCGTAGGCAGCGCCGATTGCCGAGGTGATGGCAGCGATCTCGTCTTCGGCCTGAAACGTCATCACGCCAAAGTCTTTGTACTGCGAAAGTTCGTGCAGAATGTCGGAAGCAGGAGTAATGGGGTAACTGCCTTGGAAAAGCGGCAGCCCCGATTTCTGCGAGGCAGTAACAAACCCCAGCGCCAACGCTTGATTCCCGCTCATGCTTCGATAAAGTCCAGGCGTAAGCTGCGCCGGCGGAATTTCGTAACTGACCTGGAACGCTTCCGTCGCTTCGCAGTAGGAATAGCCGCCCTTCAAGGCAAGCTTGTTCGCTTCCACGAGGAGCGGCTTGTTCTTGAACTTGTCCTCGATCCAGCGGACCGTCGGGTCCATCGAGCGGTTGTAAAGCCAGTAGCACATGCCCAGCGCGAAGAAATTCTTGCAACGGTCCATGGACTTGGCGTCAAGCCCCAGATGCTCCAGGGAATGGCGCGTCAGGCGTTCGAGTTCGACGGAAAACAACCGGAATTTGTCGAGGGAATGATCTTCCAGGGGGTTTGAGGTCATCTGCGCTTTGCGCAGATCGCCCTCTTTGAAGCTATCACTGTTGACGATCAGGATGCCGTTGGCTTTCAGATCGGCAATGTTGACTTTCAGGGCGGCGGGATTCATGGCAATCAGGACGTCGATCGCATCACCGGGGGTGTAAACCTCGTTCGACGAAAAGTGCAGCTGAAAACCGCTGACGCCGGGAATCGTTCCGGCAGGAGCGCGAATTTCCGCGGGATAATCGGGGAACGTAGCAATATCATTGCCGTAGAGCGCGGCGGTATTCGTGAATTGACTGCCGGTGATCTGCATGCCATCGCCGGAATCTCCCGCGAAACGGATGACTGCCTGATCAAGCACTTCGCGCTTATGTTTTACGGGTGGGACTTCTATGAGCGTAGACATTCTTGTCCGAACCTCCGCACATCGATGAACTCCCTCTGTCTCCTGGGGAGTGTGGCTCAACTATAAGGATGAGGCGGTGCGGTGAATGGATGGTTTCTAAGGCAGCCCGCCAGGAGCCGACACCAAGAGGATATCACACCGGAACCCGCGTGGCGGCGAGAGAGTCCTGCGCGAAACGATGTGTCCTATCGAGAAAGACGCGGCATAGCGATCGCGACTTTTCGCCTTCTTGCAGGTGCGGACGGCTCTTCTCAGGGTGCAGAGGCGGCTCGCGAAGCCGCCTCGAGGAAACGCGTCCGGTAGTAGACGAGCATCCCAAGGATTGCGCTCGTGAAAAGCATCACCAAGATCATGAACGAGCCGAAATATTGCATGATTGGATTTGCAGAGTACTCCGATGCAGGCACATGGAATGAAGCTCCGTATTGCTCCATGAAAGAAAGCATAATGGACTTGTAGTCCTTGCGAAGCATGCTCACGGCGCTGCTGGCAAGCCAAAAGGCCTGGAGGCCGACTGTCAGCGAGTAACTCCAAGGCTTGAGTTTTAAGAGGCCGATACCTGAGACGGTAAAGGCCAGAAAGCTCAGGATAAGAACTGCCAAGCCGACACGATCGGGCAGAAGTTTTGCAAACACGAAGACCGGCACATGCGCGGAAAAGAATGGGAGGAACAACAGGTTCAGGATTGAGGCGATGTACAACCAGGCGACTACGGCGATGGGGACAGGGCACCTGGGTTTCCGCGGTAGGCCTTGATCGGGGGATCCTGTCCCGCCATCAAACTGCGCCTTGATGCTCTTGCGGTTGAAGAGGATGAGCCACCAGACACCAATCGCAACCGGGACGCCGTAAACCAAGAGCAAAATCAAGCGGACCGCTATCACGCCACCCGCGGGCAAGTCCGAAGCATTCGAGCCTGGAGAGAGCGGCAGCAGAAAGGCGAACGGCATCCCAACTATGCCGAAAAACACTGAAAGGCCGCCCCAAATCAAGATGGAAATATGTGCCCACTTGCGAAGATAAATAAGCCCAATGCCTGTGGCGACACCGAAGAGTGACAGGCAAATCATAAAACCTTGCATGCCCAGCATCATGGTTCGCATGGCGGGCGGGAATTCGGATGCGGGGCCAGGCAGCTTGGCCAGCAGAAATATGAAAAGTGCGGCGGAGCAGCAGAGAAGAAGGAAAAGGCTGCCCAAAATAGCGACTACCGCGGCAGCGGTCACGGACGCCGAGCGTTTTAGAGAAGAATCCAACAAGAGTCTGTATATCACTTCAGGCGCAGGTGCGGAAGGGAGCGGGGAAGGTAACGCGCAGGAAAAAAGTTGCTTGACGTTCGCTTTCTTTTCGCCTAAAGTGCCTGTGGAATTCTCTAGCGAGCGGAGGCGGCGTATGGCTTTGACGAAACGGCAAAAAGAAGTTCTGGATTATCTCGTGGCGTTTGAGACCAAGCACGGCTACGCGCCGAGCTTTGAAGAAATTGGCAAGGGCCTCAAGCTCACTTCACTAGCCACCGTGCACAAGCACATCACCACACTCGAGAAAAAAGGTTTCATTCGCCGCGGCTACAACCAAAGCCGTTCTATCGAGATTATTCAATTGCCGAAGTCAGTCAAGGAGCAGGTGACCGATCGCAAGATGCAGGAGCTTCCACTGGTGGGTAGGATCGCTGCCGGGCGCCCGCTAGAGGCCGTGGAAGAACGCGAGACGATCTCCCTGGGCGATTTCGCGCGTGGCGGCAATTCCTTTGTCCTGCAGGTCAAAGGCACCTCCATGATCGAGGATCACATCATGGATGGAGACTACGTTGTGTGCGAACAAACCCAGGTCGCCAATGCCGGTGACATCGTGGTGGCGCTGATCGGCGGCGAAGAAGCAACTCTGAAGCGGTTCTACCGCGAAGGCCCTGGCAAGATTCGCCTGCAACCGGCAAACTCCGAGATGGCTCCCATCATGGTGGCCGCGAACGACCTCAAGATTCAGGGTCGTGTCATCGGCGTCCTCCGCAAGTACTAATTCAGAACTATCTGGATGTTTTTTGCAGACCATCAACGATTGGCCGGCTTGATCCATTCTCCCACTCATTTCCGCCAATAAATTGTTTGTGCCACAATCCAGTGGTGTGCATCAGAAGAGTGTTACAGGTATTCTTGTGAAGCCTTCCGAGAGAGTTCGGCAGGGAAGATAAAGCCGAAGGAAGTTTCGACGGAATACTCACAATACCCGAGGTTACGAACTTGTCTGCGAACCGCCAAACCATCCTGATCGTCGAGCCAGACTCGGCTTCGCTGCGCCGCCTTGAGGAACTGGTGCGTTCCGCCGGCTATGAAGTCGCCACATCTTCCTCCCAGGCTGAAGGATTCAAGTTTGTAAGGGACGCCGGCGTCGACCTTCTTCTTCTTTCCGCCGACCTTGCCGACATCCAATGCTGCGATGCCCTCACCGAAGTCAAAGGCAATGCGGCCACCGCGGGGACCCGTGTGATTCTGCTCATTCAGGGTGGGGGAGCGGAGCGGGCGCGGGGCCTCGATCTAGGCGCGGACGACGTGCTGACTTCACCATGGGAGCCGGCGGAATTGCTCGCGCGTATTCGCGCCCATTTGCGCGAAAAACACGGCTTTGACGTACTACGGGAGAAAACTCGTATTGCGGACGAGGGCCGCGAGATAGCGCAGACCGCCTTCCAGGCTCTCGCCGTGACCGAGAAAATGACCCGCGATGCTTTTTCCCTGGAGCGGGCCTTAAAGATTGGCGTGTCTGCCCTGTTCGCCGTGGCCCTGGTGATCGCTGGAATCTTTGTTCTTTACTCCCGGCGTGCCAGCAAGGAAGCGAATCGAGCGTACTCCGTGATCGCGCAACTCGAGCGCGGCGCCCGCCGCCAGGAGCAATTGATGGCGGATGCCCGTAGTGCGCGAGCCGACCTTCAGAAATCCGACGTTCTCACGCAAAAGGAGCAGTTGAAGCAGCAATCGGAAGAGTTGCGACAGAAAATATCCGGCGCAGAGCCAGGCGATGTTTCCTCACTTCGCAAGCAGCTCGAAGAAACGACCACGCGGCTCAAGCGTGTCGAAACCGAGTCGCAATCCGCCGAAGAAGTGATTCGCGCTTATGCGCCAAGCGTGTGCCTTCTCCACGTATCTGTCTCCTTCGTCGACCGAGCTACGGGCCGTCCATTGCGCTACGGGGGAATCAATCCGGATGGCGAGCCGCTCCACGATAGCGATGGCAAC
>Ga0137363_10000608_pt1 | contig 19862 bp, 15 predicted proteins | sample MadtaG_FD_104800 | JGI IMG/M metagenome (GOLD analysis project Ga0137363, IMG submission 104800) | Vadose zone soil microbial communities from Angelo Coast Range Reserve, California, USA - Mad1_115_16 metaG | ecosystem: Environmental > Terrestrial > Soil > Vadose zone | place: USA: California...
CGGCCTCTCTTCGAGGCTCTTCACAAAGTTGCTGATGAGCGACTCTTGCGCTTTTGGAGTGAGTTGCTTCGCGAGCAGGGATTCCGCGCCATCCACCGCAAGACTTGCCGCCAGCGCTTTCAACTCCAGCCGTGCGGCGCGCTCTGTAGCTTCGATTTCCGCCTTTGCGGCCGCCGCGATTTTCTGCGCATCGCTCTGCGTTGCGGCACGGAGGCGTTCCACTTCCGCGGCAGCCTCCTTCTCGGCGTGAGCACGAAGCTCCGCAACTTCCTTCTCGAGATTCGCGAGCCTGGTTTCCGCTTCGCGAAGCTGCGCGTCAGCCGCGGCTTTGGCATCAGTGGCGTTTGTAATCGCCGAACTTATGGTTTCCGCTTTCTTCCGGAACACCGGCGGGAGCAATTTGCCAAAGACCCACGCGATCACGCCGGCAACGATCGCAAAGTTGATCCACTTGAAGATTTCCGTCGCGTGCTCGGTTGCCGCGTTGCCGCCTTCCTCCGCAGCGTGCGCGCCAGCAACGGCGAAGAGCAACACCAACAGCATGGCTGCGGCAAAGCAAAACGGACGATTTCCTGTCATCGAGCCTCTCTCGCGGGAGCGCCGGGACGCGGCGGAGTTTCGAGAATGCGTCGCGCAATTTCAGCGGAAAGTTCGGCAACAGTGGACTCAACGTCGCGCCGGGCAGCAGCAAGTTCCGCCGCCACGCGCGTTTTCGCTGCGCTGACTTCGCCCGCAGCACGCGTGCGCGTTTCCTTCGTCTCGGCGGCGCGTTCGTCGAGCAGCTTCTTCCTCGCGGCCTCCTGCTCGGCGTATACCTTTTCACGCGCCTGTTTCAAAGCCTCCCGATACTGCTTCACCTTCTCTCGAGCCGCAGCCTCGGCCGCTTCCGAAGCCTTCTCGGCCCCCACCGTACGGGCATCCCGCTCTGCCATCACCGCCAGCAGCGGTTTGAAGAAAACTGCCCGTAAGATGAAGTAAAAAAGGAGGATAATCAGGACTGTAGGCACAGCCTGAAGGAACAGTTCGCCTAGCTGGTGACCGATCGTCTGCATCGAAATGGGATCGCCTAAATTCCGTCAACTGTGGCCGCCAACCGGCCATCAGGTTGGCCGCCGCGCTCCAACCCCGTAGGAGCGCACGGTGGGCTTCTTGCTGCCGTCTCGAAACAGTATTTTATAGCATCCGCGGCCGCATTCCGTCAACGCGACGCGAGCGCTCACTTTCCGTAAATCAGCAGGTGAAATGTTCCCGGAATGGGAGCCGGATTCGGGTGCGGCCGTTCCGCCGTTGGCGCGGGAGGTGGCCCAAAATCCGCTGTCGTCAAATACAGGTTGTGGGTTTTTGAGTCGAGCGCCATGGTCTTTGCGCCGTACTCTGTCTTCACCGTCTCGACCTCGCTAAACTTATCAGGCGTGTCTTCATGGAAGATGTGGACCATGCCTTCCCGGGTCGAGACAAAGATCAGCCCCGTCTCCGCCTCATAAACATTCGCATCAGCTCCGGCGCTGATAGGAAACGACTGGATCACCTTCCCGCTGTCCGCGTCCAGAATCACCAGCTTCTGCGGGTTGCGGCCCGCCGCGAAAAGCCGCCGGTGCTCGCGGTCCATCGCCAGGGCCGTCGGTTGCCCGGCCGGTGTCACCGGCCACCGCGACTTGATGGTCAGCGTACTGGAATCGATCGCTACCACCTCATTCTTGTCTTCAATATTGTTGTAGATCATTCCCTTGCCATCGGCCACCGCAAACTCCGGACCGCCGCCCATTGCGATGGACTTCACAACCGTTCCGTTCGCGGGGTCAATGACCGTCGCGCTCTTCGGGTCACCGTTGAACACAAAAACGTGCTTCGACGCCGGATCGTAAATTATGGAGTCGGCGTCTTCTTCACCCTTAGCCTCCCCGGTCACCTTCAAGCTCGCCATGTCGAAAATCACCGTCTTGGCGGCCCCGCCATCGCTGATGAATCCTTTGCCCAGTTCCTCCACCAGCGCTATTCCGTGGCACTGTTTCAATCCCCCAATCGTTCCCACCACGGCGCCGCTGTCCGCATCCGCCACTTTTACCTCAGTGCCGTGCGACGCGTATACGCGCCTTGCATGAGAGTCAACCGTCAGATAGTCAAAATACTCTCGGCCGCCGCCCGCAGCGGCGCCGAGAGGAGCTTTCTTCAGCAAGTGGTAATGCACAGCTGGCGGACTTGCCAGCGCAAGAATTCCGAGAAGCAGAAGTGACAAACAACCCGCAATACGGCCCAGATCTCTAAGACGCATGGAAATTCTCCTTTTTGTGCCGGGTGATGGAACCGGGGGTGCCTGAGTCCTGGCACGCCCTCCGCCTGGCCAATGCTCGCTTGCGTCTGCGGATTGTACTCCAATTCCAGGGCTTGTACTTCGATTGCCCCGGGAAGGGCTCGAGTCTCTTGTTTCCGATCGCAAGACTTCTTTATTGCTTCGATTGAGCCCCAGTTTCGAGCGGAATGTCGTATACATAGCGGATGACGCGCGGCGTGTTGTTGCGGCCCACAGTCATGTGCAGCGTTTCATAGAGTTGCCGGCCATCTTCGGACAGTTCAAACGTGCGGCTCATCTTGTTTCCGAGAGGATCTTTTTCATCGCTGACCAGCCGGTTTCCGTCAAACTTGGCAGCGATCTCCCGATAATTTTCATCTTTGGATTTCCGTAATTTTCGCCCATCGGTCATGAACGCCCGCTTGCGGTCGCGATCGTCCACCAGATCCACTTCCGCGCCGGTCATCGAAAACGAAATCTTTTTTGCCGGCGTAAGGAGTTCGCGCATCTTCTCCCGCTGTTCATCGCTTTCTCCGCCGCCGCGCCTCCCGCCATAGCCTCCGCCCCCACCGGGATACCCGCCGCCCATGCGTCCGCGTCCGCCGCCACCACCAGAGCCTCGAGACTCTTGCCGCCTTTTGCTCGGGTCGTCGCTATCATCTGGATTGAACTTCCACGCGCCGAGTATGGTTGTGCGCGGCGGCGCCGCCGGCGCGGAATTCGTAGCATTCGCTCGACCGGCGGGAGCAGGCTGCGACGGCGCCGCCGTTATCGGCCCCGACGGCGATTGTGCGCAAGCCGCTCGAGCGCTCAGGAGCCCGACCACCACAATGCCCGTCAGAACAGTCAATTTAAAAAAACAGTAGGCTTTCATAAGCGATCTCGAATTCCCGGCGTTTCTCTTTTATTCATTCCTATCGAGCAAGAAAAGAGTTCCCTTCCTTGGATGCCGCTGACTCCTGAATTGCTTGACTGAAATTTGTCCAAATTCGCAGTATCCTGTCTCCCGAGAGTACGAGCCGTTCCCCCGGCTCCAGGAAAAAATGTCCCTTCCTCGGATTTCATCTGACTCGCGCGTGCGTAGCCGCTTCGCGGGGTGCCTGCTCGGCGGCGCTATCGGCGACGCGCTCGGCGCTCCCGTTGAGTTTCTGGACCTCGACGAAATCGTCCGCGCCTACGGCGAACCAGGAATCCGGGATTACGCCCCTGCCTACGGAAAACTGGGCGCCATCACCGACGACACGCAGATGACGCTCTTCACCGGCGAAGCCGTGCTCTCCGCGCATGTCGCCGCCGCTCTTCAAAGCCACGAGCCGGACTTTTTCCGTGCCGCCGCCGCATCCTACGGCCGCTGGCTGCTGACCCAGGAAAATTCCCGCTTGCTTTCCTCGGCAGGCGCAAAAGTAAGCTGGCTCCTCGAGCAGAAAAGACTTTTCAGCCGCCGCGCTCCCGGAACCACCTGCCTGTCCGCTCTGCAATCCAGCCGCGGCAAAGTCACTCGCGCCACGAACGACAGCAAAGGCTGCGGCGGCGTGATGCGCATTGCTCCCCTGGGCATGTATTTCGCGCATTGCCTCAGCCGCGAAGAGCATCGCGAACGCCAGCTTCCCGACATTTTTTCAACCGGAAGCGATCTCGCCGCCATCACGCACGGCCATCCGAGCGGCTGCCTCAGCGCCGGCGCACTTGCCGTCATTGTCAGCCTCGTGCTGGCCGGCAATGCTCTCCCCGACGCTATTCACGCAGCAAAGGGAGAACTCCTAAAACATCCTTCCCACAAGGAGACTCTGGCCGCCATCGAGAAAGCGGAAAAGCTGGCAAAATCCCGCCCTCGCGACCGCGGCGCTTTGCGCGAGCTCGGAAAGGGATTCGTTGCCGAGGAAGCCCTGGGAATGGGGCTCTATTGCGCGCTGGGCGCTGAGGGTTTTGAAGACGGAATCATTCTCGCCGTAAATCACAGCGGAGACAGCGACTCGACCGGCTCGATCACCGGCAACCTTCTCGGCGCCGCAGCCGGAGTCGAATCCATTCCTGCTCGATGGCTGGCCCCTCTCGAATTGCGCGCCACCATCGAGGCCCTCGCCGACGATCTCGCCGCCTTCCCCGAATGGCGTCTCCGCACCGAGCATGATGCTGAAGAACGCGCCTTCTACGCCAGGCGTTACCCAATCAGTTAACATGTCCTCGACTGTAATGCGCACGTGGAAGAGTTTTCTTTCTACGCGCGGCCGTCGCATATAAATGCCGTTGCACGGTGGAGCAACCGTGCTCCGCTCGCGAATGCTCTCATTTCAACAGTCGAAATAATCCCGTCACCTGTGGAAGCAGCGCCAGCGCCCCAAGCTCGCGAAACCGCGCCGCCCGCTGCCGGTAACCGTGCTCGCCTGTAGCGATAATGGCCATGAACGGCACACCGGCTTCGCGCGCCGCCAGCGCATCGTCAATATTGTCGCCCAGATAGAGCGCCGTCGCCGGATCGCGCGCTCCAAGAATCTTGTGCAATCCCTCCGGGTGCGGTTTTCTCTTCGCATCGTCCATGGTGATGATCGTTCGAAAGTATTTCGTCGCTGGCCACCGTTCGAACGTAAACGAAAACTCCTGCCGCGTGCGCCCGGTAAAAAGATCCAGCTCGAAGCTCCGCGCCAGTCTCTCAATCTGCCGCGGCGTCACAAGCAGCTTCTCGTTTCGAACGTTCCCCGGTTTCCCGTCGCTTCCCCAATAGAATTTGTCAAACGCCGTTCGTGCTTCTTCATACGTCGCCGGATACCCGAGCGACGTCACCCACGCCGACACCATGTTCCAGTCGTCGTTGAAGCCCGGCTTGCTCTTCCAGCGATGCAATTCCGCGTACGTAACGCGCTTCCCCGTCAGGTGCCGCACCGTCTCGAGCGCCGAACGCCAGTACGTCCCGCGCACATCCACCAGCACTCCGTCCACATCGAAGATCAGTAGTTTGGTTTGTAGTTTCTTTTTCGCGAAGGTCACGGAAACATTGGAGCAGAAAGAACTTGGGGTGGCAACCGCATGTCAGAAGTCTACTCTGCGAGTTGTCAGATTGAGCGCCACCGCAGATGGGTGCGCCCCGCGCAATCGGGAACATCATGCGGCAACACCACTCTAGGAATAACAACGCGCGCCGAACGGAGCTCCGGCGCGCGAAATCGAGACGTCCATTTGCAGGACCAGCTTAGTTTGAAGTCGGCTCCGCTGACGCGCTCTGGGTTCCCGTCGGTTTCTCCAGCTCTTTTCTCTTGTTCTGGAGGTTTTTCAGCTCATTGTGCGTATTGGAAAGGGTTTGCGTGCGCTCTCGCAGCAACTTGGCCAGCCGTTCTTTCTGGTCCGCGGGTGCTTCGTCGATTTGAGTTCTAAGTCTCGCGATAAACTCTTCCTGGGCTTGGATGTCGCGGCCCTCCCAGGCAATCATTTTGTCCGCATCCTGGACCGATTTGGGGTTCGTCAGCGTGGGAGGAGGTACCCCTTTCTGGGGCTGCTTCGATGTCGAAGTCTGATTTGCCGCGCTACCCTGCCCGGTTGCTCCGGCCTGAGCAGTCTGATTCTCCGGTTCCACGGCCGCCGGCTGGACAGATCCGAGATCGTCCTCAGTCCACACCTTGTGCGGCTTCGATGTTGGCTTGGAGTGCTTCGCCGGTGGCGTGCTTTTTTTCGAATCGCTTTGTGCGAAGGCCGCGGACGTAAGTCCCAGCAAGGCAATCGAAGCCAGAACGGCACCAGAAAGAAGCGTATTTTTCATTTTCCTCTCCCGAACCATTAGTGTAATTCCCGGAATGACAGAACCTGATACGACGGCGGCTGATTCGCCTGGTTGATCCAGCAACTGTTGTAATAAATGCCGTTTCCACCACCACCGGAGATATCAAAAGCCACGTTTCCGAACGCGGACAGCTCATTGCCACTGGAGTCCTTCGTTGTGGCCGAGAAAATGGCGCCGTCGAATTCGTTGTTGCCGCCGCCGCTTCCAAGGAACGTCGTGGTGCCATTTCCAATCACTAGGACAATGCCTTTCCAGCCCGTGTTGCCGCTATATGCGAAGTTACCGGTAACGACGAGGAGCCCATATCCGGTGTAGTTGCCAGTCATGCTGAAATCTCCGTTGACAACTATAGTCATCGGATTCGTGGCGGACATGGCGGAGGGCATGTTGGACTCTGTCGCATTTCCGCTGATTACCACGTCGGCATTTTGCGTAATGGTTTGTACCATCTGATCCAGACTAGCCGGAGTCTGGAGACCCGTGGTAAGCGATACAGTGCCCACGCTGGGGTAGGGGTTGGGGAGCGCTGGGAGGGGAGAGGGCATGGTACCCAAATAATGATCGTCGCGATTACTCGGGATACCAGTATAGGGATCGACCGGGCTGACCGGGTTGATGATATTCGTGACATTGCCTGCGCCAGTTGTGCCTACCCCTGACATCACTGCCGAGGTCGTGGTGCACCCTGCCACAGCTGGAGGATTGCCGGATCCGTCGTGCCCGTCAACAAAGTATTGATTCGAATTGGCTCCGCCGAATTGCACATTAGCGCCCGCCAACGTCAACGCGGATGGAAAATTGAGAGGATAAGAAACGGGCGCCACCACGTACTGGAGCGTTTTCGTGCTGCCGTCTGGCAACACTGCCAGCGTTGTGACCTCCAGCGCTTGCTTGGCATTGGGATGAAGTGTGAGGTCAGGGACGCCTCCTACCATTGGCGGAACTATCAGACTTGGCTTAGGCAAGTTCGTCGGATCGTAGTATAGAGGAGCGGTATTATCCAGAGCTCCGCCGCTATTGTCGACGTTCGTGCTGATGGATTGTTCCGTTGCTGCCGTTACGCGCACCCACTTGTAAAGCGGTCCATAGTAGATCGTCGCGCCGACAGTCACTGTCGAAACCGATGCGATCGTCTTCACATTTGCTGCAACGGGAGCAGCTCCAAACTCAATCGCATACTGGTTGTCTGGGTAGTTCGTTAGTATGTTCGCAAGGGTGTCGTTCGGCCCGGGATTCAGGATGTAGCGGACCTGGCCGATGTTGAGGGGCCCCGTCGTGGGAATAAAGTTGGTTGCCGTCGTATTGTTTGGGGCGTTGTTGAAGTAGTCTGCGTTTTTTGGAAGCAATCGTCCCCGCGCTTCTTCGAGGCCTGCCGTTCCCGCAAGATAGGCGCTTGCCGATGAGCGGTAGTTTCCCGCCAGGGCGCTTTCCCCGCCGGAAGCGACAATCAGTGAAATCGCCACCACGCTGATAAGCATCAGGACAAAAATCGCGATAAGCAGTGCCACTCCCGATTCTGATCGTTTGCGGCGGCTAGTGTGATTGGATTTCATGGTGTTCTCCCTGACTCTTACTGGTTCGGATTCTTGCGATGACCGCGCCCGTTCAGTTCCACCAGGCGCAATTTGTTCGTTTGTGCGTCCGGCTGAGCGGACATGACAATCAGCGTGATTTCGATGTCGCGAACGTTCGAGGGTGAATTACTCGCGACGGCATTCTGGCAAAGAATCGTGCCGCCCGCCGTGTCACAGGTGTACTGGAAAATCGGCTGCGCTACTGAACCGGGGAACATCGTCGGATAGTCGGCCCGAAATGTTGTAATCTGCGCTGCAGAGGCGTTGTTCATTACGTTCGTCACGTAAGGAAGCATCACGCCGGCCACGTTGGTAGCAGTAACAGGATCGCTGGCGGCGGATTTGGGCGTCACACCGCGATAAAGCGTTGTACCCTGCAATTGATACCGGATCCATTCGACGTTGTTCCCATCGTTGAAATCCCCTTCAAAGATTACGTCGAAGTCGCCTGGGGTTGTGCAGGTCCCCCCGCCTGCGGTGCCAATCGTGCAGGAGGTCGCCGTAAGGTAGCCGGGCATCCAGGCTACTGGTGAAATGGAGTAGAAGTTCAGTGCGGGCAAGGTCGAGAAATGATTCGCTGGGGGATAACCCGTGGCATTGGAATCGCGAACGATCTGGTCCATACCCAGCCGGGCTTCTTGAAAGGAGCTGAGCAGTTGCGATTCCGTGCGAAACGATTTCTGCGAAGTCCCCATCAGGCCGAAGATGGCGCCGCTGATCACGATAAAGATCGCCACGGATACCATCAACTCAATCAGTGTAAAACCTGTTTGTCTTTTCTGCTTTTGTGCAAGCTTCATTTTTCCACCATGGTGTCAAGAGTCAGGGGCAGCAACGGAACGTTGCCGCCAATTCGGCGTACGCCAACGATGAATCGCTTGCCGGTCGGGTTCGCGCCGTTCGCATAAGTGATCACTGCCCAGCGGACGTCGTAAGCCAACCTAAAGGGATCGTTGGGATCCGTATACGTAAAGTTATAATTTGCAACTTTTGCCTGCCCGAAATCGATCATCGGCCGGTTGTTCAGCATCACCACAGGACTACCGACAGGCACCTTTGGTGTCGAGGCATCCCCCAGGTTGCAGGTGCTTGTTGTAGGGCAGAGCACACCCTGCGGGTCGCTGAAAGTGGTTGCGCTTATCGGCTGGTCGAGCATTTCATCCAATTCGCGCTGCGCGAAAACTAGTGCCGTGGAATCGTCGCGATTGGCTCCATTCAAGCGAATCGCCAGAGGCACGAGTTGCGCCATGGCCACGAGGCCGACCAGCATCACCAGCGTGGCAATCAACAGTTCGATCATGGTGAAGCCGCCCTGCTTGCTCCCTGAATTTCTGCGCTTCGATCGCATGCTAATCCCTTTCATTTCCGCTAGTTGATTTGGTTCCAGCCGGCGCTCGCTGTCGCGTCTGCTGTCCAGATTTGCACCGAGCCGGAGGGAAACAAGACCACCGCGCGGTAGCCATAGGTCTGCCGTGCCGTGTTACCGACATAAAGGACGCGAACCGATGAGGGAGTTACCGCTCCCCGCTGATCAAAGGTGATCGAGCCCGCGCTACTTGAGAAAGAAACTGCCGTCAGAGCGCTTACCCCCACCGCCGTGGCCAGCGCGGCCGTGCTCGGGGGAACACTCGAAGCGTCAAGAACGATGTTATCGTCCAGGAGAATTTGTTTTTCCGTGTTCTGCTCTGTCCCGTCTGCGTTCGAATCCGTCCAAATGTTCGTCATGGCGCGGGGGCTGGTGACCTGACGAATCTGCGCGCTGACGGGACCGTTTCTCCGGATGGCCTCATATCGCGTGAATTTCAAAATTCCGGCTACTTGTGTTGCGGCGTCATTCAACTGATAGGTACCATAGGCCTGGAGAAAATACGGCAGGCTGACCGCCGTGATGATCATGATCACGGCCAGAACGACCGCCAGTTCCACCAGCGAGAATCCCCCGGTGTGGGCACGCCTCAGATGATTTCGCTTGAGATCAATTCTCATGCTGGTCTCCAATTCCCTTCCGGGTCCTAAAGTCTCGGGGCAAGAATGAACGGCATCGCTCATCCGGCAAGAAGAAAGGCAATTTGAATACCCTAGATTCACACGATCTAACACCTTTAAATGTAACAACTTACAGGATCCTTCCCGCTTCGGTCTGTCTTGGCAAAGTTTGTAGGGGGTAGAAATGTTACAAGTTGAGTGCCCCGCATTACAGGTGCTGGTGGCCATTAGTCTCCATCCTGTTCGTAGAGCACCGCACTCTGCCTGTTCCGCCGACAGCGCCGGCACCTCCGTTTCGAGATTTGCAGCCCTCTCCCGGCATTTCTGGAAAAGGCCAATGGTCGAAAATGCTCTTTGTTCCTTCAAGGAACCCATGAACTTCACCGATCTGGCATCTTCCGGAGCTTTAGACACTCACCGGATAAGATCTCCATTTCCGAGAAACGCGGTTTCTTGCTGCCCCTTTCGGGGACTTGCTATACTCGCCCCGTAAATGCCGTGGCCGAACGGAACGCCTCCCTGGGAACGGCGCCCACAGCAGAAAATTTCCCGAGGAACTTTCTACGAGTGGCCGGAAGCAGACCGCGCTTTCTGTTTGCGGGTATTGGCCTTGACCTGGTCTGGGCCGCAGGAAACAAGGAGAGATTTATGGCGGGATATGGCGGAGTGGACTTCATTGATTTTGATTCGCAACTGAACGACGAAGAAAAACTGGTGCGGCAGACGGCGCGGCAATTCGTCGAAAACGAAATTATCCCGATCATTGAAAAACAGAGCCGCGAGGGCGTTTTCCCGAAGCATCTCGTGCCGCAACTCGGCGAGCTTGGATTTTTTGGCGCGAACTTGCAAGGTTACGGTTGCGCGGGAATGTCCAACGTCGCTTACGGGTTGATGACGCAGGAACTGGAGCGCGGCGATTCCGGCTTGCGCAGTTTTGTTTCCGTGCAGGGCGCGCTGGTGATGTATCCGATCTATTCCTACGGGAGCGACGCGCAGAAAAACAAATGGCTGCCGCTTCTGCAGCAGGGCCAGGCGATCGGCTGTTTTGGTTTGACGGAGCCGCAGTTCGGGTCGAATCCGGGCGGGATGCTGACGCGCGCGGTAAAGAAGGGCAGCAAATACATTCTGAACGGCGAGAAGATGTGGATCACCAGCGGATCGATCGCCGACGTGGCCGTGGTGTGGGCCAAAGCGGAGGACGACAAAGTCCGCGGATTTCTTGTTGAAAAAGGAACGGCCGGATTCAAGACCTGGGACGTGCACGGAAAATGGTCGCTGCGCGCTTCGGTTACGTCTGGATTGTCTTTCAGCGACTGCGAAATCCCGGAAGAGAATCTTTTGCCCGGCGTCGTCGGACTGAAAGGGCCATTGAGTTGTTTGAATCAGGCGCGCTACGGAATCGGATGGGGCGCGCTGGGAGCGGCGATGGCTTGTTATGACACGGCGCTGCAATACGCGAAAACGAGAAAACAATTCGCGAACAAGCCGATTGCTTCGCACCAGCTGGTGCAGGAAAAGCTGGCTTGGATGATCACGGAAATCGTGAAAGGACAATTGCTGGCGCTGCACGTGGGCCGCCTGAAGGACAACGGGAAAGTGGATCCGGCGCACATTTCGATGCTGAAGATGAACAACGTGGCGATTGCTCTCGAAACGGCGCGCAAGGCGCGCGACATTCTCGGCGCAAACGGGATCGTGGACGATTACTGCATCATGCGGCACATGAACAACCTCGAGAGCGTATCCACTTACGAAGGAACGAACGACATTCACAAGCTGGTGATCGGCGAGCGCATCACCGGCATCGCAGCGTACGTGTAGAGAAAAACAGGGCAGGCTGAAGTCCGCCCCACAATTTGCGCACAACCTGACTTGCGACTGGCCGAATCTTGTAAGCTATGGGGCGCAGCATCCCGACAGGGTCGGGACAGGTCCTGTGCCTCGACAAGGAGCATCGTCCCATGCGTCCACCTAACGTCACGTTGATTCGATTCCGCCGTTATTCGCTTGCCGCGATGCTCATTGCATTTGCCAGCAACTGCGGAGTTGTTTGCGCACAGCAGAAGACGGCGGCGGAGGAAAAGCCGAAGATCCGGGCGATTACCGCGTTTATCAATCTGGACCGGGCACAGTATAAGGAGCAGGTTGCGGATGCGCTGAAGATGCTGCGGCGCGCGCAGACAACCTTTGAGTCGCGCGGGTACCAGGTGCAGACGATCCGGATCGCGACGCAACCTTTTCCGGAATACACCAAAGGGATGACGACCGAACAGGCAGTGGCGTTTTTCAAGGAGTACGACGCGCTGGCGGAAAAGGAAAAGTTCGCGCCCTCCATCGGGCCGGCGATGCTGAACGCCGGGGACAATGTAGCGCAAGGCGAGCTGCTCGGAAAAATTCTGAGCAACACAAAGAAAATCAACGCCAGCCTCGTGGTTGCCGGCGAGGATGGAGTGCGCTGGAACGCGGTGGGCGCGGCAGCCGGCGTCATGAAGAAACTCGAGGAGACGGAACACAGCCAGGGAAATTTTCGTTTCGCGGCGATTGCCATGGTGCCGCCGGTGACGCCCTTTTTTCCAGCCGCGTATCACACCGGGTTCGGACATCAATTCGCGATTGCGCTGGAATCGGCGAACGTGGTGGCCGCGGCGCTCAAGGATGCGAAGGATCTCGGGATGGCCAGGCAACGGCTGATCGACATGCTCGCAGCCTCGGCCTTCGACATCGAGCATCAAGCAGGACGCGTGGATCAGGAAACCGGCTGGACGTACATGGGAATCGATCTTTCGCCGGCGCCGTCGGGAGACGTTTCCATCGGCGCGGCCATCGAGAACTTGACGACGCAGCCCGTCGGCATGAGTGGCACGTTGACGGCTGCGGCAACGATTACGGCGGCGATCAAAAACATCAGAGTCAAGCAAACCGGATATTCCGGATTGATGCTGCCGATCCTCGAAGATAAACGGCTGGCGCAGCGGTGGAGCGAAGGGCATATTTCGATTGATGCGCTGCTCAGTTATTCGGCGGTGTGCGGGACCGGACTCGATACCATTCCGCTGCCCGGAGACATCAGCGCGGATCAGCTTTCGCTGATCATTGGAGACATGGCGAGCCTGGCAGTGAAATGGCAGAAACCGCTCTCGGCGCGGTTGCTTCCGGTGCTCGGAAGAGGGTGGGGCGAAATGACGGCCTTCGATGATCCCTTCCTGGTGAATGCGAAGCTGCAGTCGCTGGACATCAAGTGAAGCTTTCAGTTGCAGGTTGTACGTTCCAAGTAAACTACGATGTGAACGGCTATGACCGTTTGCCGGCGTCCCCGGCTTCTCTACATTTCGTCTTCTCTACATTTCATATTGACCAGCCTTGGCGGTAATCGCGGCGCAAATAGGCGTTGGCCTGGAGCGCGTTGGTGACGCGCATGTTGGGGCCGTCGTAATAGATCTTTTTTCCGGCGTGGAGAGCGACTACCCCTAGAAGCATGACTTCGGTGAGGCGCGCGGCGTAGTCGAAGGGGCAGGAAGCTTCGGTTTTTCCCTTGGCGGCGTCTACCCAGTTCAGTTCGTGGGCTTCAGCAGGGATGCGCGGGAGTTTTTGCGCGGGTTTGCCGAAGGAATCGTGGAGCGACTTGGGCAAGAGGCGAGGCTTGTAGCCATAGGTATCGTAAATGAGCTTGCCTTTGCTGCCGATGAGCAGCGCGCCGCCTTCTTTGTTCAGCTCTTCGTCGCCGAGCTCTTCGGGCTTGTTGGGCTTGAGGCCGCCGTCGTACCAGGTGAGCTTGACGGGAGGCATGGAATCGCGCGCGGGAAAATCGTAGAAGGTGAGCGTGGCGTGTGGGTAAGAGGCGCCATTGAACGGCGTCGAGATGGTTTCGACACTGGCGGGAAAGCCGAGGTTGAGGGCCCACATGGTGTGGTCAATCAGGTGAGCGCCCATGTCGCCGATGGCGCCGACGCCCCAATCGGTCCAGCCGCGCCAGTTGAAGGGATGGTAGATAGGGTGATAATCCACGTTGGGGGCAGCGGCGCCGAGAAAAAGACCCCATTCGAGGCCGCTTGGAACGGGATAGTCGCCGCAAAGGGCGGCGGCAAGGCGGGTGTTGACATCGCGGCCGCTCCATTTGAGAGGTTCGGGCTGCGGCTTGAGCGGCTCCGGGCGCGGAACGCCCTGGGGCCAAAAGCCGAGCGGGCGGTTGGTCCAGATATGGACTTCGCGGACATCGCCGATGGCGCCGGCCCAGACGTATTCGACGGCAGTGCGGCCATCGTCGGAGGAGTGACCCTGGTTGCCCATCTGGGTGGCGACTTTGGTTTCTTTTGCGCGGCGAGAAAGTTTGCGAGCTTCTTCGACGGACCAGCATAAGGGCTTCTGGACGTAGACGTGTTTGCCGAGGTCCATCGCCGCCAGAGCGATCGAGGCGTGCATGTGATCAGGAGTGGCGACGACGACGGCGTCAATGTCTTTCTGGCGGTCGAGCATTTCGCGAAAGTCGGTGTAGCGTGCGGCTTTCGGGAGGCGCTCGGTCTTGAGCCGGACCATTCTATCAACGCGAGCCTGAGCCCTGACGGGATCGAAACCCGCGGAGGACTCGCCGGGCTGCGGAGGGCCGGGCAGTTCGATGCGTTTTTTCAGACGCTCGATATCGAGGTCGAGGCGGCCGAAGCCTTTATCCGCATAACGCCAGTCCACATCGCAGAGGGCGACAATGTTCTGGCTGGCGAGGTTAACCAGATTGGTGCGGCCCATGCCGCCGACACCGACGGAGGCAATATTGAGGGTGTCGCTCGGAGGAGTAAAGCCGCGGCCGAGGACATTTCTCGGAACGATGGTGAGCGCGGCGCCGCCAGCGGCGACTTTGGTGAGGAAGCTGCGGCGGGAGATTTCTTTCTTTTTGCTCATGAGCAAGTCTCCTGACTGGATTTATTGCGTGTCGGCTAGAGCGACGTAAGCACCGAGAGTGATCATGCCGAGACCGGAAGCAACGCGCTGGCCACGGCGGAAACGCACACTGCTCTTGAGTCTTCGCTCGAGAGGAGCGGCAAGAACGACGACAACTAGATCGGCGGCGGTATTGAGGAGTACGGAGAGGGCACCGAGCAAAACGAATTGCAGGAAAACATGGCCGCGCTCAGGCGCAATGAATTGCGGAATGAAGGAAAGGAAAAACAGAGCGGTCTTGGGGTTGAGAACTTCGGTGAGAATGCCTTGACGAAAGGCGCCGGCCGCGGCTGGCTGAGAAGCGCTGACAGTCGCTTCCTCATTCCGCGCGCGAATCATGCGGATGCCGAGCCAGACGAGATATGCAGCGCCGGCATATTTGACGGTGTGGAAGGCTACGGCAGAAGCAGCGAGGATCGCCGAGATGCCGAGGGCGGCAGCGAGGACGTGGAAAAGTCCACCGACAAAAGTGCCGAAAGAAGAAAGCATGCCTTCCGGACGGCCTCCGGCAAGGCTACGCGCTAAAACGTAAAAGATTCCTGGGCCCGGAGTGATGGCCAGAAGCAGAGCTGCGGCGAAGAAAAGCAAGAAATGGCGCGGGTCAAACATACAGGGATTCTAAGGGCCCTCCGCGCGCCGCGCAAGATGGACTACGGATTGTAATCGGCGGCCGAAAATTGCGCTTCAGCTGTGCGAGGCAGTTACTTGGCCGCGGCGTGGTGGTCGTAGCTGATGACTCGCGTGATTTTCCAGGCGCCGTCGTTGTATTGCCAGAGATGAATGAAACTCGCTTCGCCGATCCCCTCGGTATCCTCGTGCCCTGGGTGATGAAACCGGTGAACACTGGTCTCCACGGCGCCGTAACCTTTCATGCGGTGGACTTGCAGCGTCCCCGGGACGACTTGGCGGGTCACTTTGCCACAGATATTGCATTTTGCGGGAAACAAAAGGCATTTTCATCGAGGAGTCCTGCCCGTATGTTGGCTGGCACACAGGGATATACGGGACTGGCGCCGGCGATGTTCCGCACGAGCGGTGGAGCGCTAACTCAGAAGGAAGGCGGGCGCTGGTTGGCGACGGCAAAGGCGCGCTCGAGGGCGATGCCGACGCGACCGAGGGCGCCTTCTTCGAAGAGGCGGCCGATCAGCGTGATGCCGTGGGGCACGCGGCGCGGGGGAGAAAATTTTGGGAGAGGATTTTTTGGGTCAGGCGCCCAGTCGGAGCGAGCTTCGGAAACTTCGACGAATCCGGCGCGGAGGGTAAGCGATGGATGGCCGGTGTGGTTGCTGATGGTGAGCATTTCGTCGCGCAGGGAAGGAACGAGGAGGACATCCACTTGGGAGAAGATGCGGGCCATTTCTTGCGCGACTTTGCGGCGGAAGCGATCGGCTTGGACGAAATCCACGGCGGAGAGGAAGCGCGACTGCCGGAAAAGATTCGGCCAGGCGTCGTAGGTCTGGACCTTGAGCTGGTCGACGCCATGGGAGAGCGTGAGTTCTTCGAAAGCGGCGGCGCCTTCGGAGAAGAGAACGATGTTGAGCGAATCGTAAGGCCAATCGGGAAGAGAAACTTCGACAGGAACGAGGCCGAGCTTGGGGAGAGTGTCGAGTGCGGCGCGGTCCACTGCGGTGGCGGGATCCTGCTTCATCCAGGCCTCGAAATACCCAACGCGCAGGCCCTTGATGGCGGCATTCGAATCAAAATCGAGATGGCTGGGAACGCTGGAAAGATCGCCGGCGTCGGGGCCAGAGATGGCTTCGAGAACGAGCAAGGCGTCTTCGACGGAACGGGTCATGGGGCCGAGTTTGTCGAGAGACCAGCAGAGGGTCATGGCGCCGGTGCGCGGGACGCGGCCATAGGTGGGGCGAAGTCCGGTGACGCCGCAACGCATGCTGGGGCTGATGATGCTGCCGCCGGTTTCGCTGCCGATGGAGAAGCCGACGAGTGCTGCAGCGGTCGCGGCGCCGGGACCGGCGCTGGACCCGGAGGCGCCTTCTTCGAGGAGCCACGGATTTACGGTTTGGCCGCCGAACCAGATGTCATTGAGGGCGAGAGCGCCGAGGCTGAGCTTGGCGAGGAGCACGGCGCCGGCGGCGTGGAGGCGCTGGACGACGGCGGCGTCGTCCTTGGGGATGCGATTGCGAAAAGGTTCGGCGCCGTAGGTGGTGGGAATGGCGGCGGTGTCGAGCAGATCCTTGCCGCCCCAGGGAATGCCATGAAGCGGGCCGCGATATTTGCCGGCGGCGATTTCCGCGTCGGCTTTTTTGGCCTGCGCGAGGGCGAGATCGCGAGTGAGGGTGATGATGCAGCGGAGCTTGGGATCGAATTGCTCGATGCGGCGGAGGTAGATTTCGGTGAGGCGTTCGGAAGTGAGCTTGCGCTGCTCGATCCAGCGGGAGAGTTGCGTTACCGGGGCGAAGGCGATGTCAGCGTCGTTTGCGGGCAATGGGCCGGGATCTGTTTTGCTGCGGATGAATTGATCGCGCTGGGGGCCGGACGGTTGGCCCGGGAGAACCGAGTGGTAGCGCGAGAATGGAGCGAGAGTGGGTTCGAGGGCGAGGGCGCGGGGACCGGTGCGGCGCTCGTAGACGGGGGCGAGGTTGACGCGCCAGGACGCTGCGGCTTGGGCGCGGTCGGTGGTTGTTAAATTTATTTGGACCAGCTTTTCGGCTTCGGCGAAGGTGGCGGGTGAAACTTCCGGGCCTACGGCCGGGCCGGTGCCGAATGCGGGCGGGGCGCCGGGCGGGAGTTGCGTGGGCTCCTGCTCCGGCGCGTCCCGGTGGAGTTGCGCGCTGGTGTTTGAAGCGACGGCTGCACCGAGGAGACCTAGGGAAGTCTCGGTCAGAAAATTCCTGCGGGATTTAAACATGGATCCTCCGCGAGCATTTTAACTAAAAGAAAGAGAAAAGCACGGGTCTAAGAAGACTCGCCACTCCAAAATAGAAGAGTGGACAATTGAAGAGCGGACGGCCTCGGAAGGTCGTCCCTACACGGCGCAAAGTTATTGCCGCGCGAGATTATTTTGCGGCTGCAGCGGCGGCGGTGCCGGCGTCGAGGTGATCGAAGTTGAGCATGGCGTTGAAGACGAGGAAATAGCTGCCCATGGTTTCGCCGCGCCACATCGGGTTGTTGGCGAAAAGGACGACGTGGCCTTTGCCGTGAGGAACGTCCACGACGGCGGGCTTTTCGGCGATTTCGTTGCCTCCAGTGATCATGCCGCTCAGGAGCAAATCTTTTTCAGCGGCGAAGCGAAGGACCACGCGCGGTTGCTGGTCCCTGGGAGGAATGGCCCAGCGGGCAAATTCCTGGAGGTCTTCGGGAACGTAGAGTTCTTGTTCGTGAGGAGTGCGCTTTACCGGCTTTTCGGGAGGCTCGTAGGGACGGGCTTGAATGATGTCGGGATCGCTGGCCGTGCCGCGACCACTGGAACGCAGAGAGCCACCTTCGTCGGGCCCACCTCCACCACCTCCGGGGCCGCCGAAGTTGCCACCGACAGTGATGACGGGGCCGGAGCGGAAATAGACGTAGAGCTTATCGTCGTAGCCGTAGGTGATCGGGCTTTTCTTGTCGTCAATGGTCGAGAGGACGACGCTGCCCGGAGCTTGCATGGCGCGGGCATCGGAAACATTCACCATTTCCGTCATGCCGCCGGCGACGGGGAGCGAAGCGCTGGTTTGCACGGCGATGAGCAAGCCGCCTTCGCGAACGAAGCGCTCAAGATTGGCAAGGCCTTGATAGCCGAGACCACCGCGAATGTCGTCGGTGGCGTCGAGACCTGGTGCAACAAAGTTGGGAGTCTCGGGGGAATTTTTCCAAGGGCGCGGCTCGCCGCGCATAGGCAAGCCGCGCAGCGCGGCGCTCAGACCGGCGGGGCCGCCTCCACCCATGGGAGGAAGGATGATGACGTCAAACTTTTCGCGGAGGTTCTGATTTTCGCGAAGCCAGGTGTCGGCCACGTAGGTGTAGGGAACTTTCAATTCTTCCATGGGAATGCGGAACCAGCCGTCGTTCTGGGTGTTCTGCCAATTGTGGACAAGGGCGACGCGAGGAGCGGCAAGCGCATGCGTCTTCACGCTCAGTTGGGCGTTCGTGGAGTGGACTTTGATGCCTAGGTCCTTTCCGGCTTTTTCGAGTTGGGCGCGATCAGCGTTGCGGATGATGAAGGAGCCTGGTTTGAACTTGATGCCGTCGGCTTCGAAAGAATCTTCGGCAGCTTCCATGGAAACATTGGCGAGACGGAATCGGAGTGAAGCGAGAGTGTTGTCGGTGTTGTGCTGGATGATGAAGGCTTTGCCTTGGCCGTCAATTCCGCCTGGGGCGTCGATCTTGCTCATTTTCTGCATGGCGGCGCTGAGGATGGAGAGGTCGGTGACGCGCGTGGTCTTGACGTTGCGCAAAGCACCAATGGTCCAGCCAGTGTCGTCATAGGAGCGCGGATCGCGCGGGCTGTAAAACTGGGTGTCCAGCATCATATCGGCGAGGCGGCTGTAGGGCTGGTCCATGCGAACGACATAGCTTCCCGCGGGGATGACAGTTTCGGCGGGTTTCTTTTCTTCTTTCGGCTTGGCTGCGGCGTCGGATTTCTCGGCTGATTTTTCCTTATCTTTTTCCCTGTCGCCGGCCGATTCCGCCGCGCTCTGGGTAGCGGGGATGCGCAATTCTTTTTCGAGCCGATGAACTTCGACGCCCTGAAGCCGCAGGAGATTGAGGAGGCTGGCCTGCTCGGCGGGACGGGGGTCGTCTGCGGGAAAAACCCAAGCGGCGGGGCCTTCGGTACGGGCTTTATCGACGGCGCGTTTGCTCTTCAAATAAAAATTGTTGAGAAACTTCTGGCCGTTCGAAGCGAGATTGTTCATGCCGAAAAGGATGGCGCTCTCCTGCATGTTGATATTGTCGCGGGCGGACCATTTCACTTTGGGGAGCGGCGGATTGGGGCGATACCATTCGCGACTTGTGTCGGGCGGGCGGAGCGTGCGGACGCGGGTGTCGGCGCCGCCATTGCCGAAAGTTTCGTAGAAACGGCCGATGGAGTTGTGATTATTGGCGATGGAGAGGAGATAGTTGGGGGCCCAGCCGTCGTAGAAGCCGTGAGTCCAGACGCCGATGACGCCGCGCTTGGTCATCTCTTCGATTTCGTGATAGGCCATTTCCTGCCACTCGCTGATCACGATGGGATCGAGCCAAGCGTTGTAAGGACCAGTGCCGGTCATGATGTAGAGATAAGCAACGGACTCGTGGAGATCGTGCATGACGGTGGGATGCCAGTCGAGAAAGGTCTTGAGCATGTTGCGGGAGAGAGCGAGACTGA
>Ga0137363_10000613_pt1 | contig 19745 bp, 21 predicted proteins | sample MadtaG_FD_104800 | JGI IMG/M metagenome (GOLD analysis project Ga0137363, IMG submission 104800) | Vadose zone soil microbial communities from Angelo Coast Range Reserve, California, USA - Mad1_115_16 metaG | ecosystem: Environmental > Terrestrial > Soil > Vadose zone | place: USA: California...
AGCTATCATTATGGCCGCCGGGAATTTCAAACTTCCCAGGAAGAGAACACGGGCCTCATCGTCACTTGCGGCGTGTTATTTCTGACTGGCCTGGCCTTCTATATTGCCAGCAAGCGTTATCAGGTTCGCCCCCGGCAGATGCTGGAAGCCGGCATTTACATTCTTTGTTTCATCGCGGCCATCTGGGCAAGCCTTGTGCATTTTTGGAATTTCAGTCGCCGGCGCAAAGAAATCTGGCCTCATCCGCCTGTCCACATTCCTCTGCTCAAAGACTGCCGGTATGTCTCAAACGCCATGGCCCAAAATGCGGTGGTTGGCGGGTACACCGTCGAGAACCAGCCCTGGTACTGGTCCGACGATATCCGCCGTATGCAGGCACTGCTCCTCGGTATGTCCGGCGCGGGCAAGACAACGCAGCTGATCAACATCATCGGCCAGGACCTGCGGCGCATCGTGCGCGGCGATCACCGTATCCCCATCATCATTATTGACGGCAAGGGCGACCGACAATTTCGCAAGAGGCTTGAATATGAGGTCGCCGCCGCCGGGCGTACCCACCAGCTACGCATCCTCGATCCTTCGCATCCGAAAATCTCCGTCCGCTGGAATCCGCTGTTTATAACCGATGAGAACTATCATGAGCATGTCAACTTCATCTTTGAATCCTTTGGCCTGAAACGGGATTTTTTCAAAGGCCATCAGGCGACCTATCTGGGAGACCTGGTCCGTGTGCTCTATTACACCGGGAAACCCATCAACATCCATGACGTGCTGGTCATGGCCCTCGATGAAAGCGTACTTGAAGACCAGATTCAGATCGCGCAGGCCCGCCTCGAAAAACTCTACAGTCCGCACGACCAGAAGCGCCTGAACTTCGAGATGTCGGTCTACAGCCTGAAAAAGTCGCTGCAGGAAAAGGAGCGGATCGACAAAATCCGCGGACTCCTGAACGAGCTGATGACCTTTTTGGAAGACGAACTCTCGCTGATCACTGGTCCGTACGAGGAACTGCTCACTCTTGAGGACGTGATCGATCAGGAACTCATTCTCTATGTTTCTCTGAATTTCAGCCGGAACTCTCGCGCGGTGACGGCCCTCGGGCGGATGCTGCTGCGCAACCTGCAGCTCCTCGCGGGCAAACGCTATGAAGAAGACCGGGACGACCAGCCTTTTGTCAGTGTGGTGATGGATGAATTTTCCATGCTGGCCTATCCCGATTTTGCGGAAATGATACAGCAGGCCCGCGGGAGCAATATCGCCATATTGTTCTCGCTGCAATCTGTCGCCCAGCTTGAAAAAGTCAGCATGGCATTTGCCAAAGATGTCGCTTCCGCGCCGAACACGGTCATGCTGTTGCGCTGCCGCCAGGACGAGGAGACGGTCAAATACTTCATGAGTTCCTCGTCTCTGGTGGAAACAAAACGCCGCACCATGACGGTTGAAGAGACCGGAGTTCTCGATAAGAGCGTCCGCGAAATTGGCTTTGGCAGCGAGACCACGGTCAGGGAAGCACGCGCGAGAGATGGGGAAATCAGGAACCTTCCCATTGGCCAGTTTCAGGTGCTGGTGACCAACAACCGTGTGGGCACCGAGTTCCTTCATCTGCATGTGCGGCGTCCCTGGAACTGTGAGCTGTCCACCTTTCAGCCGATGGTCCTGCCCCGGGGACAGATGCCCAACTTCTATACCAACGGAGCTAACCTGCGGTTGAAAGACCCGGCAGCCGTCGAGCGGCGCGCTCGTGTCCGGGGCGGCGCAAGACAGGCGAGGTGAACATGCGGAACTTTCAGTATTGCGCGCTGGCCTTTGCCCTTCTGGTGCCCATAATCGCGGGCGCTCAACCCTCATCTTCAGCTCCGGGCAGCGCACCCCAAACCTCAACAAAGCATGCAGGAAAGTCCAACAGCCTGGTCGATTTCGCTCTTCATAAGTTCAATTCCGACGACATCGACTATGGCGAGAAGATCGAAGCAATGCGCGCAGGCTTCATCGCGGATGCCGTTCAGAATCCCTTCTTCTGGTGCATCGGCTGGGGCGTGGTGATGCTCGTTGGAGCTATGGCCATGGTCTTTCATCAGGAGCGGGAGCGCAAACACAGGCATCTGATCGCGGCCCGCTTTCTTGCCTGGTACCATAACCAATTGCTTGACGCACGCGCGCATGCACTGGAGGAGATCGGAAGGTTTGAGCGTCTCCGCAAAGCCATCGACGAGCGGGATATAGCGGCTGCATCCGGTGACACTCAGGGCCACGATGAGCTGATGACTGAAAATAATTCACTGCGACAAAAGATATCCTTGACGGAAAACATGGCCAAGGTTTTGCGGCAGGAAAACACGGAGCTGAAGCGCCTGCTGCGCGAACTCCGGCACAAAAACGCGGATGGAAACACCGGCCCTTCGGCCGTGGGAGAGGATGACAAAAATGGCAAATGACGATGTGCAAAATGATCTGGTAGTCGAGGTCATTAACCTGGTGGGCAAGTTTCAGTCCGGAGGCGACTGTGGCCCAGTTGAAGACCGCGCCGAATGGGAGAAGCTGCTGGCTTCAAAGTCGCCCGAAGAGCGCGAACTTCTGGGACAGTTGGCACGTTTCGCCGACATCTGGAGGTACTTCCGGGAGCGCAAAGAGAAGCTTGGAGGCGAGGTCCTGAACGCACTCAAACAGATAAAGACAATGTCGGTTCCCGAACGTATTGAGCTGTTCCGGGAGATCAATCTCAAGCTGATGGAGCGGTTTGGTGATGCTGGTCCGGGTGCTCGGCTTCGGCACTAACTGGTGGGCCCGTTTTGGGCGCGACCCCGCCGATCCCCACCGCTTCACTCGCCACGCTGCTTACTACAATTCCACCGGCATCCGTTGCGGCTCGAAGGTCCGGCGTCACTGGCAGGTGCCGGGCCTCATCCGCCTCAACGGCACCGGGGACCTCAATCCACACCGTCCGGAATCGCTCATCGGCAAGACCTTCGAATGCCCCAGCCTCTCCTTCGCCTTCGGTGGGAACCGGCTGCTGCTGGAGCGTAAAGTCCACGCTGCCGCCACGCTTCCGGACTGTTTTCTGATCGTGGTCAACTCCATGAAGCATGGCGCCATGGATCTGGCTTCCAATCGCTGGCACTCGAGAAATGTGCGCGTCATAGCCGCGAGCCACCTTCGCCTCACTCAGGAAGTAATGCTGCTGATGCACGCCGGAGACTGGATCGAAACCGCCTGGGGTTTCTGGCAACTTCAATCACTACCTGACAACACAGCGCCCCGCCTCGAACTCGTTCCTGACCCGGTCCGCGTGGAGGGTGTCTGAACCATGCGCTACGCAAAAGGCAGCGTTGCCGTGAGCGTCTCGCGTGATGTTCCCGCGCTTCTCCAGGTGCGGAACTCGAAGTTTGTAACTCACGAACAGCTCTTCGAGTTCATGAAATCCGCCGGATATGAGTACTCGCGCAAAAGCTTCAACTGGCGCGTCAGCCGGCTGCTCGGCTCGGGCTTGATCGCCATTCCACCCGGCAATCACGGACGCGGCGGCGCGGTCTATTCGATCACCACTTCCGGTCTGCTGCACCTTGAAGACCACGGGGAATTCGCCACGGTACTGAATTCAAAGACAGAACATCGTCCGCACCCGGTGCAGGTGCACCACGCCATCGAACTGAACAGGATTCATCTCGCTCTTGTACGCTCCGGCGTGCTGGCTGCATGGCGGTCCGATGTTGAAACCGCGTCGGCAAATACCATTTCCAGCGCTCCATTGGGGAAAGATTACGACGCGGTAGTGGACGTCTGGAACGGCGATACGCTGGCGCGATTTGGACTCGAGTATGAGCGGACCCTCAAGAGCGCCCGCCAATATAATAAAGATACGTTCTGCTCTCGAAATCCCCGATCACATCGGTTGCATTCTCTATCTCGGATCCGGTTCCGAGGTCGTCCTTCATCTCGTCCATGAGTTCTCGGGAACTCCCCGGAGACTGGCCTTTGCTACCGCCCAGGCTTTTCAGCAGCAGTTGCTGGATACGCCCGTCATTACCGGTCCCTACGAGCACGTTACGGCTTTCCGCAACCTTTTATTGGGAGTATTTTGAGTTGACAGAAGCATATCGAATCTTGGCGATGATGCTGCGGTTCACCTTCCGATCAAAAAGATGATTCATGAGCTGTGCCTCCCATTAGTCTCGCCGCGTTAATTGGGTTTATTTACGCCAGCAGGGCTGGAATGCATTGACGTAAGGTGGACGCTTTTTCCAATAGAAGGTACACCATCCGCACTGATGAGAAATAGAATATAGTCACCCTCCGGCGCGACAAACTCCGAGACAGGCGGAGTGATTATTAGCTTTTCCTTGTTTGTGACGGAATACGCAAGGCTGATGTATCGTTGATTCTGGTCAAAATGATGGGTTTCTGCCCCCAGTGCCATTAACACCACGCCACCATTTTCCCTCAGAGTTGGTCCCGTGTAGTCCAATGCAAAAGGCTGATCTCCTATAGAAATATTTAGCGCGTCGCCCGGCTCCTGAATGACGGGTCTGATGCCCTTAAACAAATAAGGTGGACTGAAAATCCGAACATCAGAGCGCTCGCAGCCGATGCGGTGTTGTTCAATGTGGTTCCAGTTCTTGACCAATGTTCTCCCGCCACCAACCAACACCCTTCCGTCTTTTAGCAATAGAGCTATATTATGGTACCCACGATCATCGGGATCATTTGGCCATGGCGCAAGATTCTTGACGGTGTTTGTATGCGGATCGAAGATTGTGGGTTCCCGCCGATCACCCACGTTCTCCTCATCCTTGTAGAAGCGTTCTCCGTTCAAAATCAATACCGTTCCGTCCGGCAAAAGCAGGGAGGCAGCTCTGATTCTCGTGATACCGGTATCCACAGAACGCCACGAGTCCGTTTGGGGGTTGTAGAGGTCAATTCGGGTACCCTCGATTGTACCTCGGTCTCCACCGCCCATAATCATGATTTCCCCGGTCGCAACCAGTGCGGCAGTCGTATCGGATGCACGATGTTTCTTTACGTTCCCAGGAATAGGCCGATGTGCATTCTTTGTCGTCGCCACTCGCTTGTTTTCAGGTGTGTTCTCATCCAGAGTCAGAAATCCCAAATTTGTGTTCTTACCTCCGCCGTAAAAAGCAACTTGCCGAGTCCAGCCGTTTATTGTGACCGGCTGCGGAAGAAGAAAGGAATGTAAATAATCAAAAACGTCAAAAAGAAGTTCTGAGCGACCCGCCTTGTGGGCGACCAAAATCTTCCAGGGGTCGTGGCCAGCATTCAAATTGGAGGGGTCAAAGACAGTCAACGTTCTGCTTACGTAGTTCAGATGTTTTCGCTCGAGAATGGAATCCCAGCGAACATATCCTCCCGTAACCAAAACTTTGCCTTCAGGCAACCGGGTCGCTGTCGGGTACCACATCATCCCTTGTTCGTACCACGACCACTCTCTCTTTTGTTGCTTCAAAGTTGGGTGCGGCCCTCCGGGAGCGTTGAATGGGATGACGGAGAAGACCTTCGTGTGGGGATCGTATACGCGAGCATAGTTGAGCCCGTACTCTTTTTACATGAAAGGCGGTCCAACAGCGTCAAGATTTTCATAGCGTGCTCCCCCGACGAAGAAAACTCGCCCATCTAACAGAGGCGCTTTGCCTGAACAATAGAGAACATCTCCTTCTTGTTTCGGGTTCTCCGGGATGGGATCAACTGTCAGAACGCTCGGCTCAGGCACGTTCAGACTTTCTGGATCGAGAAGGAAAGTTGTTCCGTTTTGCCTTCCCATACCTGCTTCACAGTACTCTTGTTTTGCACGACCCCAGCCAGTGATCAGAACCTTGCCATCAGATAAAAGACTGGCATGGATAGGGGTTACCCACCACCCATCCGATGGACGAGGCCGTTCGGCATTACCTGCAAAAGTTGTACTTGTGTCCCTAAGCTGGACGAGTGGCGTCCACTGGCCATCCTGGGAGGGATTTTGACAATACGCAGCAACCAATGCCACGCTCAGGCTCAAAAGTGCTGGAAAGTTAATGTGGGTGGATTTCATAGTAACCTCAGTAGGATCCGCCGAACCCTGCTTTTCTGCTGCCCCTCGGACTAGCCCGATGACGAGAGTCTCGAATTTTGTCACGAGTTGTGACGACTTGTAAAATATTAGTATGTCAGCATCTGTTTTTGCTTGGTTTGTGAAAAGAATTGCTTGCCCAACATTTGTAGGTTGAGTGTTCTTATGAGTGTTGTTTTTATGACTTGTCAGGGCCTGTTTCTGATGAGATTGAGCTGTCTTTGGCCTGTCATTGACCTTTCGACGATTCTGGAGAACCCGTGTTTTCAGTTGTTTACGGCTGACTACCCTCTGATTTCATCAATTTGTGACCAATGCTTGGGAAGACAAATATTCTTACCGCTGTGCTTACGATCTGTATCCTTATATATAAGGATAAAAGACCCACCACAAAAGCTGTTCCGTAAATGATCTCTCTGGTGACACCACGTCTCTTGCGTCGCCTGTATCGAGCGGTTAGGAACACAACAAAAAATTAATGATTGACGTTGAGGCCGCTTCAAACTTCAAACCGATCAAACCGGCAGGACACCACAGCCGCCAGCAAGTCTTTGCTCGTGGTCGATGTTGAGTGCAATATTCAGTCTGTTGTCTGCCCACTTGAGCTGCACTGGCTGGTGCACATGATGCCGCAACGCCGAGTGCGAAAGTATGCGTCAGGGAGGTGCAGGGCTGCAATGTCTTGATTCTTTTTCCGGGCACTTACTCTGCTGAAAAGTTCCTGATTGTGCGCCTACGACCGTTTCTTAAGCCCGCGCCAGATTTCATCAGTTATCATTCGAGGACGAACGCAGGTACGCAAGAACTTGCCCGCGATAGTAACTAGGCTGGTGGTCAGGAATTACTCCCTGATTAGTGCATGAGATAGCGATGCAAAAACTCGAATATACGCTGTTCGCCGATTACTTTCAGTTCTATCTGCGGGACGAGGATGCCGCGGGAGACCTGAGCGGTAGCTGGACTCCGGAAGCCGTGGACCGCCTCCTGGCAGTCGCTCCTGGAACTATAGGAGTGGGTACGGTTCGAAACATGAATGTCCCTGTCGTAGTCGAGATCATTGATGGTGAATGTGAGGCCGAGTTGAGCGCGTGGGACCATGTGAATGAGTGCAGCATAGAAGTTCCATCCGGACGTCTCGTGATTGCTGGCTGCACCGACTACGTCCCGGATGCGGCACGAATTGATCTGCCGTCGGGTTCATATCGGGCTCGAATCTTTTACGGAAATCTGAGTTCTCTGAGTGAAGACGGGCTGGACGGAGACGACATCTACAGGGTGGTTTTGTGGAAGGCCGCGCCCAGCCCCGTGCAGATCCTGAAGCAAAGAGGAGATCCAACGGATCTGCGGATTCAAAGACCGTAGTTTGCGCCGATGAGTTGGTCACCCACCCTTTACGCAGTTGGAAATTGTGGGAGAGTGGTGTCGCGAGAAGGCGAGTCCGGCAACCAGCCTCGACAGACCAGGTGAACATGAGAGTTCTCACGCTTGTCAGCAGGAAGAGATCACCTGAACGACCTTTTGGATACACTTTGATCCTGCTAAATTCCCCGCCTGTAAATGCTTCCATCCATCACCCAGATATCCAGAGTCGCAATGACCTGGACTGTCCGCGATGAGCCACAGATGGAATAGTCCTGTCCACGTTGTAAGAAGTTAGCTTCCAGAGAATGTCCGGAGGCGTAACGAAGATTGAAGATTTACTCCCTTTCTGCCCTGGCGATTGTGGTCTGTTTCTGGCCATCGCAAGGGCAGATCACGATGTTCTGATCCAAACTTACAAAGGAGGAGTTGTGTTACTCGGCGATGAGCTTACAGCTCATTCGCTGGGCACAACTGCAAAAATGACATGCAAGGAACCAGAGGAAGACTTCACTTTCATAAGCTGTTCAACCTGACAAGTCTGGGTCTCAAGGATTCAGGAGTTCATACAGACCGGATCATTCGGGAATTTCTCAGGATCGGAGAGGCCGTCGCCACGCGGTGGATTCAGATGCCGCGCGGCATCCTGCTTCTCCAGATGGCGCCGGGTAGACCGGATACCGGAGCCATGTACCTGTATGACCGGCATGAGCAAACCTTCTACATGCTTGGCTTCGACGGAGCCGATGACAATCTTACCGTGGAACAGTTCGATGCTCTCTATGCCGAATATGGTCTGCTTCGCTACATTGCTGATCCCGGTTTGGTGCGGGTTGTAACAGAAGACAAAGGCCCGCTGTCGCCGTCGGCTAAACGCTGTCGGACTCGGGTTGGCCGGCTTTCGATCATGGACCTCGGCCGTCTGATAGCCGGTCAGGGGCTGTTTCGTTGTGCCGGAGACCGACTGACGCAATTCAATCTCCATAGCGCAGGCTCTGCCTGAGCCCTTCCGAAGCCAGTTCGCGAAAAATTTGACCGAGTTTTGAATCCACGTTAAGACAAGGCTGGCGAGGTAAACCATGATGCCCAGACTCCTGGCCAGCCCGGAAACGGTGCGCGCCTATCGCGCTCTATTCGTCAACCGGCTGGCTTACACCATGCAGTCGGTTGCCCCTCATTCGGGAACTGGCCGTCATTACTACTACCGACCAAAAAGAGGGGAACAGCCCGTTCCTCTTTCGAATGACACCCTGAAATGCCATCTGGAAGGCAGCCTGACTATTGGTCTGTATGCCATCAACCCGAACACTCAACGCTGCCGCTGGGTGGCTATCGATGCGGATTACGCCAATGCCCTTGAAGACCTGCTGAAACTTCAGTGGGAGCTGCGGGAAGACGGAGTCGAGGCGGCTCTGGAGCGGTCACGCCGTGGTGGCCATCTCTGGATTCTGGCCGAGAAGCCGTTGCTGGCCCGAGATTGTCGGCTTTACATTTACAACCTGGCCTGCCGTCTGAAAGTTCCGGTCAAAGGAGCGGGGCTGGCGGAAGGGATTGAGGTCTTTCCCAAACAGAATGAGCTGTCAGCAGGAGAGTTTGGCAACGCCCTTCGCGGGCCGCTGGGCATTCATCGTGGAGTCGGGCGGCGCTTCTGGTTCTACGGAGCCGATTACCGGCTGGACGCCCAGATCGACTACCTGCTGCGCTTGAAGAAGATCACCGAAGCGGAGATGGGACGCTTCGTTGAGGGCCTCGAAATGCCGCCAGAACTGGAGGCGAGGAACAGGCCGGAAATCACGGAATATTGTCCTCCATCTGGACCCAACCAAAAAGAGTTCCGCATTCTGGACTATGTACAGGTCCGGCGAAAAATGTCGGGCAATTACTGGACCCAGTGTCCGTCGTGTGCCCGGCATGGCCGTGACCGGGCCGGGGACAATCTGGCAATTTTGATTGCCGATCCGAGGTTCTACAAATGCTGGGCGGGCTGCCGGAAGGAAGAGATTCGGGCAGCTCTGGGCTGTCCGATTCCAAAAAGGAGAGCGAGCTAAATATGCCACAAACAACTACTACACACATGACGAAAAGAGAAGTGCTTGCTCTTCGCGGATTGCGCTTGCCGTTACAGGCCTTGAGACGGTTGCAGCAGTGCGGAATCTGCGCGGAACCGGCCATCTCCATTGAATATCAACATCTTCCTCGGCAATACGTGATTCGCGGAACGGAGTCCGGCGGTGCTGTCGCCTACTTTGGAGCGTATATCGGATATGCCGGTGTGGACGGCCACAGTTTGCCGGCCCTCCAGCAAGTTCAATCGGTCGCTCGCAACGGCAGGCACGCGGTCGTCGTCGCTGCGGAACTGGTGCGAATCCACGTATTCAGGGCGGAGCACACCTGTGACCTGCTCATTACCGAACACCGGCTCAGGCCAGTGGAACGGCGATCTCGCCCTGTCTTCGAGAACACGATTCTGTTCCACGGAATCCAGGGAAGAATTCCTTCAAACCCAGCAAACGGTGGTCTTGCAGAAGCATTCATCGTGCCTCGATTCCATAGCAGAAGCGGGGAACTCATGGCCATTCCCGAGAAATTTTATGACGCGGTAACGCGAGCCTGCATTGGGACTACCTGCGTCGGGTGTAGCCACGTTCATGTTTTGGCAATCCCCGATCTTTCGCAGCAATCGCGCAACGGAGCAGACCAATGAGCGAACATAACCCGAATTTCCCGTCACTCTTTTCGAGCGATGTCTTCCTGCACTGTCCGGGCTGTCTGCGTGAACGCGGCGAGTTGATCTATTATTCGCAGCGTCAGAAGCACTGCGCCGTATGTCAGTCCGAAAAGCTGGAGCCTCTTGGATGCAGCCAATGATGCTGAACTGGCGGCACGCCTGCTGGACAAACGATGCCGCGAGGCCCTCTCGGAACCGGTGATTGTCACTCATGCGAATACATGAAGCGTAATCAAGACTGAATAGTCGTGGAGCCGAAGGTCGGCGCTCATTCAGGTGAACGCAGCCATACTGAGCAGGCAATACCGGGATCAACCGGGATGCGAGTTATCCAAAAGAGGGAGGTCACCACATGAGCGCCATCAATGGTCATGCAACCGCAGAAGCAACCAATGGCCCCAAAGGAGGCGGAAGCCCCGTTTCTTTGCGGCCTGATACTTTGTCTTCTGCATCCAAATGGCAATTCACGCGAGATGAGATTAAGAGCCTCGTAGGCGCGCTCGAAGTGCCATTCAGGCCAGAAGTCATCGAGTGGCGGGTAATCAATACCGCCAAAAACAGTAGTCCTCTTCGCGGACAGGTCATTCCCTACGCTAACCAGAGAGCGTATACGGACCGTCTCAACACGCTGTTTACTCCGGGAGGCTGGACGAGAAAGTACAGTGTCCATACGAGTCCCAACTTTGAGCGCGGCAAGGACAGGAAGATTGTCGCTAAAGTGTTCGTTACCTGTGACCTCACGATCTTCGGAATCGGCTCTCATGCGGCGACAGGAGAAGAGTGGGCTGATGATGAAAACGCTGGAACCAGTGCCGAGTCCCAGGCATTTAAAAGGGCCTCGGCTTGTTTTGGGCTTGGACGCTACCTCTATCATTTCACCGGGGCCTGGGTAGATTTGGATGAGCGAAATCGCCCGAAGAAAACGCCACAACTGTTTGCCTGGGCCACGCCGGATGGCTGGTCTCGTGGCCTTCGTCCGTGCAGCCGGGATTCATCGGTAGTGACAAATGCACCACCGAAAGACAACCCCTCTTCTGAAGAGTCCGGCGATCAACTGGTCCGAGAGATCGAGCAGATGAAGGCTAAGCTGGGTACATACATGTACCGAGGGTTGCTGCGACAGGCAAAGGCATGGAAGCCCAGCCAGATCCGAGACCTGGCAGAACAAAGAAAGACGCTGGAACGAATGCAGTCGGCAGAGCGTGGCTGGGAGCGGCTGAAAGGTGCCACACAAAAGCTCAGCGAGAGCGTTGTGTCCGGTGTTCTCAAGTCCCTCAGAATAACTTCCATGGAACGAGTGGCCGATCTTGAGACCCTGCATAAACTGGTGTTGCGACTCGAAGCAACCGTGCGTTCCGGGACCTGATCCTTACAGAGTGTGCTGCCTTCCCGGTGCATTGCGGCCGACCGAGCGTCCTTTTCACATTGACATCTTGAATCGGGTATAGTATTACATTTTAAAGAATGTAATGGAGAGCTGTATGGAATCCGCGATTACGGTCAAAGGTCAGGCTACGATTCCCAAAGCAATTCGCGAGCATCTCCGGCTCAAGCCGGGAGACAGGGTCAAGTTCTTTTTGCACCCTGATGGAAGCGTGGTCCTGTTGCCCAAACTTCCCGCGAACGCGCTGCGAGGCATCGTGAAATCCCGGCGGCAGCGGCCCGTGACCACGGACGAAATGACCAGGGCAGCTGTTGAAGGCGCCTCAAGCCGTGCGCCACGCGCGAAACGCCGGTGATCGGTCTCGATACGAACGTTCTCGTACGTTACCTGACGCAGGACGACCTCATTCAATCAGCCAAAGCGACAGAAATCATCGAACGCCGGTTGACCGAGACGAACCCCGGATTTATAAGCGTAGTGGTCATGGCCGAGACCGTATGGGTTTTGGATCGTGCCTACGGCCTGTTATCTCAGGATATTGCCTCTGCCATCGAACGCATGCTTCAGGTTGAGGTCCTTATTATCGAGAAAGAGCAGGAAGTCTTTGCGGCAATGGTTGCGCTCAGGCAGGGGCGCGGCTCATTTGCAGATGCTCTGATCGCGGAGCTTGGCTCCAGTGCTGGGTGCAGTTATACCCTCACGTTTGACCACAAGGCTGTTCGCCTTCCTGGCTTCAAACTTGCATGATCCCTCTGGGCAAAAGGTAAAGACTGGGGACCGCATGGCTGCCCGTGCTGCCGTTGTCAAAGAGTGGAAGACAGGGAACCTGGCGCAAGCAGTGTAGACGCTGTTTCTTTTCTCATACCCAGAATCTCATACCCCGAACTGCCTGAGGTGATGGTCCAAATGTTTGGCTTGGAGTTGGCTTGTAAACTTGCCGGTGACTTCGCCGAAAATTGGATGGAGTGGCCACTCTTCCGCCAATCCCTTCCTGGTGAAGGTCTTCACCAGTTCCAGACATCGCGTGCGCTCCGTCTCAAAATCATATTGCTGCGTTGCTTCGAGAACTGGCACGGTGGGTGCGCCTTTGGGCCAGGGCAAATTTAGCACCAGCCACTTCATTATCGACCGCGGCAGCGGAGTCTTTTGGGCCGGTTGAGTGATCTGGCCCAGAGCAAGGGCGAGGCCCTGGCTCACATGAAACACCATCTGGTCGACCGACATCTTTCCCCAGACAGTTTTGCTGTTGGAGTGCAGCAAACGCAATCGAGCCTCAATTCGTGATCGGCACTCAGGGGTATGGAGAAAAGGCATTGTTAATTGGATTGTCGCACAGAAAGAAGGGGATGGCTGCTCACGAATCGCGGCGGCCCAACGAACTACTTTCATTTCATTTTCACAAGGCAGGTATTCATGAAAGCTTCTCAGATAGCCAGTTCACTCCATGTGTTGTTCGAGGCGCGGCAGCCCGTATTTCTTTGGGGAGGCCCGGGAATCGGTAAATCCGCCATCGTCCGGCAACTCGCCATAAGTCTGAACTTACCTCTTCAGGATGTACGGGCGTTACTGCTCGATCCGGTTGACCTTCGCGGTCTTCCTTTTCTGGGCAGTGATGGCCGTTCCCGGTGGGCGACTCCGGAGTTCCTGCCTCAGGAGGGCGAAGGCATTCTGTTTCTTGATGAGCTGAACGCCGCGCCAGCCATGGTCCAGGCCAGTTGTTATCAACTGGTTCTGGACCGCAAGCTGGGCGAATACACCTTGCCTGACGGGTGGGCGATCATTGCCGCGGGGAACCGCGACTCAGACCGTGCGGTCACAACCCGGATGCCCAGCCCGCTGCGCAACCGCTTCGTGCATCTGGAATTTGAGGTGGACGCGCAGGAATGGTCCGAGTGGGCCATTCAATCGGGTATTCGCCCCGAGGTAATTGCCTTCCTGCGCTTTCGTCCGGAACTGCTCAGCGCCTTTGATCGCGACGCGAACGCGTTTCCGTCTCCTCGTTCCTGGGAGTTTCTGTCAGGCATTCTGGAGAAACAGCCAGCGACTGCCATCGAACATGAATTGTTTGCCGGCGCGGTTGGGAATGGTGCAGCCACCGAGTTCTCAGGATTTCTGCGCATGTACCGCGACCTTCCCAATATCGATGCGATCCTTCTGAATCCGCAGCGGGAGCCGGTTCCGGAAAACCCCGCGGCTCTGTACGCGATCGCCTTGGCACTGGCCCGGTGTGCCACTGACTTCAACTTTGACCGGGTTTGCGCCTATCTTGAACGGATGCCCACCGAGTTTCGCGTGCTCTGCGTACGCGATGCATTTTTGCGTGAACCTGCAGTCCGGCATACTCCGAGTTACACCAAATGGGCGATCGAGCACCACTCGGTACTCGCCTAAACAGATTCCATCCGCTCGTCCCTGCTGAACCATCCCCAAATCCCTACAGGAGAAATCTTTTCATGAGTTCCATTTCTATTGCTGAACCATCTCTGTCTTCGCGTGCCATGCTGTCCTCGCTTTCGATCAGCATGTGGTCCGCGCGTAAACATGATCCCGCGGCTTCGGAAGATATTGCGGCGCGTCATGGAGCACAAGCCAATGTTGGACGATACCTAAAAATTCTGCTGCCCAAAAAGGCCCTGGCCGAGGTACAGAAGATCGTCAGCGAGGCGCGGCAGGAGCACTATTTCATCACGCTGCCGTGGGATGACAATGGATATCGCGTGCTGCCGGGGGCCGTTTATTTCGATCATGTCCGCAAGATGCACTCGCATCAGCAGGGCTTCAATGATGCCGTGGACGATTTGTGCCGGCAGTTTGGCAGTCTGGTCAATGAATCGAGGATACGGCTCGGCGGTCTGTTCCGCGACGGAGACTATCCGGCAACCGATGAGCTTCGGAGCAAGTTCTCCTTTGAAACCAAAGTCATGCCCCTGCCCGACGCCGGCGACTTTCGTGTAACCCTGGGTGACGAAGAGAAACAGCGGATCAAGCGGCAGATCGCCCTTGATGTTGAAGCGTCGCTTCAGGTCGGGACACGCGAGCTTTGGCACAGGCTGTATGAAGCAGTACAGCACATGGCCGACCGTCTCAGCGCTTACAAAGTGACCGACGACGGGGTGGAGCATCCCTTTCGCGATACCGTGGTGACCAATCTGGTGAGGCTGGTGGATGTCCTGCCCAAACTGAACATCACCAACGATCCGGAGTTAGAGCGTCTGGCGGAGCAGGTTCGGGCGTCGCTTCTCGTGGATCCCAAAGAATTGCGGCAATCGGATTCCACACGTACGCAAACCGCGAAGACAGCTGCTGAAATTGCCAGCAGGATGGCCGGTTACATGGCTGCCTGTTCGGCCCCCGGGTTTAGTAGTAGCAGCGACGGGGCCGGGATGGCTAAAGCTTTGGAAGTCGCATGAAGCCGCCATCTTGTAATTTCTTCTCCCAGGAAAGTGTCGAACGCAAACTGCTGCGGGCCAGAAGCCAGATGCTCTTGATGCAGCCGTTCTTCGGTAGCCTGAGCCTGCGCATGAAGCTTTCGCCGGGCCCGGTGCCGACGATGGCCACCGATGGCAAACGTATTTTGTACAACCCAAACTTTGTGGACTTGCTCTCGCCTGCCGAAATCGAAGGCACGCTGGCCCATGAAGTGATGCATGTGGCCTTGGCCCATCATTGCCGCCGGGGCGACCGCCAGCGAAGCGTCTGGAATGAAGCGGCAGACTACGCCATCAATCCAATACTCATTCGCAATGGCTTCACTCTTCCCGAGGGAGCACTGGTGGATGCATCGTTCAATAATCTGAGCGCCGAGGATATCTATGCCCGCTTAATGAACCGGGCCGCCAACGACGGGAGTTCTGAGAATTCGGGCACAGGCGACGGCTCGGGGGCACAACCCGACACTGCGACTACGCCAGTTCCTGATACGTCTTACGGCGTTAATGGTCACACGGATCAGCAAACTAGGGGAGAAGAAGGAGTAGCGTCTGAAGGCCAGATTTTGTCCGAAGAGCGCCCCGGAGGTTTTGGCGAGGTGTTTGATGCTACCGATGAAGACGGTCACCCGGCTTCACCGGCAGAGAAAGGCCGTCAGGAGCGGGAATGGGCCATCTTTGCCGACCAGGCGTTACGTTCAGCAAAAATGTGTGGTCACGAACCTCTGAACGTGGTGCGGCCACTGGAGGAAAACCGCGAGTCGAAGCAGGACTGGCGCGCTATTCTCCGCGAATTCGTCGCGGCTACGATGCCCACGGATTATCGCTGGACTCCACCCAACCGCCGGCACATTGCCAGAGGGTTGTATCTGCCCTCAGTCGAACGCTCCGGGCTGGGCAAAATAGTTATAGCCGTCGATACGTCCGGCTCTATTGGACAGCGGGAACTGGAGCAGTTTGCCCGAGAAATCTCGGCGATTGTTGACGAGGCCAGGCCCGAGTCCATCCACGTCGTGTATTGCGATGCGGCGGTGCAATCGGTGCAGGAATTTGGGCCGGATGAGCCGGTCGAACTCTCGCCGCAGGGCGGAGGCGGCACGGATTTCTGTCCAGTATTCCGCTGGGTTGGCGAGAGCGGGATCAGCCCGGTCTGCCTCATCTATCTGACCGATCTGTGCTGTTCTTCGTACCCGAATGAGCCTGCGTATCCGGTCTTGTGGGTAACCGATTCCCGCCGCACCGCGCCATTCGGCGAGACAGTACGAATTTAAGGCTGCAACACAGGCTGCCTGGTGATCCCCTCATTCGTCGTTCTTCTCTCTACTCTTCAGTCCCTTCCATGCAAGTAACAGCAGAAATCAATATGAACACTCCTCTGTATGCAGTACAGCACATTCGCAGAATGCGCGGTGGATCACAGCCCCATCTGCTGCGCGCATCGGATGGCGAATATTTCGTCACCAAATTTTCCAATAACCCTCAGCACATCCGAATTCTCGCCAACGAAATGTTCGCGACCCAGCTTGGTTTATGGCTCGGTCTGCCCATGCCGCAGGTTACAGCCATCGAGGTCTCCGCCAGGCTCATTGAGCGTACGCCGGAGTTAAGCATTCAAATGAATGGCAGGGACATTCCGTGCAGCACCGGCCTGCAGTGCGGATCGCGATATCCCTGTGGTCGCGCGAATGATCCGGTTGAGATTTTCGATTATCTTCCTGAAAGCATGCTTGAGGCGACTCCGGGGAAGCTCCAGCTTGCCCGTTGCCTCGTTCTCGACAAATGGCTCGGCAACTCAGATGGTAGACAGGCGATTTTCACACGAAGGCCCAGGGAGCGGAACTTTCAAGTTCTGCTTATCGATCAGGGACACTGCCTCAATGCGGGGGAGTGGACGTTTCCCGATCAGTCGTTGCGTGGTGTATACGGCCGCAATTGTGTTTACAGGGATGTGACCGGATGGGAATCGTTCGAGCCGACCCTGTCCAAAGCCGAACAATCCAGCTTTGAGGACATTTGGCGTTGCGCCGAGGGGATTCCGCCGGAATGGTATGAGCATGACTCTGAAAGCCTGCGCCGGGTCATTGAGACCGTTTATGCGCGCCGCAGCCGAATTCGCCAGTTGATTACAGCCTTTCGCGTGTCTGTCCGCAATCCCTTTCCCAACTGGAGACAGGCTTAGGAATTACTTCAGGGCCGCCGCGCAGTTCCAGCGCAGAGCACTACCTGCCATTCACTCCCAGAAAACCATGAGAGATCTCTCCCACGTGATTCATACCGCTCCGATATTGCCTGGAAACGTTTGAACAGACCTGCGCCTGTGGACGTTGTGACCCGTGTACCCGAGGACAAGACGATATCAGGCGGTCGATTCGCATCATCGAAGCCTTGAGCCTGCGAAAACCCAAACTTAGCAATGCGATCCCCACCGAAAGAGTGCAGCCATGATTCAGAAAATACAAATCACCACCAGAGCCAATCTGATGGAACAACGCAAGCAGGAATATCGCCAGGCCGGCTACAGGATTGAAAACGAATCCTCGGCGGCAAATGGAATGTGCTCTTTCACTGCGATCCGGATTGTGGAGGAAGAGCCAGCCAGCGAATTCTGGTAAGGCGCTCCTGTCTCTCGATTGACGCAGGCATTGTTCCCGGAAATGTACTGGTTTTCAATAATTCGCGGCCGCACACTATGAGTTCTGCCCCCTGTGTTGAATCGGCTCGATTTCCCGTCTGCGTGACGCCCTGTTGCCCTTCAATTATTTGTAGTCCGTGCCTGTCTTTGTCGTTCCACATTCCATTCATTATCCGCATTTTAACTTCAGCCATTCTCGTTGAGTGTGGCGATGTACCACAGGCCACACCAGTGGCGCTTGAAGGAGAGTAATACGCACAGCATGATCCTCGAAACGAAAGAAAGCATCTTTCTGCACTATCGCGACGCCCGCTCGGACAAGGTCTATCAGATTCAACTGGACCGCGCCGATGGCGGATACGTCGTCAACTTTCAATTCGGACGCCGGGGCGCCTCGCTCCAGTCCGGTACCAAAACAGCCCAGCCGGTGCCCTTTGAAAAGGCACGCAAAGTGTACGAGGGGCTCATTGCCGAAAAGAAGGGCAAGGGCTATACCGAGGCGGAAACCGGCACGCCCTACGAGGGGACTCCTCAGGCGGGGAAGCAGAGCGGCCTCCTGCCACAGTTGCTCAACCCCATTGATGAGCGCGAAGCCAATCGTCTGATTGCTGATCTGGATTTCATCATGCAGGAAAAGAAAGACGGGAGGCGTCTGCTGGTGCGCAAGTCCGGGGCCAAAGTTGAGGGCGTGAACCGGAAGGGCCATTTTGTTGCGCTACCCGCGGAAGTGGCAAATGCAGTTCAATCGTTCGACTGCGATGTGGTGCTCGATGGCGAGAGCGTGGGAGATGTTTATTGGGTATTCGATCTGCTTGAATTACGTGGCGAAGATCTGCGGCCCATGAGTACCTCTTCCCGGTTGATTGCCCTAAATCAGTTGCTGCATAGGGTCGGAGATAATACGGTTTTGCGTCTTGTTTCCACGGCCTGGGTTCCGGAAGATAAACGCAAATTGTTCGAGCAGCTGAAATCGGCGAAAGCCGAGGGAATGGTCTTCAAACACATCGATGCCGGTTATGTTCCCGGCCGTCCCAACTCAGGTGGAACTCACCTCAAATTCAAGCTGACGGCTTCATGCACCTGTAGGGTCATGGGCCGGAACGAAGGCAAACGAAGCGTCTCTATCGCCGTGTACCAGAATCCGGGCGATGGATTTGTGGACGTTGGCAACGTAACCATTCCGCCCAACTTCCCGGTGCCGCAGGCGGGCGATCTTGCAGAAATTCGTTATCTGTATGCCTTCCCCGGAGGCAGTTTGTACCAGCCTGTTTATCTGGGACTCCGAACCGATGTGGATTGTGCCGATTCGGTTGAGTCACTCAAGTTCAGGCAAGGCGAGGACGACGAGTCCTGAGCTGACGAAAATCCGGCACCACTAACTCTTTCATCTTCTCTTCAACGTGATTTCTGCTCGGGGAGGTAACTGCCAATGCATTCCGAATTCGATCTTCACATCGCAAAGCGCCTGGCCACCTCAGACAAGCCCGAGCAGTACCTGATCGGCGTGTGGGACGGCACGAAGATACGCGGCCTGTGTTGTGTGGCCGGTATCGATGAGGCGGTGGCAGTCCTTCGCGAGGCGCTCGAATCTGCTGGCCGAGATACTCCTGTCCCGCAGAGACGATAGATCTCAATTCGACCAGCAGATATTTCCTTACGACATTTTTATGGGAGGTGATTCCATGACCTCACGGTCAGAGAACATTCGTGGCAGGGTGCATGCGGCCCTGCTGGACAAAGCAGACAGAATGTTTAGAAACGACGACGACTCGGTCTGGATCGAGCTGCTGCAAAATGCACGACGGGCCGGGGCACAATCAGTCAATATAACCATCGCCGAAACACCTGGGCGCGGGGACCACAGCGTGGTCACGGTATGGGACGACGGCGCGGGAATCGATGACTTTCAGGACCTGCTGACGATGGGCGGTTCCGGATGGGACCGCGACATCAGCTCTTCAGAAGACCCTGCCGGTATTGGATTTTTCTGCCTCTGCCGTTCCGACGTGCTGGTGGAAAGCGGCCATCGCGCCGTCACCATTCATCCCGCCGTATTTCTGGGGAAGGAGACGGCGCTCGTCGAAACAATCGGGCATTTCGTCCGGGGAACCCGATTGCAGTTCACGCGGGAATCGAGCGTGGCGGCGCTCAAAGCG
>Ga0137363_10000621_pt1 | contig 19663 bp, 17 predicted proteins | sample MadtaG_FD_104800 | JGI IMG/M metagenome (GOLD analysis project Ga0137363, IMG submission 104800) | Vadose zone soil microbial communities from Angelo Coast Range Reserve, California, USA - Mad1_115_16 metaG | ecosystem: Environmental > Terrestrial > Soil > Vadose zone | place: USA: California...
CAAAACTGATCGCTTTCCCGCAGGAATCGTGATCGGATTCAGCCAGGAACACTGATCGGATTCCCCCCGGAATCCTGATCGCTTTCACTCCGGAACGTTGATCGCTTTGGTCAGGAATCCGCACAAAGAGTTGCGAGAACTGATTTTCCGCATGGTTGCGGAGAATCCCACTTGGGGTGCCCCACGCATCCATGGTGAGTTGCTCAAGCTTGGCTTCGATGTTTCTGAGCGAACCGTCTCGCGTTGGGTGCAGCGCGCACCGAAGAAACCGGAACCAGCCCAGCGCTGGCGGGTCTTCCTGCAAAATCATCGTGAAGCCATCGCTGCGATGGATTTCTTCACCGTGCCAAGCCTCACCTTTGGAGTCCTGTATTGTTTCTTCGTAATTGCCCATGATCGCAGGCGCATTCTGCACTGCAACGTGACTCGGCATCCGACCGGCCTTTGGATCACACAACAACTTCGCGAAGCCTTCCCTTATGACTCACAGCACAAGTACCTGATCCTGGATCGCGATGCCAAATTTGGTGAAGAGATAAACAATGCGGTTGGATCACTGGGCTTGAGAGCCGTCAGGACATCTTTCCGAAGCCCATGGCAGAACGGTGTTGCTGAGCGGTGGGTGGGAAGCTGCCGCCGAGATATCCTTGATCATGTAATTCCTCTCAACGAGCGCCATCTGAAGCGGTTGCTCTCAGAATACATCTGCTATCACCATCTCGACCGAACGCACCTGGGACTGGAAAAAGACACGCCCCATGACCGACCATGCACGAAGCCAGATTGTGACTCCCAAGTCGTGTCTTTGCCCAGACTCGGTGGGCTGCATCATCGTTACGACCTAGCTGCCTAATCCACGTCGGTTAAATTTGTTGATTTCGGTTCCGAAAGTTCAGGGGAAAGGTCTGTCCGAAAACCGTTCCCAAGGGCTCGGCCTCTCTTTGCAGAAGTCCGAATGCGGCATCTGACTTCGCTTGATCTCAAATTTCAGACCGTGCGAGTCTGCAATGTGCCCGCAAACGGTGCGCTTTCAATTTTGGCGAAGCACAGCCAAAAAAAAGGATCATCATTACCGATAGGCATAGACCAGCCGGAGAGAACCCTGGGAGAAGCTTGCATCTGTTTATACTCTGAAGGGCGGCAACGGTTGTGTGAGAATTTGAGACAGGAATTATAGCCTCGCCGTGCGTAAGGGGAATTGCGTCTTGGATTGTCATTTATTTCCGCTTCTTTTGAGATTTGGGCCGCTACGGTTTCCCGCGCGTCGGTTCGTTGCGAAGCTCACGAAGAATCTCGTCGGCTATTATCCAGCGACTCTCATCCTCGCGTTCTCTAATGGGTGGGTCTGTATCACTCTCTATCGTCGAAATCAGCCTGGCTGCGTCTTTCGGGCCGAGCTTCGTGGCTAGTCGTAACGCGGCGAGCATCGCCCAGTACTGTTCAAAGCGACTGTGCGCAGCCATTATACACGCCAGTATGTTCCCAAAGTATGACCTAAGCGGAACAACCTGCAACATAGCTAGCGCGACAATCCTTGAGCCGTCCGTGTCCTGGTTGAACAGTAACCCCGCCACATCGGGGGCGATCTCAACCCGCTTAGCCATGTTGCGCACTTCCTCCGCTACTTGCGTCATTTGACCGGTACGCTGATCACTTGGCCGCATCTCTTTGCGAATGCTCGCGTATTTGGAAGCCTGTTGATTGCAGAACTCAATAAACGCAGCTCTGCGAACTCTGCTTAAAACTGGAACCTGGATATCACGCTGTAACAGAAGTTCAAGAGCACCGTGTGCGTCGTGAATGCCCAGCAACTCGCGCGCCCGTCTTTCAGCGTAGACAGCCCAGTCGTCAAGATCGGCAGAACTCCAGAGTGCGTCCGATATTTCGAGCCCCAGTCGCGCTGCGAGAAACGGCTTCCTTAAATCCGGAATTTCCTCGATGCTGCGCGACAGGTAGGGCCCGAGACCATCAATCCATCGTGACTGCAAAACCCTTCGATCAGTGCGCAACCACAGGCGATGGTATATCTCCTCCGCACGGCTTGGAACATCTCTGCGCTTTTCATAAAAGCGCACGGCATACTCGTGAATACGCCGGATCTTCTCAGGTTCCGCAGCATTGATGAGTGGCAGCATCAGCGCTCGAATGTCGGAACGGTGAATCAGTTCGTCCTCTGCCCCGACTGAAACAATTGTGATCTCCTTGCGAAGTTTCTCGAACAACTCATTCGCGTGCTCTTTGTTCCGGACATTCAACTGGCAAGGCGTCGACAAGACTTCGAGGATTACGAGGGGCGTAATTCGCCTCACAACTAGCCCTGGATGGGCTAGTTGCCGCAAGTCTTTGTCATGGAGGTGACCGAGAATTCGAGTGAACAACTGCACTTCAATGTTCTGTTTCTGGAATCTGCGGAGCCAGCCGTCTCCCAGATCCTTGATGCCTTCGCTGTCGGGTTTCTCATGCTTCAAGATCTCCACTGCAAGCCGCAGCGTAAGAGGAGTCCTCCCCACCTGCTTGGCAATGGTCCGCGCAAGTATTTCATCTTGCATGCCATGGCCTCGCAAGAAACCAATTGATGCTTTCTCATCAAATAATTGGAGTTGAAGGGGTTGCAGTTTGAAGCCTTGGACAACAGGTGCCACACGTCCTGCCAAAACTACTCTTAGGGTCGGTACGCGAAGTTGGAGGTCATTGAGGAAGCGAAATACTTCTTCGACGTACGCTTTGCTCCTGAACTGAACTTCCTCGAAGGTATCAAGCACCAGCAGGAGTGGCTGGTCATCTCGCTTGATCTGGCTGATTGCAGATGCGAAGCCGTCCAGGTACCATTCGCGGTCGGACAACCTGAACCCCGTCGCCTCCTCTCGGGTTTCGACTGACCTCCTTATCCTGCCCTGCCACTCCTGACGCAGACCTAAGAGAAGGCCGGCTGCCGACGACGAGGGATACTGGACGGCGAGCTGGCGAATAACCTCCACCAAGAGCGTGATGGGTTCTTCCGGCAGAAGCCCAGGCCGATCGAAGTCCAGATACCCGTAGGGGAAACTAGCCGACTCAGCAGCAGCCGCGTGCTGCAGGATAAACTGTGCAACTAATGTCGACTTCCCCATCCCTCCCGGGCCTTCGATAAATAGAACAGGGCTGTCGTGCAGGCTAAAGATGGCTTTCACGACGCGTGAAAAGGCCGCCCTTACCCCGCTTTTTGCAGGAAGAACCCCAACATAATCGCCCAGTTTGTTCAACTCCTCCTGGCGCCCTGCGAAAAAATTGCCCACCAGCTTCCGAAAAGGTTCCTGCAGCAATTCTCGCGCCAATCGGCTCTTAGCGGCCTCGGGATCGGGAAGTTCTAATCCCTCCACACCGGCGAGCCATTCTGTTACTTGAAGAAGAGCGTGCTGTTCTTCTGTACTGCCAGCGCTCAGATCCTTGCTGCCGCCCAATAAACATGACTCCAAGAAACGCTGCACTGGAGTTTGCGGTCTCTCAGGATTTGCGTCGAGCGCATCGCGCACACGTGAGCGTGCGAGCAACCGTCTGACTGCTTGCCTGCGAATCTCTTTCCGCAACACCCATCGCGGTTTTTCCCGTCCCCGAAAGAGGAGCTCGCAGTCAACAGCAAAAGCGTCCTTGGCAGGTTCATTTAGGGGAGTAATATCCGTCTCGTCGGCTGATTCTGTCCGAGAACTATAGGCGGTCGAGGGTTTAATGGTTTCAATGCTGAAATCTGCTAGCACCGCAGCAGCTTCACGGTAGGCCCACTGCTCGTCCGTTACCGTGATCGGCTCGTCTCCAAACAGATTCGAAAGCTTCTCACGGATAAGGCTGTCGCCTAGAGGTTCCTGAGCTTTCATGAATTTGCCAATCTAAGCGCGGCTTCCTTAGAAGCTACGTTCAACAGGAACAGCCACTGGTTGGACTTCTCAGGTTGTTTATCGATCTGATCTTTAACTTGTCGCCAGACCTCATCCGCTGCGGTCGAGACTTCGTGTTCAGAGCGAGTTACGCCAAGATGGCTGCATGCCTGAGCAAGAAACAGCTTCACATCTTCTTTCCTTACAGGTTCGATGAGTTCCTTGCGCGCCGAATAGTCCAGGCTTGGAGGCAGTTTGTCGTAATTGATCAGCACTATCCGTAATTGAGGTGCGTTAACAATAACGCTCTCAACTAGACTGTGGATCAGGTCGATTGTCGCGTCGGGCAGCACTTGCACGCGGAATCCATCGAGGATAAGCCACCATATATGATGCCCATTCCGGGCTGCCGCAACAAGCCAAGCAACCAGTTCAGGCACCCACCTCGCATCCTGTTCACCGCGTCTCGCCGGCATTGTCGACAGATCCAGATTCATCCGTCTCCCAATACTCTCAGCTAACATTTCAACATCATAGATGCCTTTGTCTAGGTCAACGTACTCAACGCGCTCGTGTACGCTACGTTCTGCGACATAGGCAATCAGTTCGCGCGAATAGGTCTTACCAGTGCAGCGATTTCCATTTATTACCACGACTCGAAAGTTGGCTCCATTCCCCATAACCTTGAGGTGGTCTCGGAGTTGCCTTCGCGCCAAGAAGGCTTTCTGGGCTTGAACAAATGGAGTGTCGCAAATGTGCCCGGCCATCACGCGTTTCACTGGGTCATGCTCTGGATGGACTACCACGAAATTCTTTACCGCAGGATTACCTGGGTTACGCCGGATAGCACCTTCTATCAATTGGTGTGTCCAGTGCGAAGCTTCGGCTTCACGTAAGACTAACCTAATAATATCGGGCAAGGATGCTGCAGTAGCGATGTAATCTTCACGATTCTTTCCTATCGAAGCCAGCAATTGATCGAAACTAGCAACATTAAAAGCTCCACGAAGGGCCTCTGAGAGCTCGGCGAATTGTTGCCCAGTCAAGCTCATCCCTCAGACCTCAGTCTTTACGAGTTCATTGTATCCCCGTGCGAGAAGAAGGCGAGCGATGGCTTCAGTCGGGATACCTTCGTTGAACTCTGGGTTGTGCAACGGATCAAAGTCCGGATCTCCGCTGTGATGGAGCGCGACCAGATTCCAGTTCTGATCAAAGCAGGGCGATCCGGAGGATCCTGGCTCCGTATTGGTTTTGTATCGAACCCGGTTGCGTCGCCGGTTTACCAACTGAACTGCATTCGTATCAACCGCGAGCTTCAACGGTGTACCCTTTGGATGCTGCAGGATAAAAAGCGGCGAACTTGCATTGAAGTGATGTTTGCGATCTGTAATCTGGATGAATCCGCGCACAGATTGTCCTCCGAAGGATGGATCGCCTATTTGCTCATCGGCCGCCGCTGAGTCGAGCCTTAGAAGTGCATAGTCCAACTCATCATCTCCAGGCTCCACGGAATACGAGTTTGGACTTGCGTCAAATTTCCAGTCCACAGCCAAGCCGTAGGTTTTCCCTTGTGACAGGACACGGCCCCTCACTGCTTTGTAATCAAAACGACAGCGTACGTCGAGTGGATTGGCGGTGCCGACCGCTTCATTCGTTTGAAGCAGTGCCTCGACGACATGAAAGTTTGTCATTACTAAGTCCCGGCCGACAAGGAACCCAGTTCCGTAGACCTGTCCATTGTTTGTCGGTATCTCAACTCGACAAACGCGGGCCTCGAGGTTGGCAAGCTCGACTCTCCAGTCGGCGACCGGCAGATACTCGTTGGAGGGATGTACCAGGCGCTCCAGACGATCTTGCGGAACTGCCCCGAGATCCAAGGAACTGACGAAGGCGTACAAAGCCGGATTGCGCGGGACGACCTCGCGAGCCTGGAGTATTAGATCCTCAATCCACCACTCCCGAACCGCTGCATCGATTACGGCCGCCAGTATTTGCTGGAAATCACCGTTTACAGGGGAGTGGTCATGGAGTTGTCGATTGAGTCGGAACTTCAATAGCCGCTCGAACGTCGCAGGGGTAAAAGCTTGCCTCAAGACATCCGAGAGTTGACATTGTCGCTCGCCTGAAAACGCGCCTGTAGCCAGTCCGCCCATCTAGTTGTCACCCTTTAGTAGGCCGCATGTACTCTTCGGCACCACAACCCTTCTATTGGAATTCCCTTGTGACCTCAAAGACGGCACGATTATACCCCCAATCTCGCTCCGCCGCCGATCATTCTACAGTCATATCCCTGGCAGCTGGTTCAGCAAGAACTGCCTCACCGGCTGGCACCGTGCCGCTGAAAAAGTGTTTCAAAGTGGAGAAGCGGGCTTTGTTTCATGTGGGGGTTCACTTTAAAATCCGATGGCCAGTGTAGACACACGAACTGTCTCACTCAAGGGGTGCACACCACTCCGAGGGACACAAGGCTACAATTTTCCCCCGGCGAGCGAGCATCTGGTTTATTTTCAATATATTACGGGATGATTCTCTCTAAGCATGTCGATTGCTAGTGTAGCCCGCCACACAGATAGTCATTTATTCAAGGTTGCGCGAGCGCGAGTGACTTTTTCGAGGATGTCGTTTGCTTTGGCAGTCCAGATGAAGGGTTTGGGATTCTGATTGTGTCGGTCGATGTAGTCGCCGATGGCCATGATGAGTTGTTCCAGGTCGTGGAAGATACCGCGTCGCAGCCGGTTTTGCGTGATGTCGCGGAAGAAGCGTTCCACCATGTTGAGCCAGGAGGCCGAGGTCGGCGTAAAGCGCACATGAAATCGCTTGTGTTTCTCCAGCCAGCGTCGCACCTTTTCATGTTTGTGCGTCGAGTAGTTATCGCAGATCAGATAGATTTGCTTGTCGGCAGGAATGGTCTGATCGATCATGCGCAGGAACTTCAGCCACTCCTGATGACGGTATTTCTCCTGGCACAGGCCGAGCTTGAGAGATGCAAAGGACTGAGATGCGCATGTGATAAAGCTTGGGAAGAGAAGACGAATGTACGGTATCAAAACCTGAATTGTATGAACGGTGTTTTGTCAGGCAGCGCCCATTCAAGTGCCAAAGATTTCCAGCATTACAGTTTAACTGTAAATAAATCAGCCTGAGCAAAATCAGCCTGAGCAAAATCTCTTTTTTTAAACCACCGATTTAAGTCGTCCGCGATCCTTAACCACGAAGTATGATCGCATCATTCAAGGCTCTGACAACTCTTCCAATGAAATCTGAATCCTTGCTGGTCAGAGCCTTTATCTCTCCTGATGCAGTTCGCAAGCGGATGAAGAAGTTCGGCTTTATCTTTTTCCACCAGAAAATTCCCAACGCTACAAGGCAGCAGCCGACCAATAGTGTCATAGAATTTTGATTTAACAGACTGATCAGAGCGCCTAAGCCGACCAGTATCACAGGACCTTTTCGTGACGGCATATCCGAAAAAGCTGCAATCGAAGTGACTCCGTTCATTGCATATGTGTGGCCACCAACCACAAACCGGGCGCTTGTAACTAGAATATTTCCGTCCTGCAAGAGAGTTTGTTCTGGAGTTGATCGGCCTGATGGCTGGACAACCCTAGATTTGCCGCTCGATGTTGCACCACAGTGTGAGCAAAATGGACCCGACAGTTGGTTTCCGCAATTTGAACAAAATGGCATAGTCCGTACTAATCAGACTTTAAAAACTCAGTTCTCGTCCAAACGTATTAATTCTAACGATCCTCTTTACAAACGTGATTCGCAAGCTCGGGGGCCTGGGCAAAGATTGGAGTTCCTGGATGCGCGCATGGAGATTCCGCAAATAGTTCCACTTCATGTTGCCTGACCGTCTAATATAATTATCACCACGCACGATGCTGCTGAAGACACACCAGCGCGATGTCGCCGGATTTTAAAACGCAAGCCGGATAAGGCCTAGAATATAAAATCAGCGCTGGGTCCACCCATCTGGCATGACTGATCGAGTAGGGAGTCCCGTCATGTAGCTCACTGTACATATCCTCTGTCATCGTTCATACCAATCTCTAAATATTCTCTTTACCTCATCAGACTTTTTCCCCTCAATACGAAAATGCCAGTTATGCCCCTTTAGGTCGGTAATGCCCTCGCCATTCAATTGTTTGATGTCAGATCGGCTAAGTCGAAGCTCATGTTCGTTCCCAAGAAACAGCAAAGAGTCTTTGCTTAGCTGCAACTGACCTGAACAGCTGCCACCGAAGGCATGTTTGTGTTGAGCCCAGTATATCCCCTTACCTCCGCTTGTCGATGACAAATCGATTTGGCCGTCTCCTGTGAGAGTGTTGGAATACCTGTCCTTACTTGTAGATTGCACTGATGTGGCAGGAAGAGATGATGATGACTGGTCGTATAATATATTTGGCGGCCTCGAGCCACTTGTATTCTGTGCAGAATCACCAACGACTTCAAATCTGGTACTTGCAAGTAAGTTTCCGCCCGTATAAAGCTCTAACTTGTAGGCTCCTGAGAGCCAGAATTGGCCAGCAACTGCTGAGCCCCATCCATCGCTTTGATAGGAAACAGCCGAGCCAGAGTCGATGTATCCAGCGCGAATATGTTTTGCTATAGTCTCTCCTGTAATGCGACTCCAAATCGTTACGATCTCTAGGGGGAGCATACGGTTTAAAGGCGGCTTTTGAATGGTTAGCTCCCAGCCAACAAAGCGGGTCGTGGTTTGGTAAAATTTATTCGTATACGTACGTGCATCTTTTGGAGTTAATGATGTCCCGGACTCAAAAAGATGAAGATCTGTAGCTTTAATATTTAAAGATGAAACTGTTCCCAAAAAGTCACGAGATCCATTTGTTGCTGTCAGATTCTCCACCACATCAAATGGAGCACGGGCAACTAACTTACCGTCCATGTAAAGCTCAATTTTATATCTACCAGGAGACCAAGCCTGCCCCACCATATCGGAGCCGAAGCCTTCATTTTGAAATATTGATGGCAAACCTGCGTCAATATAGCCCTGATGAATTTTCTTTTCAAAGATCTCGCCTGTAATTTTGCTCCAAACAGCTTCGATTTCAAATGGAATTCTGTGATCTGACTGTGGTGCTGTAAAGTTCAGTTCCCAATAAATATATCTTGTGCCCTGTTGAATAAATTTATCGGCATAAATCCTGGTGTCAAAGGTCGCAGGATTTATGCCAGACTCAAAAAATCTAACCGATGTAACTTGAGCATTTAGACTTGGAATATTTCCAAGGAATATACCATCGCCAGGTGGCGGTTGGATTAAAGGTTCTGGCGTGGGCGTCACCAATGGAGCTGCGGCAGGAGAAGCTTGAGTTGGAGTCGATATGTGATTTCCATTTTTGCCGAAGTGTATCACCAACCAAACCAGAAATATTGACCATATTATCGCCGCTATCACAATTTTCCACTCTGTGAAGCTCATCAAGGATTGCCGGACGGGAGAGGTGCCAACAGGAGGAACAGCAGTCAAAGGGCTTTGGTGAGATTTCGGAGGTGAAACAACTTGATGACGTGGAGCAGCCGTCGCCTGGGGTGATCCCTTCGGCGCTCTCGTGGTATTCCCTACGGCGTCGAAATCATCTGGAGAGATCATGTTTGTATCTACGCTATAATCAGTATTGTTCTGTCGCTTGTATCACAGCGCCAGACTTTCCTTCGGGATCAGAAAGAAGCATCCCTGGTCGTATCGCTGCCTTTGTCCCACCCCTAATAACTAACCAGTGTTGATCTGTTCCTCGTACCCGCACAACTGAAGTCGTATGAACTAGCACATCGACAGACCCATCTAGGTTTCGAGACAATGTTGCGCGAATTGCGTACTGCGTCCGCGAAAGATCGAGTACCGTTTGCGAATCTGGAAATTGCAATGAGCCAATCCCTTTCCCTTTTGGATAAGGATCTAGGGAAATATTAACCAGTCGCTTACGAATTGTTCCATTTAACGCTAAAGAGCGCAGATATGGTCGCCACAGTGCAGGACTCGGGCGGTCCTGAGGTCTTCGTGCTTTTAATGTTTGAATCAAGAGACCCGCAATCTCGGGATATTTCTTTGACAGAAAAGGGAACTCCTCTCCTTTCCCGGTACAGATGTCAGCTTCCTGATCATAGCCTGATAGAAAGTTGTCTGCATCCTGAGCGCTAATTTCCGAATCCCCGAAAACAAGAAATTCCTGAATTAGAATGGCCATACCAATTCGGTCGCTACCGACTTGAACCGATTTGCTTGACCAGATTTCGGGGGCTGCATACCCAGGTGTCCCCTTACAGGTCCTATCTAGATGTGGATATTGTGGATGGACAAAGGCATCGAAATCTACGAGAGCCATATCGCCGGCTTGCGGCCCCCCAGGAGCAACAACCACATTTCCGTCAGACAAATCGGCATGTATGAAGCTTCTCCGTTCCATGTCTAATACTGCTGTCGCTAAGCCATATGCCCAGGTAGAACGAATCTGCAAAGAGGGCCAATTTGGAGCAGGATAAGAACCTGCTCTTAATGCTTCACGGCCTGCCTCTTTAAGATTTGCCCAACTGATTCCTTTTATACTTTTCATGACCACAGCGAAGGGTGTCAGTGGTCCTAGATGAGGAATCAGCTCAAAAGGTGCCCCGCCGAGGGCATCCGCCGACTCTTTCGCCAGATTGGCCAACTTCTGTTTGACCAGCATCTCACAGCGTTGTTTTCTCTTGTAGTTTGGCTCCCAAAAGCACTTGACCATATACTCTAGATTAGTATCTTGAGCAACGGCTACCTGCACTAACCCTTCAGATCCGTGCTTGAATGCAACTTTATCCGGCTGACCAACAATGAAATACTTTTGTCCGTTAATCGTAATAGTCGTGCCCTGTCGGGACAGCGCTTCGCGCATTAGATTTGGGTCTTTCATTTTGTTTTCAAGTTTGGTTCAATGATTATCAGTGATAAATTGTCAGCAAACAGTGATAGCCTGTCAGTCTCATATAAGCGATCCGCATATTCACAAGCTTTATTCAGCATGCGCGATGCTCGCAAAGATTTATGATCGTAAACCCCTCGCTGCAAAGTACCAATTTCAGATAATTTTTTCGTGACGGTACTTTCGTGCCCACGTGTGAGCCCATCGCTTGACACCAATAAAAGGTCAGTCGAATGGAGAGAGAACTGGTGGAAGTCGCCCACGTGTGATGCGAGTCGATCCAAGGAAGGGGATATACATGCGTCGATTTCGGATTGTGAATTATCCATGCTGATCAAGGGAATCACAGATCCATTTTCCACCCATCGTTCGACTACGCCGTCGCCAATATGAAGAAATCCAACTTCCCAGCCATGGTTAAACGGTCGGGCTATTCCTGCGATCAAAGTCGTCGCGAGAGACGGTCCCCAGTGGTGGTGTTGCCGAGTCCGAGTGTTATCGAGTAATCTTAATGCCACATCTCGCGCTATAAAGGATTGGCCAGCAACGTCATTCCATTCGGGGGCTGTAGGATCGTCCAATAAATGCAACAACACTGAGTTCAACCAGTCCTGCGCAGATTGAACTGATTTACGTATTGTTGTTTCTATATCGTTCGGCACTGCCATATAGCAGGAGGCCGCTTTACAGAAATTGAACGCCACGGTTTTGGCTGCGAAACGTGCACCATATGAAGTACTTATTCCGTCGGCAAGTGCAAATGCGATGGCATCATCACATGTCAAAGCATAAGTAGCATCTTGGTTCTCTCCCTTCTGGGCAAATGTTGGCCCCGAGTGGCTAGCTTGCCATAGCCGTAAAGCTGGGGTACTTAGATATTCCTCCAATACTGCTTTATTGTCGGGTGATGACAAAATGTGTTTAGCCGCTGAGGTATGCAACGGTTGGAGAAGAAGGGATTGTTTTGGTCCCTCTGGGCTGTTACTGCGTTCCTTGTTTAAGATGGCACGCGCTGCAGCTAGTTGGGATCGTCCAATTTGTCGATTCCTCCGAGAGAACTCTTCATTATCAGGTCGATATGTTTGGGCCACAAAAGCGAGTAATCTGCAAATGAGCCTGCCACTCTCAATGCGAAAGGAGGGCGCTGCCGTCAGTGCGGCAGACAGTGCCTGCTGAAATCCATTCTTGACAGCGCGAGGCCAGTTATTCTGCAATTCAATAGGCCAGTTGCCTTGGGGGGCAACTGGCTCAAGGCCTAATTGTAGATCCGCAAGTGTCGGCTCATTATTTTCGCCCCAGCACAAAAGTAGGGCTGGAGGTATATCAGCAAATAGCGAGCCTTGCAGTTTTTGCTTCTCTAGTTCATCAAGGACTATCGCGAACAATTGCAAGAAATTGTCCGAATCACGTGGGGCTCCAAGTTGAAATTTGCCAATGGTTGCCATGCGGGTCCATGATGAGGATTCTAACAATAAGTATATCTCTAGTAATTCTCAACCATTTTCTTAATGTCTTCGCCCTTCATTACTGTTGCTCCCACGTCTGCTAGAAAAGCCGCGAGTTGGGCGGGGTCGATATTGACAGCTAACTCTGGTTTTGAGGCGATCTGCTGCATTACTGGAAATGAGTTTTGATCCATGCCTATGCCTACAGCTACTACGTCGATAGAGCCTCCGCCAAAGCGAACCCCTCTTAATTCTTGTGCTGGAGTTGCTATGTCACGCCCTGTATTTGCACCATCGCTGAAGAACAATACCAATGGAGTTGGAGCACCCTCTTCAACAAATCCCGGCACACGGCGACATTCAGTCATACCTTTCTGAACTGCGCGTACTGCCCAGTCCAAAGCATCTGCCATTTCTGTCCCACCCGAATCCCCACTGAATGACAATTGATTCAGAGAAATGGACTCTGGTCGCACCACCTCGACCAATGGAATTGTCGCGTTCCCAAATTTTGCTATGCTCACCAGAAAACGCGAACCCGACGACCCTTGATTTCCGGCTTGAATAGTGATTACTACGTCCTGGACACCTTTCGTCGCATCCTGGGCCTTTTGACCCTCCATACTGCCGCTGTCGTCCACGATGATTGTTACAACTTGAGGTGTCAATGCAGTTGCCTTCTTTGTAGTTAGCTTTGCAAATGCCATAAAATCTGTCCTTTCATTTCACATCAACCCGGCCTTCTTAAGGCCTTTTTTCAAGTAGTATCTGCATAATAACGGACCGCTAATCAAGCCTCCAACTAATGCAATAACAGACAAAATACGTGCTACCCCATCGATCTCGTTAGAATGTGATTGATTTGCTTTGCTATCACTCGATTTCACTTGTAGAGCATTTGATTGCATTGCTCCAAGAGCAGCAGACGTTTCCTTGATTCTTTCTGTCGCCTCCACAATAATATGGGCGATTTCTACATCACTGGACGCTTGTGCTAATTGCTCTCCAAAACGAAGGGTGTCTGATTCTGTTCGTCTTTGTAATTCGACACCTTGGCGGAAGCGCCCTAGTGCTTGCACATTTGCGGCTAAAACGGCAATAAGTTGTTTTGTAGCCTCCACCATTTCAGGACTGGGTTCCGCTTTGGTGGAATCTTTAAAAATAGGACCACCTCTCTGTGGTTTGTTATTCGTCAGCATTTTTGTTCTTATTAAAACTGTCTGCAGAGTTGGAAGTGGCACAGCTTTTGCCTCAGCCAAAACCAGCAGCGATATAAAAAGAGCAAAACAGGTGAACATTGAGAGTTTAGCTCTGGACAGTATGTAGCTCATCGTCAAGCGCCATATTATAGTTCTCATCTGAGAGTTTTGGATACTTAATTTGACAAATCTGGTGAAAGTATCATGATACCGATGTAACCGTAATATAAGTAAAGACTTAGCTAATATATGAGAAGTCCAGAAATGGGAGAATTATCTCTCGAAGAAAGGTTGGCGCACCGAGCAGACGCACTTAAAAATGATGTACTGCGGATTGCCGCAGATCTCAAAACACAAGGCGTTTCGGAACGGGGTCTTGCAGGCTACCTGTCCTGCTTGGAATACTTGAATGATTTGGTTGGTGGCACATTGATAACGGCTGTGGGTAAAGAACGGGAACAATTTGTGATCGAGTTCCAATCCGCATTACGAAAACTTGTGCATGGCTTGACCATGGGAGAGGCAAGCAACCGACAGGCTGAACAACTATATATAGCCAAAAGCCCTGGAAAACTGAGAACTGAAATCGCAGAAGCTCTCGCCCGCGCAAACGGGTCGGGCATCAGTGGCCCAGAAGAAACAGTAGTTGAGACCGAGCAGCGTGTTTGACTTCCATTGCCAGCAGCAACCGCTCTACCATTGATGAACATCTTGACTTCATCAACCATCCCTACCGCGACGATCAAAGGTGGCACTGCCATTATAGTCGGCGTAGTGTGCACAAATGTAATTCCGCCAGTAAAGATCGACGTAAAGCTAAAAACCACGCGTGCCCCCGTCACAGGACGCCCATGCTTGCCAACGACGTGAACGGAGAAAGCCATATTGTCAGCAAGTATATCGTGCTGAGATTCGTAAATAGATCAAGTTTGGAGTCGTTTCCGACGTTTCTCAAGTTTAGGGAGCGCATCGAAGCGCTGCGAAGCTGCGAGTTGCTTGAATACACCGATTGCGTGCCTGAGCACTGTAATCTCTCTTTCCACATCTCCACAAAACATTGGATGGCACTTTTATGCCTTGGCGGTACGCCTGTTCGCCAATATGTTCCGACCACCGCCTTGAAGCCCAGATGTCAAGGCGCCCCCCTGCGCTCTTCCTGGCTGTTGCCCGATAGATTGTCTTGAGAGTAGCGCCGCAGGTGCTTCCTTACTCAGTTGGGCTGCGACATCTGCTGGCAGGTAGTCCAACCGACCATGCCCTTCAATATCTCCATTTCGCCATCGGCCTGCCCACATTCCTTTAGCTGCGCTTCCAGAACCCTATATAAATGATCTGATTGGATTGTCCATTTGATTTTCAAGGCGGAAATCAAATTAGAGAATTCGCGAGGTAAACAGTGTCACATTTTTACCTACGGCGGGATTTTTCACGACTTCAGAATCCGCGTAAGTCGTTGAAAATAAATGGTCGGGGAGAGAGGATTTGAACCTCCGACCCCCTGGTCCCGAACCAGATTCCAGACCATATTGAAATCTGCTGAAATTTTTTGTTTCCAAGTGATTGATATTGAACCTGTTGCGAGCCGTTCGTGGAAGGCTGTTGTTCTTCATTGAAAGCGGAGGCTTTCGCAGTCTCAATTTTGCCTACACCCGGAAAATTTTTACTCCACGTGGAATCCATAAACCATATCTTTTCAATCCGTTCGAATTATTTGACCATGCGGGATACTGGAACGGTTCAGTGTTGGGAACGTTTGGAGGGGACTCCTGAAATACTATGAGCGCAGCGCAGCGTAAATAGCGCCTGGCTCGACTTGATCTCCATCCCCACCCCTTATTCGCCCCAGTCGTGCTGCGAGTTCGGAGTCGCTACAGGACTCGCAAAATAAGCTGGAATCTCACAGCCATTGCACTGAAATACCACCCTCTTTGCAGGCCTCATCAAATTAGTTCCTCTTAAGCTTTGAGAAATACCGATTGCAAAACGACCTCAGCTGCCCTCTAAACCATGCTGAAATCTGCTGAATTTCATTGCTTCCAAGGGCACCACTTCCACACCGGTATGATTTTTCAGCAAGAAAGTTTTTGTCGGCACATCGTCCAAATTCAATCAATTGAACCTTTCAAATCAACACACAGGTCACTCCAGTTGCCATTATGTTTTAGGCTGTCTGGTTGAAGGTGCGCCATGAAACCAAGCGAGCTAAGAATATCCGCCATTTCTGAAACGACAATATCGTAGTCAGCCTGCGCTAGGTTGATCAAAGCAGGATTGATGTCATCAAACATGTTAGCAGGTGGCGGAGTACCAAATCGGGCAGAGTATGTCTGGCGCGCATAGTTCATTACTGCATCACGAATTCGGCCGATGACCGTTGTGGGCGTGATGGTGGGTGTCATATTATTATCTTCCTCCTAGAGTCCGTCATTCAGCGAGTCACAACAGCGAAGCCAGTTTGCCAACCACAGAATTTTCGATAATCAGGACTTTGTCTTCCACACTCATATCGCACCAAAAAGTCGTAATTCGAAGTAAGATTGAATCTTCCCTGCATGCGCAAATATCCATAGCTAGAATGTCCGGCAAACCGTTGGCTATTTGACCATCCCGCATTGCCATTTAAATCCAGCGTCAAGCGTGTTTGCACAGCAGCACTATATGCAAAAGAGCCAATGGTTAAAAAATCCGTTCCTGATGGTTGCCCAAAAATCTTACTGCTAACTCCATTTGCGTCCACAGTAATCATAGGCCTGCTTTGCGATGATGGAAGAAGATGCAAATTACTGATGAAAGGCAACAACACTTGGAATCGTCCGCCATAGCGCCATTCGTAGGGAAGGCTACCGCTTTGAGGCGACATTGGAGTTGCCACAGTAGTAAATGCATTGCCGCCAAACGAGAACGTTCCGGATAAACTGGTGCTCAAGAGTGTATTAGGAGTCTTTGGGCTAACACCTTGCTTGCCGGTATTAATCGCGAAATTAAGATTTCTACCCAGATCCACATGCGCCTCTCCGCGCTGAAAATAATTTATAGCTGAGTCCGAGGTCTGACCTTCGGCCCGGAGTTTAAGATAGTTCCGTATTTGTGAGTCGAAATAGTCGTACCGATATTTAAAAGTCACTGCAGGGCGAACGCTTTGGTTTGTAATTACTGGGGCAGCGCTAAATTGAAGACAGGGTTGATCAACAATCAGAGTAAGCTTCGCCGTGCCCGCATCTCCCTCTGCTTGAAAATGGGTAAGGTCGTCCATCTCGGCTTGCAGATTGCCTGTGTTGATGCTGAAGGAGCCAGCATCAATGGGCTTAGCTTTACTACGTGTAGAACTCACATAGAGGCGCGTACCAAGAAGACCCGGGACATCGACATATCCTCCCTTAAGGATAGTTTCCAGAATCGTCGCAGGATCTTCTTGCGTGTTATCGCCAGCCAGAATCGCACGAATATAGGCCGGTATTAGGCTGGTGGAAATCGCCGAATTTTTATCTGATGGGACTTCAAGCCTAAGAACCTCGACCACCAGATGCGCTGACGCCAAAGCCCGCACTATCTGGCTCTGTGTCCCAGCATCTCTAAGTGCGCTGAGCAACTGCCCCGCTTGAGCGAAATCTAAATCATAAAAATCGAGAACTGGCAGACCAAGCAGATTCGCTTTTAGCTGCCCATCAAACGTCTGTGGTCCGTTGCTGACCTTAACCGTAATGGCATTGAACGAATAATGGGGCAGAAAAAAGGAATTTGAATCTGTCGAGATCATATACATAGGGATAGGGCCGGAAACAGCTGTGGCCCCTTGCAGCTGAGGAGTATCAAACCTCAACTGAACACCCCAAATCTTCGCTTCCTGGGAGGCTGATCGATTAGATCCGCACGAGCCCTTCGTAGTGATACCAGCTGTAGAAAGCGCGACATGTGGCTGCAAAGGAAAGCTACTCGGCAAATTTATAGTGACATCTACTGGAGGAGGGTTAACCTGCACACTCAAAGGCGCTGAAATTCTCCTTCCGCCCCCTGAGATTGGGGTCACAATGGCAATGCTAAGAGGCGTAGGTGACGACAACATTGTTCCAGGAATTGTGACTTTCAGATTTGCGGGATCCACAAACTGGGTGGCCTGTTCCACATTATTGACTAAGACTTTACTGTTGCTAGTGAATCCGGTTCCCGTGAGAGTTATTTGCTGATTGCTATTCCCGGCATTCAGCGACTTAGGGTCACTTGCCGTGACCGCCGTATGCGAGATGTCATTTGTGATAGTGATTTCTGCCGGGGCGGACTCAAAAGATCCGCCACTTACATCGGATTGCCTAATTACCAGGCTTGCCTTGCCAGGGACGCCGACGTCGGAAGCATCCAGATGAACTACTATTTCTACTCCTGAATGAAACGTGATTGGATGTGGCTTATCACTCCATAGGACTACGGCATCTGGCGTGAACCCTGAGCCTTTAATAGTGAAGTCGATAGGTTTTCCAGTTACGATCATACTAGGCGAAACGGCATGGATTCGCGGACCAGCATCTTCTTGCGCCAATGCAAATCCGCATAAGATTAGAAGAACGAATGCTTTGAACACTTAGTTAATCGGCTCCCATTTGCAAATGAAACACGCTATGGCAAGTAATCACCGCGTATCTTTTCACTGTATCAGTCTCAAAGTTCCAATCGCTACGAAGCTGGGCCATTATGCCTTTGTCTCCGGAGGGAACGGCGTAGTCTGAGCCCGTACTGGCACGGCACGCCACTACCCATTGCAAAATTGCTCAAGACGCTATTGCACCAGAGGAAGATGATTGATGTTTCGGATCAGAAGTGTAGCGGGAACATGGCACAAATGCAATCGAAATAATAGATACATTTTAATTATGCTGTTGTTCGCCAAAATTACGATCTGCTGTGGTTTCAATAGTTTCCACAAAATCAGCCAATAAAGCGGCCTGATACAGTCTGGTCATGTTTGGGCTCCTGTTCGGTATGTTTCGGCGGTCTTTTTATTACTCGCGACGTGATCTCCTGCTGGAGAATCTGGCCCTGCGCCAACAGCTCTCAGCCTTAAAACGGCAAAGATTAAAGCCACGCTGGACCTCGATGGATCGATGGAAGCAAGCTCCGCTATCACCACCTCGACCGAACTCATCTCGGACTGGAAAAAGATACGCCCCATGGCCGACCATGCACGAAGCCAACTCGTGACTCCCAAGTCGTGTCTTTGCCCAGGCTTGGTGGTCTGCATTATCGTTCCGACCTAGCTGCCTAATCCACGTCGGTTGAATTTGTTGATTTCGAGTCTGAAAGTTCAGGGGAAAGGTCTGCCCGAAGACCGTTCCAAAGCGTTCGGCCTCTCTTTGTCGAAGTCCGAATGCGGCATCTGACTTCGCTTGATCTCCGAATTTAGTCTGTGCGCTCTCACAATGTGCTCCGCAAACGGTGCGCTTTCAATTTTGGCGAAGCACAGGATTCGAGACGGCGTTCAATCTCCCTGCTGATACCAGCGCATTCGTTTGCCGTCCCAGTAAAACAGACCACTTGCGTCTTCGTGATAACTCACCAGCAGAGCATCACCATGAAGTTTCAGCGGTTCCTGCTGTTCCGCAGACTCAACTGGGCGAGTCTTGCTATACAACTCCCAGCGATCAAAGTTCAGATCGGGGAAAGTCGCAGCGCCGTATTGCACTGGTCTGCCTGCACCAGCAATGACGCTCCGGCCACTGCCAAACACGATTAAGAACCCGCGTTTTTGGGAGGTTTTCTGAGTAACCAGGACTGCATAATCAACACGCCCATGGCCCCCAAAATCACCCGTGATTGCAGACGGGGTTAATCGGCAGCTAACCGCAAGATCGGGCGCACGTTTCAGTGCGGCCCGAACTGCGTCTGGGAGTTCCATTTTTTCATCGCACTTCTGCTCAGCGTTGCTTGTCTGGCGAGCTGCCAAGCCGCTGGAAAAGCACAACGTCAGACTGAACGCTATCAGGGAACTACGAAGCATTTTCATAACTGTTCTCCTCTAGTGCGGCCCCGGCTGCTTCGGTGGTGTTGTCTGTCGATGCTCCGCCTGGGCAGTCGCCGAGTTCTTGCCCATGTGGATGTGGTTACCGTGTCCTGGTGCCCACTGCACTCCATAGTCTTGATCATTGTCGCTGTAAATCTGATTGAATCCGTTTTGCTTAAAGTCGCTAATGAGATCGAGCATACGATCATCATCTGCTTTCATGACGTTATTAACCGGGTTCCCGTCCCCGTCCATG
>Ga0137363_10000628_pt1 | contig 19618 bp, 11 predicted proteins | sample MadtaG_FD_104800 | JGI IMG/M metagenome (GOLD analysis project Ga0137363, IMG submission 104800) | Vadose zone soil microbial communities from Angelo Coast Range Reserve, California, USA - Mad1_115_16 metaG | ecosystem: Environmental > Terrestrial > Soil > Vadose zone | place: USA: California...
CACATTCGCAGAATGCGCGGCGGATCGCAGGCCCATCTTCTGCGAGCCTCCGACGGCGCGTACTTTGTGACCAAATTTTTGAATAACCCACAGTCGCCAAGAATTCTGGCCAATGAAATGTTTGCGACTCAATTGGGCCTGTGGCTTGGCCTGCCCATGCCACAGGTTGCAGCCATAGAAGTATGCGACTGGCTGATCGAGAACACGCCAGAGTTGCGCATCCAATTGGCTGGCGCCGAGGTTCCGTGCAGCAGCGGACTGCAATTTGGATCGCGTTACCCGTGTGACCCGGCAAATGAGCCCATGGAAATATTCGACTACTTGCCGGAGAGCCTTATGGACAAGGTCGTGATGCCCCGTTGCTTTGCACAAGTCCTGGTGATCGATAAGTGGCTGGCCAACGCCGATGGACGCCAGGCAATCTTCACCCGAAAACGCAGGGCGCGAAATTACCAGGTGAGCTTCATCGATCACGGATACTGTCTGAACGCCGGGGAGTGGACATTTCCCGATCAGCCGTTGCGTGGTGTATACGCTCGCAACTGTGTATACAGGGGAGTCACCGGATGGGAATCCATTGAGCCGACTCTCACCAGGGCCGAGGAGTCTGACATCATTGATATTTGGCGCTGTACGCAGCGGATTCCTGCAGAATGGTACGAGTATGACTGTGAGGGATTGGAGCGCGTGGTCCATGCGGTGCATGAGCGTCGAAAGAACATACGGGGGCTGATTGAGGCCTTCCGTCAATCCAGCCGCAATCCATTTCCGAACTGGAGCGAGAACTGAGGCACATTGTTTGTGCCGTAAACCTTGTGCCATAAATTACCTATATATAGGGTAATTTAAGATTTATTATTCCTTTATATGGGTATAATAAACAATATGGCAAGGGCGACTCCATCATCCAGGTCACTGCCAGCATTGGCAATGGACCAGTTGCAAAAGCTGGGGCGGGATATTGCAATCGCCCGCAAGCGCAGGCGCATGTCCCTGAGTGAAATGGCGGAGCGGATGATGGTCAATATCAAGACGGTGCAACGTCTTGAAAAGGGCGATCCCGCCGTCAGTATCGGGATTGTGGCTACCGCACTATGGGTGTTGGGAATGCACAGGCGAATTGGCGATCTCGTAACCCCGGAAACCGACCAAATAGGGCTTCAGGAAGACATAAAACGTCTGCCGCGGGATTTTCGCAGATCAAAAAAGCAAGCGGATATTACCGATTTCTGAGTGAGCGATGCCGACAACATACGTCTATATTTATCTCAGGGAAGGACCGGTTCCAGCCGGCTTGCTCGAAACCATCGGCGTAGGCCGCGAAGCAACGGCGCGGTTCCGCTATGGCCGCCGCTATCTTCAGCGGAAGGACCGGCTCGCACTTGATCCTGTCCAGTTGCCTCTGCATGATCCTGAGGCCGAGCGCGAATACACAACGCCAGAAGGCTTTGTTCTTTTCAACGGTATTCGCGATGCCGCGCCCGATGGCTGGGGCCGCCATTTGATTGATCGAGCCGCCAGCGACCGTCCACTCGCAGAATTTGACTATCTGGTTGCAACGGGTGACACGCGCGTCGGCGCTCTGGCCTTTGGTCCGGACCTGTCCGGCCCGAAACGCATCTGGCCGTGGTCCGAAGAAGACCCGGACGGCGAGAATCTCGATCTGGCCGAAATGCTGGAAGCGGTGCGTGAGTTGGATACCGCAGACGATCTTCCCCCCAGGCATCGCCGTTTTCTGGCACGCGGTTCATCCCTGGGTGGAGCGCGACCCAAGGGCGCCACTGTCTACAAAGGTAAGCAATGGATTGCCAAGTTCGGCCGGGCCAACGACCGTTATCCGATGTGCCGCGCCGAATACCTAACCATGACACTGGCAGTACAGGTTGGCCTGAATGTGCCAGCCGTGCGCCTCGAAAAAGTGCTCGGACAGGATATTTATCTCATCGAGCGCTTCGACCGGGTGGAGAGTGACGCTGGATTCCAGCGTTTGCCGTTCATCTCGGGGCTGACGATTATTGGCGCGCATGAGAGTGAATCACCGCAACAGAGCTATCGCCGGCTGGCAGAGCAATTGCGGCTCTTCGGGGCGGCTCCGGCGAAAGATGCGCGCGAGTTGTGGCAGCGGATGGTCTTCAACATTCTTTGCAACAACAACGATGACCATCTCAGAAACCACGGCTTCCTGTGGAACGGCAAAGGCTGGCGCCTGTCACCCGGTTACGATATTGTTCCTTTTCCCCAGGTTTCACTGGAGCGAGACCTGGCAATTGGAGTTGGAGTCAATGGACGCCGGGCAACTTTGCATAACGCTTTGAGCGAGGTTGCAAGTTTTGGGTTGTCGAAGAGCGAGGCTGTGGCAATCGCTCAGGCCATGCAGAGAAAAGTGAAGGCAAGCTGGGATAATCTTGCCAGGAAAACCGGGTTTACGCCCGCTGAAATTGAGCGGCTGCGCACTTGTTTCATTGCCTGCGACGAAAGGATGGACGGTGCGGATAGAGACTGAGTCATAAATAGATTACATAAATAAAGAAAAGGGGTTATCGTGGATCATGCCGAATCCAGACCTTACCGTCCATCTGGTGTTGGACAATTATGCCACCCACAAGACCAAGGAAATTCGGGCGCGGTTCCTGCGGCATCCTCGGTACCACCTGCACTTCACTCCCACGCACAGTTCTTGGCTGAACCAAGTGGAGCACTGGTTCGCCTTACTGTCACAACGCCAGATCAAACGAGGTTCGCACTACAGCGTGCGTGAACTGGAATCCGCCATCTTGGAGTTCATCGACGTGCACAACGAGCAGCCCAAACCCTTTGCGTGGACGAAGAGTGCCGATGCCATTCTCAACAGCATTGGACGGCTTGCTTCCCGTACTCTGGCTGCACATGGCACAAACAATATGCAAGAAATCAATGACTCAGGAGACTAGAACCAGTCTCATAAACTCAGCAAAGGGTTAATGTGGCATTCTGGAAGTGCTCTGGAGAACTCCGTCTGACCGATGCGGGGACGCTGGGAAATGACCGACTACAGTAACAATGGGAGATGATAGAGCCGGTGCTGCGTCCGGCTCGTCGCGCCGATGGGCGCGGCCGTCCATGGCACGACACCAGAGCCGTACTGAATGGTGTACTGCGGGTGTTGGGCACCGGAGCGTAGTGGCGTGAACTTCCCGACAAGTATCCACCATTTCAGACCTGCCATCGCCGCTTTCAGCAGTGGGTCCGCAACGGCAAACTGGAACGGGCTTTGACTGTGCTGGCACAGCGTCTTCACGAACGAGGCCAGTTGAATCTGGACGAAGCGTTTGTAGATGCCACTTTCGCCAGCGCCAAAAAAGGGGCTTGGCCGTCGGCCCCACGCGGCGCGGCAAGGGCACCAAGATCATCGCGGTCACCGCTGGCACCAGTCTTCCTCTCGCCGTTGCTGTCGACAGCGCTTCACCGGTCGAGTGCCAGTTGGTGGAATGTGCCCTTCCAGGCAGCTTCCTTGACCAGTTACCGGCAAGGCTGATCGGCAACAAAGCGTATGACTCCGACAAACTGGATTAGCGCATGAGAGACACGTACGACATCGAGATGATCGCCCGCTACGGCGCTATCGGCGGCGCTGGCGCGTGGAACGCTTCTTCGCCTGGATGCACAACTTCCGCCGCCTGGTCACTCGCTGGGAATACCACATCGACAACTTCCTCGGCTTCGTCCACCTTGCCTGTCTGCAAATGCTGTTCAGACATTTATGAGACCTGTTCTAGCGTAAGACAGTGAATTTCAAACAGTGATGCTAAAGCTCTTGATAAATGGTCGCCATGGCCTTATCGCCCCGCTTGTAATCTGGCCGTGGGCCAGCAAAAGTAGCTCCAGTGTTTGCCAACGCAGTTATTCTTGAGACGGTAAGTAATTCCCAGTCGTGAGGCTTTTCGGAGTTGTGCCCGCCGGATATTTGATAACATCGTAATAGCTCATTCCCCTTCTTGCTAATACCATAGGCATGTGGTTCTACTTCACGAGGAATGCCGTCGTAGGTTAGCGACAGGATCTTTTTTTGCTTGATCGCGTTGATGATTGTGTCGTTCATGGTACCTCCTGTCGATGTCCCCTATGATCTAGCTGGCTAGGCTAACATAAGAAGACATTTTACACCAATCTGGTCGGAACCTTTTTGTGACTTTACCTGATCCTGCGGAGCTTCTCCGTTCTCTCCTTGGACACCTCTTACGTCACTCCGTGTATTTCCTTGAGAGTCAGTTCTACCGCACCCAGTCTGGCGAACAATCGCTTGCGGCACGTTAGCACGAGAATCTGCATATTCCCCCCCGCGCGCATCAGGATGTCGAACATTCGCTCGATCCGCAGGTCATCACTGAAAGCCAGAGCGTCATCGAGGATGACAGTTGCCGGACGGCCTTGCTTAAGCAAAAGTTCTGCAAATGCAAGACGCGTGAGCACAGCAAGCTGTTCCTGCGTTCCGTCGCTGAGGCGATCGAACGCCTCGGCGGTCCCGTTGCGCTGAATGGCTCTTATGCTCAGGTTCTCGTTGAGCACTAAACCCGTGCCGGGCAGCAACATCTTCAGGTATGGCTCAACGCGGCTCACTACTGGAGCCAGATAGAGAGCTTTAGCCTCTCGTTCGGCCTCACGAAGGGTCTGCTGGAGTAGTTGAAGAACAGCGGTCTCCTCCTCATAGCCCTTCACCGCCGCTTCAAGCCGAGCTTGCTCCGCTCTTGCAACCTCAAGTGCTTCTTCGACGCCAGCACCTTCGCTGGCCTCGATCAACGCCGCGAGCCGCGTGATCTTATCATTCAGCCCAGCAACAGCCTCCTGATGATTTCGCCCTGCAGCCTCAAGGCGCTTGATGCGCACGTCGATAGCTTCAACCGTTTCGCCCTGGTTATCCTCGAGTGTCGTGAGAGCGGTCTGTTGCTCGGTGGCCCGCCGCGTAAGTTCATTAGCATGGGTCGAGAGTTCTTCGTCGCTGGCTTGGGCCCGGCCCGCCGTAAGTGCGGCTTGCTTCGTCTCAAGAGTGCCACGCCGCCCGGCTAGGCGTTGCTCCAGCTGCTGCAACATTGCCGTCGCTTCGGCGAGAACGCCCTTTGGTCCCTCCACCGCCGCCTCGGCTGTCCCAATGTCAGCGGCCAGTTGCTCGGCCTTGTCATGAGTCTGAGCAATTTCCTTCGCTATCTCCGCAGTCGTTGGCAGCGACGAAAGGCCCAGCGCATCTAATTCCGTTTTGAGCCGGCCCTGTAACTCCCTCACGCGAATCTGGCGCGCGTCTAGGCCTGCTGCCAACTTGGTCGACGGGTCTCGCGGCGCAAGCCCAGCAATCTCACGGTGAACATCTGCGAGCCGCCGCTCCAACTCACGGCGCTGCGCCACCGCGTAGCGGGCGGCGGTCAGGTTCTCAGCGCCGGCGGCTTCAAGCGCCTCCCTGATTTCATTTTCGGACAGACGAAGCCGTTCAAGGATTGCGTCGCGGTCGTGGATCTGCGGTTCGACAGAGATATTTCCAACCCCTTCGACATCAACCAATGTCTTAGCGACAACCGCCAGAGACATCATCGGCGCATCAAGAGGCACACCATCGAGGCGCACGCGGCCCAAAGCATTTGCCTCGATCGCGAGCGATACCGTGGTCGCGACTGCGTTGAGCGCCGCTCTTGCGCCGGAAAGCTCTGTATCGGCAGCCTCGATCCGCGACACGGCCTCGTCTGTCGCGGTGATTTGCCCCATTAACTCGGAGAGGCTGCCGACCTCAGCCTTTAGATCTACCGCTTTGGCCAGCGTCGCTTCATGCTGCGCGATCTCGGTATGTAGAGCGGCGGCGCTACGGATGCGCTCAAGTCGCCGACCCTGCTCACCGTTAAGACGCGCATGCTCCCGGAGTTCGGCGAGTCGTTTTTCGCAGGCCTCCACCAGAAGTCTGGTCTCATTCTTGTAGGTCTCGGCTTCGCCAATACCGGTCGTGAGTCCCTTGATCTCGGCCTCGATCGGGTCGAGTTCTCGCGCCAGCTTCGCGCGCTCCGTCACTGCCATCCATTTGCGAGCCGCCCGCTCCTCTGCGAGCTTCGCGGCATTCCGGGCCGCCTCAATCTCAGCAGCTTTAGTGGCCGCCGCCGTGCGGCGGGTCCGTCCCTCATCAAGCTCGCAACGATGGGCTTCCTCGCTCCAATCGACCTGAAGCTCTTTGCGCTCGCGCTTTTGGCACGCAAGTGTGTCCATGTATTCAAAGATCTCACGCCGTTTTTCCCCCAGCTGGTTGGCGCGGCCGCCTACCTCTTCGAGTCGATCTTTGGCATCCTTGAACTTTCCGCGTGGCCCCCGCGCACTCAGGATTTCTCCAAGCGCTTGGTCGACCGCCACCGGAATCCTCCGACCCCTCTCCCCACCTGTGACAACGCCAACTTGCGCCTCGATGCAGCCCTGCAAGGTGCGGCGGCCGGCATCGTCAAGCTTGGGATCGCCAAACGAACTACCCTGACGCACCCAGAGTGTTCCCCAAATGCCGGGCTCACCGCCGCCACGGCGACTTGTGAATTCAAGCAGTCGCTGAAGCTCTAACTCCGCCTCCTCGTCTTCGAAGCGACGGTGATCTGAACTGGTCAGCACCGCTTTCCCAGATTGGCCGGCGAAGCGCTTTAGAATGGTCCAGCGCGTACCATCAAGATCGAAGGCCATTTCGACCTCCGGTACTGTGCCGTTGACGAAGTGTCGAAAGCTTCTTACATGCTCGGTCTGTGACTTCGCCTTCTCGAAGATCACGCCGTTGATCGCTTCCAGTAGCGTTGATTTGCCGACCTCATTCTGGCCGACGAGAAGATTGACGCCATCCGTGATTCCATTCACGCCGACGGTGCCGACGAACTTACGAAAATTTGTGAGCTGGATCGAACGGATTTTCATGAAACCCCTGCCTGCCGGAGATGCTCAAGGTATAATCGGCGCAAGGCGAGGGAAGCAAGGCGCGCTCTCTCTCTATCGGCGGGGTCGTCGGCCATTGCCTTCAGCCGGTCCGCCGCCACGCGGATGAAGCCCGAACGGTCAATATCGTCCATGTCTGCTTCTGTCGGCTCAAGAACCAGCCCACCATCTTGCCACCGCGTAGCGCACACGGCGGCCCCGATGCCGTGGATGATCCTCTCCTCAAATCTCTTGCGACCGGTCAGCGACAGCGTTCCAGTTACCTGGAGATCGAGCACGACTCTGCTCAAGTCAGGTTCGAGCGCACGAAGTTCCGCCTCCAGGAGATCGATCTGAGAGTCTTCTGTGAGCGTTTTCATGACCTGGTGCCAGCGGTACCGTCCGACCTCAACGGGTAAAACTGTGGGCGCGGCGCGCACGCCAGCGATATCGACCACAAGCGCGGTGCCGCCGTTGCAGAGCGTCCTGCTGGAACCTGGTGGGCGCTTGAAGAGATCCGGCTCTGGTGTACCGGAATACCAGACCCGATCATTGATCTGTACCTGCCGGTGCCAATCGCCCATGGCCAGGTAGGCGAGCCCCGCAGTGTCAGCGCGAGTCGGTTCGACGTGGTTTGAGGCCTCGCCATCCGAGCCGAAACCCTGGATCGAGCCGTGCGCCATCCCAATTCGGATGGCTCCCTCAGGCGTGGCTTCTTTGTCCATGTAGCCCGTGAGATCGTCTACATTCGCGATATGGGGAAGGGGTGCCGGCAGGAGGAATACGGGCCTTCCGTCGTCATCCATAATCTTCACGGCGCCAGGGCTCGTATGGATCCGCACGTTTTCCGGGAGATTCGTCCGCAAAAGACGATCCCAGAGGCCGTTCTCCCTTACGTGGTCATGATTGCCGGGCATCAGGTGCCAAGTGACCTTGGGAAACTGCCGCATCCCCTCGATCGGCTTTGCGAGGGTCTGTGGGGAAAGTTGCTGCTTGTCGTAAATGTCGCCAGCCAACAACACAGTCAAAGCCCCGTGTTTCATGGCGAGATCTCCGAGCGTGCGGACGGCCGCCTGCCGCGCATCCTGAAGTAGTACCGCAACTTCAGGCTCGAAATACATGAACACTTTGCCGATCTGGAGATCGGAGGAATGAATCAATCGCATATTCTGAACGGTCCCTCCCGTCGGTTCTCTCTGGTCAGAGCCAGAACACCAATGCCTATGAGAACTGCTCCTTCCATGTGGTTTATTCCAACACAATCGTTGTGTCTGTGCTTTAACTAAAGACTCCAGGCCGTCACATTAGGCCTCCACCTGAAGCCCGATAGGGAGTCGCCTAATGGCTGTCAAGCAGGATACGAGTGCCACGGCAATCGTCTTTGTTGTGATCAAGGATACGCTACCACGACGACGCGCTACGCGCCTCCACAAGGGCGGATGAAAAAGTCGCTCTGTCGACCTTCGGCTCGAGAGAGTTTTCTGGAAGGTCCCGGAATTTTAGACTATTGAATCCATGTGGGCTTTCGGGATCTATTTTCGTAGTACGCGCTGGCGGAAGTAAGAGATGGGTTGCTAACATCTCGCTTGTACCACGACCTGATGTCAGGTCGGAAGTTCGAATAGAATACCCGCCACCGGCCAGACGCGCTCCAAACAGTTCTTGCCCTTTCCTGGGGCTGCGAGCACCACCGGTCCGTATTCTCCGCTGTTATCGAGACTTTCAAGGACAATCTGGTCGTGGATCACGATTCGGAGGCGTTTGAAATATTGATTGCCATCAGTGTCGGCCGCGATGATTGGCTTGCCGTCGAGAGTCTTCAACGCATCTGCCACTGTTATTTTGTTTTTGATAATAAGATACTGCCCATGGAGCGCATGGGGCTCCGCACTCCGTCCCTCCACTTCGACCAACCCTAAGGTGTCTGCAGCTAAATGAGTGAATACGGACTCCCCGCCGCATTCGCAAACTTCCATTGCAGACTGGGTGGGGGCGCTCCATGCAGAATCTTCATAAAGGACGCCAACGATCTTGCGCAGCGTGAACGTTGCCTTGTGCGCGATTACAGGGGCTGCAATCTGTCGCGGGTTGATAGATTGCGCAGTGAGCACGGCGATATCGCTGTGGTTCTCCGCAATTTCAAATCTGCGCGCCAATATGCGATCGTCGCTTAACGCGACGACCAGTGATTTTGCCGACGGTTCTCCAGGTTCTTTTACCAAGAGCACGTCCCCCAGTCGGGCGACTGGTTCGAGAGTTGGAGCCATAAGCCGATAGGCAACATGTTGAGCGAGAACGATTTTCTGATGCGCTGAAGCAGCAAATTCATCCAGATGAAATACACCATCGGCGACACGCCCGCCGGTTAGCGCCACTGCACGTCCCAGGACAGAAAGAGGAATTGTCTGTACCTTCGCCTTATAGCCTTCGGGAAGTGCAACTGTTGGCGGAGGTGCGTGGAGTGCTTTCAGGCCACCGTGCAAGAGATGGTACTCTCGTGCAAGGCGAAAAGCATGGTTGAGGGCAGGGCCAACTTTTTTTTGCCAATGCTCTTCAACATCTTCGGCTTCGCCCATTCCGAGGCTGGAGCCTCCTGCATGGTGCGCAATCTCCATGTGCTTTATCGGGGGAGAGTTCTTGTCGAGAACGCCTACGAGCTTTTTGAACTGTGGGCGATCCCATGGAGGAATTTTTGAGCTGTTCAATTGATTAATTTTTTCGCGGGACTCCCCAAGCACAAATCCGCTTACGACGGACGACACTGTAGCATCCTCACCGCGCAGCATGATTCTTAGCATTCCTTCCGCGTACACTCTGACGGAGCTGATATACTCACGGCCCGCCTTCGGCGTATTAAGTTTTTTCGTTTCTGACCACCTGCGAACGAGTGATTCACCTTCGAAAAGTCCCACATGACCAAGCTCTGGTCCGGCTGCGGCGATCATGGCTTGGCGCCCGGCCACACCATCTACCTTAATCATTTCAAGAAACATTTCGTCGTAGCTCGTCAGTACAATTTGTGCTTTGGAAGTGCCATTTTGCAGCGCGGCAATATATTGCGCCCAACGGTGACGATGCTCGGAATCGAACGTAGCTTGGGGATCGTCGAACACAAGCACTGGAAACAGATCGATTCCTATCTGCTCAACGCCCTCCTCACGTAATGCAAACAGGAACGCCCACAGCATTGCCCGAAGCCAGGATGTATTTGCTACCAGGGTCGCGTCGATGCGCAATTTGGGCACAACCGCGCCTCGCACAATTAGGCCTTCCTTCCGATCCAGTCGTGCGTCATGGAACTGCAGATGTTCGCTCCGATGAAGCCGCTTCAAAAGATCTGCGATTCGTCCCGAAAGCCCCTGGATCGCTTCTCTCGCGATGGACTCCGCGAAAGGGCCGAGGGTCTTGAGGGGCGCAAGACTATCGGCGATAGCTTCGCGTCGATTCAGTTCCTTCTCGATTTCCGCCGCCGACTTTCCTGACTTCCATGCCGCGCGCATCGCCTCGGCACCTTTTCGGTAAGGCTCTGCCTTCGCCAAGGCGTCAGAAAGGCGCGACAGGTGGGTCGTCAGCCGTTCGGAGGCCTTTTCTCCAATGGTCTTGCCATCTTGACCTTCTCCAGTGAGTCCAACATCTGCATCTCTTGTGGCGTTTTCGGTCGCGAGCTTTTGCCACCATTCAGTCCAGAGGTTTGAATGAGCATGAAACCACTCGGCGACGTTAAGCAGCTGTTCAAGCACTCCGATTCGCTCGTTCAGGACCTTTAACACCTCTTGGCCTGTAGGGACCGGGATCGGCGGCAGTTCGACGGCAGGAATTTCAGCCAGTGCCGCTTCGACCAAGGCACCGAATTTCACGAGGATTGTCGCGTAACGATCTTTGATGACAAATGTTGCGCGGAGGTCACCAGCCAACTTGGCGCGAGGCTCCCACGCCAGAATCTCAAGACCGAAGTGCTTGAGCGACACAGGAACTGAAGTTTCCAGTTCGGCTAAAATGGCGTTCAGATTATCGTCGAATGCGCGCGCCGCAGCATCGCCCGCTGACCGCAATGTTTCCAGTTCTTCGGTGAGCGATAGATTGGTTTTAAGGTCGTGTTCGCAGAGCGGACAATTCTCGACCGCGCCCGATTTATGTTTGGTATGCCATTGTGCAGCGACCGCCTTGAGCTGAAATTTAGAATCCTTCGCGATTTTCTCCAGAAGGTCTACGGCCTCTTTTGACTTTTGGCGTGCTGCCCCAATTGATGCGGAAACACGCTTTGCCGCTTCATCATTGAGCTCAAGTCCAATCGCCGTTAATGACTTCCACGAAGGTAGCCCGTCGAGGCCTGCCTTCAAGTCGTCTCGCGCCGATCCAATGGCGGTGATGACCTGATGCTGGATCGCTGGGCTCTCAAGCTTCAAATTGCCAGCAAGATCATTTGACACGACTTGGGTAAGTTCGGCCGCTCGATCGGTCAGCTTCTTTCCGAACGCTGCCATCGCTCCTTTGTCGTCATTGGTATGCCCCGGAGTGAAGTCGGGTACGGTCTCCTGAACCGCAGCCAATCCGTCGCGCGCTGCCGTGATCGCCTGGTCGAACTCCTTCTTGGCCGCGGTCAGGTCTTTCCGCTTAAATGACAAATACTCCCGGCTCTTGTGGCAGAGACCATCGACTAGCCCGCTAATGGCGGCGAGGTCATCCAATCCTGTAAGCGTCTGGACGGCGTCCGTCAATTGGCCTCGACCCCCATCGATGCGTAGCAGGGCTAGGCGCGCTGGCATCAACAGACCCGCTTCGAGAAGGATCGAAGGCACGTCAAAACTGGGATCAGCGTTTACCGTCACCTTGCCGCCGTCTAGTGTGCGTTCGACCGTCGCAGATTTGCCCGTAGTATCTTGGAAGGTGAGTTTCACCCGGACGCGCGGCGGCGATTTCAGTTCAGCGATCTCCGGTGGATAACAAGCGATCGGCGGCCAATCACCAGCTGGCTTGTCGTCCTCTGCAAACACGGGCTTTGGCTCATGGGCCAGACTGGTGGCTTGGTCACGGGGTCTCTCACCTGAGAGTGCCCACAGGATTGCACCTATTAGTGAAGACTTGCCGCTGCCGTTCGGTCCTTCGACGAGGAGACTTTCCTGGTCGAAATCAAAATTGAAACTTAGCCCGCCCCAAATGTTCAGGCCGCCGAATCCCTCGGTTTCAATGGATTGAAGCCGCCAAGGTCCAGCAGTTGACGTGAAAGTACTTCCGGTGGTGATCGTAGCGGCGGGATCATCGGTTCCGTTGTAAGCGAGCGAAAGGCCGACAACGAAATCGTCCGATAAATTGGTCGCTTCCCGGGCTTTGCTCCCGAGTAGGAAAGCAAAAAGACGCCGCTTCTTTGGGTCGTCCAAAATAAGCTGCGAACTCTTTTTGTTTGCGCCCTGCCATGCGACGCTTGCTCCGGTGAGGAGTTTGCGCTCGATGTCTGACTTTGTAAGACGTGCCATAAGGGACCTCCACTATGAGTGTTCTGGCCTATTGATCTCTGTCGAGTCCTCTTCAGGGTCGTATTACGAATTTATCGAACAACAAAATAACAATCCTTTCATTCCGTACGTAACGAAATTCCACTCAGTCTTTTAGGGTGCCCATTCCCTCCATTCGCCTAAAAGTGGGAAGTACAACCCGAGGCGAACAGGCTGGCCAATCGGTGTCATCAGGCGGGCGTAGCGCTCCAGTTGGTCCTTGTACCGCCGTTGCTGGTCGTCAATGAACTCTCGAAGACTCCCACCCTCGTGTGTGCTCGTTTTGTAGTCGATGATCCAGCGGACACCGTCTGTATCGACAAACGTGCGATCGACCATGCCACGCACAATCTTACCGCCGAGTACGCCCGTAATAGGGTACTCACAGCGAGCTTCCGCGTGAGCGGCAAGAATCCAGCGGCCACGGTCGCTGCTTACAGCGCGCCGCAATGCGCTTTCGACACGCTTGGCGACCTGATCGACTTCTGCTGGAGAAACACCCGCATGTGCAAGCGTGCTCCGAATAGTTCCTAGCTCCGGAACACTAGAACTTCCGCGCGCAATTCGTTGTAAGAATGCGTGGACTACGGTTCCGGCACGGCGCAGACCATCGCCAACCCATTCGAAGCTGGGGTCATGAAGTTCCGCCAGCGGTTCATCGACACATTCCCATTCAACTGGAACGGGTAACATGGGCCGTGTCCATGTAGAAGGTAAGCGGCGCAGAACGGCTGGCGCGAATGTCGCTGGAGATGCACTGCCAGCACCATCCGCCGTAGGGGAACTGAACAGCTCCTTTTCGGTGGGTATCAATGCCGGCCACAAATCTGCCAGCATAGAACGTCCGTCTGGGCTTGCCTCGCCGTTTGTCTTTACTTTGACGTGAGCCAATAGGTACAAACGCTTCTTGGCGCGTGTCGCAGCGACATAAAGCTGACGGATGCGTTCATAACGGGTCTTGCGCTTATCGATCTCTTGCAAGTATCGATATGCTGGATCATCGTTCGATCCCACTTCTTTGATGGGCGCAAGCAAACGTTCCAAAGTGCCATCCGGGCGCGGCCACTGGTGAAACATGAACAGCTTGGAATCGTCAGTTCTACCAGGACGACCGAGCCCAGGAAGGATGACCGTGTCAAATTGCAATCCTTTGGCCTTATGGATCGTCATCACCTGGAGCCAGTCTTCCGCTTGAGTGTCCGGCTGCGCGTAGAGATTGTCCACCCTGTTACTGAAACCGTCGAGGTCAACGAGATCACAGCCTACTTGTTCAGACTCAAGCAGGTCGAAATAGTCAGACGCATCCTGAAGTGCACTCTTGTCCTCCAGGCAGGCGGGACCACCTAACTTTGTCCAGACTCGTTCCACCCAGCGACGAAGCGGCCAGCGTCCACGTTCCTCGAATGCCTCTGCTAATACACCACGCAGGCGCTCGGCCCGCTGGCGACCGTCTTGGCTCAGCGACTCAAGGTTCTGCAATTGCTTCCAGATAGTTTGGATCGTATCTCCGACCGCGAGCGCGTAGAGATCCGTCAACGTGAGGCCGCACCAAGGTGCCCGGAGGAGGGCGAGCCAGCAAACACGATCTCCAGCATGTAACATGGCTCGTGTCAACGCGAGCAGATCCCGCACGGTTGTACGCTCGCCCAGGGGGTCGATCTCCACGGCGCGAAACCTCAAACCGGCGGACTTCAATGCGCTCACGATTGCTGGGAGGTGCGTACGTGCCCGCACGAGAATCGCGACACTGTCCTCCGGGCTCTTCTCGTGTGCGTCCTTGACGATCTGTGCAACTGTGTTGGCTTCTAGCTGATCCTGCCCCTCATGGAATGCATGTAGTATCACTGCCAGCCCGTTCTCTTCCGTCGCTGGAGCTTGTGACGGACTATAACCAATGGCGCCGGTAACGATGTCATCCGTTGGCGGAAAGACCGTGGAGAAGACCTCATTCACGCGATTGACAATGGCACTCAGAGAGCGATAATTGGCGCACAACTTGAGATATTCGGGTTGAATCTCGCCAATCCCTCGGTCGCGCGCTTCCAGGAAAAGGCTGACCTCGGCCTGCCGGAAGCGATAAATCGACTGCATAGGATCGCCGACCAGAAATAGCGTGCGGCCATCCCCCAGATGCCATCCGGCGGTGAGCTTGACGACCAATTCGAATTGGCCGAGGGACGTATCCTGGAACTCGTCAATCAGAAGGTGCTCGATGCGTGTATCCAGCTTCAGGGCAAGATCCGTTGGATCATCGGCACGCCCGAGGGCATCGCGCGCGGCCAAGCCCAATTCACAGAAATCCACTGCGCCTTTCTCACGGAAAACCATGCGAACCTGGGCCACTGCCAGCTTTAGGCACATCAGCAATGAGCGCATCACCTTCCACTGAGCGTCCGAATAGCGCGGTGGCGGTAGCACACGCAAGAATGCCAAGGCGTCCAGAAGGCCGTCGACTTCTTGTAGTTTCCCGATCAGCGCTCCGCACTCCTGCTTCTTGGCTCGGTTCTCTGCAGGGAATCCACAGTTCTTGTTGAGGCCGCGCTCTGCCCGCCAAGTAGACTCTTTTGTTAGAACCACGCTCACCAAGCCCATCCACACTGCATGCTGATCTGGTACGGTGGCAGGCCAGGTACCTACCCCTATGCAGGTCCGTGCTGGATATCCAGGTTCACTGTCCATGTTTGCCCCAACATAGTGCGCCAAGTTCAGCCAGGTTTCGCGCACGTCGACAGGAACCAAACGGTCTACCGTGCGCAGACCTTCGCACAAAGCTCGAGACAGTGCCCCTTCGAGGTGTGTCCGCTCTTCTTCGCCAGTCTCTACGGCCATCTCGATCCATTGGTCGCGTGTAGCCAGCATCGCCGCAAGCAATTGCTGCACACGCACTGCGTTGTTGTCCAGATGTAGGAGTAATGTTTCGAGAGGCTCCCGGAAGGAGCTGCTTTCCTCAATCATCAGAACCGTCCGGCGCGCAGCTTCATCGTAAAGTGGCTTCGGTTCTTGCTCGATGCGGGGCATAGAGCCGAGCCTGGCCAACCACGGCATCTGTCCGACGATCGCGATGCATAAAGAGTCGATCGTCTGGACGCGCAACCGACCAGGGTTAGCGAGCAGGTCCCAACCGCACTCGTTGTTTCGCGCCAGCGCCAAGGTGGCCAGATCGAATGTGAGTCTTTCATGCGGAAACTCCGGCGGTTGACCATTGAGTGCCTTCCGTAGCGCAGACAGGATGCGGTCGAGCATCTCTCCAGCCGCTTTTCGCGTGAACGTGATGGCCACGATAGCCTCCGGCTTCTCGACCACCGTGAGCAATCGCAGATACCTCTGGATCAATAACTCCGTTTTCCCGGAGCCAGCCGGGGCCTGGACTATGAACGAGCCACGTGGATCTATGGCTAGTCGGCGTTGCTTTTGATCGGGTGCAAAGATCGTGGCAGGGCTATCCATCCAATTCCACCTCGTTTTCGATTAGCCCGCGACTGAGCTCCCCGATGCGACACAGTGGTGCCAGATCGCAATATTGGCAAGTTTGTTTTGCCTTCTTCGGATCGACGGCAGCGTGACCCTGCCGAAAACTCGTCGCTAGTGCCTCCATGACTGCTCGCCACCCCTGGATACGTTCTGTAAGCGGTGGGCCTTTCGGTTGGCGGCCAGCTTGTTCGCCAGACTCGCTGATACCCACCAAGTCCGGTTCGCCGGCAACCAACTTCGCAAACAGGACGGATGAGATCGGACGTTCACTCATCGCCGCGTACAGCGGCAGTTGCGGCGCGTCTGGCCGTTCGCTCTCCCATCCGCTCAAGGAGAGGTTCTTCGAAGTCTTGTAGTCGAGAACCGCGTGCCGGCCATCGGCATACCGGTCCACACGATCTGCCTTAATGTGGAGTTTCAGTCCACCCAGCTCTGCGGTCGTGGTGGTTTCTGTGTCTGAGATCTCGAACGGTGGCCGAGTCGCTTCAATTCTGAGCCATTGCTGCAACAACCGTTCCAGGCGATCCTCTTCGAGAACGTGAAGCCGCTGAAGCATGCCACTTGCGCGCCCTTTTAAACTTCGATCCATTGCGGCGCGAACACTCCGTCTTATGAGTACTGAACGCTCTTCTTCCAAAAGGTCCTTCAGCGCTTGCTGCGTTTTGAGTTCCCTCCAAAGAACCTCCAATGCCACATGCAAGATGGTGCCCCGTTCGACCGGTGAAAGGCCGATCACGGGGACATCGAGGCCGCGCGCGCCGAGACGATGAACCGCGAAGGCACGGAATGGACAAGCAGCCTGATCAGCCAGCACGTTCATGCCGCCTGACTGCTCGGCACCGAGCGGCAGCATGGGCGGCTGTTCCAGTACCCGCTCCTCCAATGGAACGGCTGTCGAAAATAGAACTTCCGCAGTCGTTTCTGTACTGATTGAGACATCGTCTAACTCCGGCAAATCCGCGATCAGGGGACTGATCCGCAACTTCTCCTCTCGCAAATAAGCAGGATGACTGCAAACGACCTCTGGCGCGGATCGTAGCAATCGCTCGGTCACCCGACGCGCGTATCTTAGTTCGCGCTCGGCGGATGACTGCGGCGCGTCGGCCAGTCGCTGGGGCACCATCGGCAGAAACGGATTCGGTTGCGGCGGTTGCGGCCACGCTCGATCATGCAATCCGGCTATCCACAGGGCATCGAAGCTCGAGCCGGCCGCTTCCAGTACATCCATGATCTGAATCGGTGCCCCTTCATCTCTTGGAGCAAAAGGCCTTTCCGCAGCGAGCCGCCGGAGGCGAGACAATGCACCGTCATACTCCATGTTCTGGATCACTAGGTCCAGTTGTGCGAACTCGGCAAGCAATTCATTCCATCGCCCCAACGCCTGATACTCGGCGTGCGAGAGGATCCGATCACCCGGCCATCCGGCGCGCTTGAGTAGCTGAGAGAACGTCACGCTCCATTGACTGGGTCGCTGGACGCCAGGCGATTCCTGGACTGCCCGCGCCAATGGCTCGAAATGACGCCGGACCACTGGAGCATCCAGTGAAACGTTGGCAGTACCCTCACGCCTCAGTGCCGTATCGACCGATGCGCCCAGCGCGGGGTCAAGGCGCAGGAACGGCGACCGCAGCAGCGTTCCCGCATCGGCAAGTGGCATTCCGCGTCGCAAACCTAACACGAGCAGCGCAGCCGCAACGAGCGGCAAATCTTTCAGGGGTACGCCAGCTGAAATGTGAAACGCACGGGGCTCATCCGACCCGGTGAAATCAAGCCCAGGATGCAGAACTTCGTCGAAAATCCGGTCGACCATGACTCGCACCGGCCCAAGACCGCGCACGACGACACCGAACCGCCCGCCCGGTTTTGCTTGCAGTTCGCTACGAGCCCAGGCTGCCGCGTGGAGAATCTCGTCCGAGGAGTTCTCGAAAGCAACGCGGAACTGCCGGGACTCGCGAAACGGTGGGAAGATCGGCAGTTCAGATATGGTGCCTCCAGAATGGCGGATCGCATCGAAGAGACGCTGGTCGCTAGGGGCGATCTCGTCGAAGCCGGCGTAATATATCCTCTCCGTAATTTCAAGTACTCTTGTCTGGATGCGTTCCGTCAGTGCTTGAGGAATCTGGCTCGATGTTAGCCAGTGGTTGCCTCGCAGCTTTGCTTTCACCGAGTTCATCCAAGCGAAAAATGCTTCGGTGTCAGCCAAACCCGCGAATGACGAGTCGAGGCACGGCAGTTGCCAACTGTGCAGCAAGCTCCACGCCGCAGCCGCTGTGACCGCGGTTGTTGGAGTATCTAACAGAGGCTCCAAACCGCCTGATTCTTCGATGGCGTGCTCCCAGAGAACTAATTCTTGCGAGGCATCGAGAAGTATGGGAGCATTAACTGGGTCGCTGTAGACGCATTCCTCCCAGCAGCGGCGGAGCCATGCGTCCCGAGGCAAGATTTCGGGCGATTCCCAGATTCGTTCGCCGTCGCCCCTTTGCTTCAGATCAAATTCGTGCCGCATCTGACGGCTCAGTCGAGCATTGCCAGTGACTAGGGTCGCGCCTTGGAGCGGCAGATACCCATCGGAACTGAACATCGCAACACCTTCCGAACACACTAAACTTGACTGTGCTGAACGAGAGTATACGACTTAACGGAAGTAAACTCCGAGCCCGGACGTTCGCCTTGCAGCCCCACCGTACTCGACGTCGACTGAAAGGTGCAGTTGACTTGCTTAACGTTCGTTACCTCTATGCGGTTCGCGGCGGTTTTCTCTACCAACCCGTGTACACGGGATCGCGGGAAGGCGAGGACCTTGGAAAGGCCGACAACATCGCAACGCTCAAGTACAAGCAGGATGGACTCGAAGATGCATCGTAGAGCGACCCGCACTCCGAACAATCAACTGTCTTCCATCGACGCCGCAGCTCACGACCCATCGCCGAGGAGCCGAGGTTCTGTTCGCCCGAACTAGTGACACCTTCAGAATTGCGTTCTATTTCGGGAATAAAGGATGCTGTTCCTGGTTATTTTTAATAAGGTCTTTAATACTTTTTATAGAGTTCGGCTCGACCGATAGCCCAGGTTTGCCGACAAGTCGTGGTTTTTATGGGTTCCCGTGGTAACGCCGGCCCCCAATGGTGGGACCGGGACGTTGACGATCAGGGCACGCCAGTTCGTGCCGATGTGCGTCGGGCCGCAAGCGAATTCTGGTCCGATGCCCGCCGCCACGCACGGTATATGTTGGGTGATGATGGCGAAGCCGCCGAGTTGCTGGAAGTATCCGTCGTGCAGATATCGCACGATTTGGACCGCCGCCAGGCAACGTCATTCGCGGAAGACGTATCTTCTCTGTTGAGCCGCCACTTCTCCCAGCAACTCTATCGCCGTGCGGTTCAGGTCGGACGTATCCAAGAGCAGGAACCAGGCGAAGAGGGCCTCGAGTCTCAAGTAGAAGGCCAGTTTGACGCAGCCGAGGTTGTCATTCCATGGGCCGAAGAGAGCAGTAATTCACGTTCAAGCCTTCCCGAAGTGAGCGGTTGCTGGTTAGACCGCGGTTCCATAGATGGTATTGCCCTCCGGGATGATGTGCGCAATGCGGCAACAGCAGTATGGCCAATAGCTTGTGACAAGACTCGCGCCGCGACGGGCGATTCTACGGAGACTGCGGAGCTGATGGAAGTCGCAGTGATGCAGGCGTCACAATATCTGGACAGGCTCAAACCGGAAGCGTCAGTTGAACCGCCGAGCGCGCTCCTGGTGACGATCTTTAA
>Ga0137363_10000633_pt1 | contig 19523 bp, 15 predicted proteins | sample MadtaG_FD_104800 | JGI IMG/M metagenome (GOLD analysis project Ga0137363, IMG submission 104800) | Vadose zone soil microbial communities from Angelo Coast Range Reserve, California, USA - Mad1_115_16 metaG | ecosystem: Environmental > Terrestrial > Soil > Vadose zone | place: USA: California...
CATGGCGATGAGGATCGCGCTCACTACGTGGCCGCGTCCGCGTTCGCTAAGCACTCCGAATACGGACATCGGCGCGACCGGCTGGATGACTATTACGCCGTAAAGAATCAGATCCCACAGCGTCAGCGTGCGTCGCAGTCCCGGCGCTGCCGCAGCAGACGCAACGTTACTCAAGGAATCTCCTCATGGTGCGCGCGCTTTGTCCTGTTCATTGAAACGATTTAATGCCGATGATTGTGCTGAATTTATCCGTCTCGTGCAACTCCATTCTGGCCCTTGATCGTGGTCACTGGGACATTTTCTAGCTGTTCTCCAGGCCAGTTGTCCTCCGGGCAACATACAGTAAAATCAGCAACGTAGTTCACCGTACAGCAGTCTAATTTAATGGAAGCGCCCAGCTCCTAGGTGGGCTGACTGTTTTATGGGCGACGGACCTGTTAATTCGGAGCGTTGGGAAGCCACACCGGTCTTTTGGCACGTGGTGGCTTTGCTGCTCATCCTGCTGTTTGCTCTTTGGCTTCGCCCGGTACCACTCCAGGCGGAACCCTCTTTTCAGGGCTATCTTCAAGTCGTAACCGGCGTGCTGGCCTTTGTTTTCTCCGCCGTCACTCTGGTTCGCTTTCAGGGCACCCAGGACCGTATTTCGCTGATTCTAGGCGCCGGATTCCTGTTGTCCGGCGCAGTCCTGGCTGGCTCCAGCGTGCTCTTTTTTCAGCTTCCTACGGAACAGCACTTGCAAATCCAGTGGGCGCCTGTAGCTCTGTGGGTAGGGCGCATGATTCTCGCCCTCTTGCTCGTAGTAGCGTTGCTGGTTGAGCATTTTCTGCCGCGTTCTCGCCGGCCAAAGGCGGAAATCGCTGGCGCCTTGCTAACCGTCATGGCGCTGACTTACCTGGTGACGGTCGCGCTTCGCCGACTCCCCACGGAAGTCTCGCCGCATCCCGGCGCCTTTATCCCCTCTCCGCAGCAACTTTTTCCGGGCGTGCTTTTTTTGATCGCCGTTATTTGGTATCGCCGCCGTCTGAACAACGTGTTTACCGCCTTCGATCGTTCGATCTATGTCGCTGCCTGGATGAACTTTGCCGCGCAGTTGGCCGGCTCTCAATCGCAGCGGTTATTGGATGCTCCCTTTGTGGTGGCGCAGGGATTCAGCGTCATGGGTTATGCCATCGCGCTAGGCGGCGCTTTGCTTGATAACGCGAGACTCTTCGAACAGGTACACCATCTCGCCGTCAGTGATCCCTTAACCGGTTTGGCCAACTATCGCCGCCTTCTCGACGAACTCGAAAGCGAGACCGAACGCACCAACCGCAGCAACCGGCCTTTTTCTGTTTTACTTCTGGATCTCGACGGCCTTAAGAAAATCAACGACACCTACGGCCACCTGGTTGGTAGCCGCGCTCTGTGCCGCGTTGCGGACATCCTGCGCATCCACTGCCGCTCGATTGACACCGCCGCCCGCTATGGCGGAGACGAATTTGCTCTCGTGTTGCCGGAGTCGGAAGAGACTGAAGCAGAAAGCGTGGCTGGCCGCATACGTCATGTTATGGAAATGGATCCGGAGAAGCCGCCACTCTCCGCCAGCATCGGAATCAGCGTTTATCGCGGCCACGGCGAGCGAATCGAGAAATTGCTTTCCGAAGCGGATGCGCAGCTATATCAGGAAAAAGCAAAACGTGGACGCCGCGCTACTCCGGTCTCGCGCCGCCGCCACCCCCGTCCCGGCACAGTGTAGACTGCCCTTCGAATTCCGCTACTGCTTTGCGGCCGGCGCAAACGGCACCAATTGCTCGGAGATTTTTGCCTTGTCGCCCACGACCACGATGGTCATCGCTTCCGGCTTGATGTATTCCGCGGTTTGCTTCTGCACGTCCGCCGGTACCACTGCGTTAATTTTCTGCACGTACGTTTTCAGGTAGTCCTCGCCCAGACCCTGGAAATCGACATTCCGCAACTGGCCAATAAGTGCGCTGCGCGACGAATTTTGGATTACAAATAAACCCGACATATAGCGCTGTATCCCTTTCAGTTCGGTGTCACCGGGAGGTTCTTTCGAAAGCCGGTCGATCTCCCTGAAGATTTCCTTCAAGGATGGGCCGGTGAATTGCGTGGTTACATCCGCTGATTCCGCCCAATAGGCGTCGTGATAGCGGCGCGAAATCTCGCTTCTAGGCGAATACGTGTAGCCCTTCTGCTCGCGGATGTTGGAGGTGATGCGCGAACCGAAGGAGCCGCCGAGCAGCGCGTTGGTGACCGCCAGCGGAATCGCATCAGGACTGGTTGGATCCGGAACCGGCAGTCCCACCAGCAATACGGATTGTGCAGCGCCCGGGCGATCGGTGACGTCGAGAACGTGTTGCGCTTTTACTTTGGGCGTGTTGATCAAAGCGCTGGGTCCCTTGGCCCATCCGCCAAATGCCGTTGCTACCGCTGTTTTCATTTCGCCCACGTCAAATCGGCCTGCGACGTACAAGTGCGCCCGTGCAGCTCCGAAGTTGCCTTGGTAGTATTTCTTGATATCCGCAACCGTCGTTTTGTTGATGCTTTCTTCCGTCGGGAACACGGTTCCGTATGCATGATCGCCATACAGAATCTTTCGGAAGCGTTCCAGCGCCATGCTTTGCGGGACCGACTTTGCAATCGAGAGTTGCCGCAACGCGTCGTTCTTCAAGCGCGGCAGTTCCGATTCCGGGAACAGCGGGTGTTCCGCGACATCAGCCAGCAGCGCAGCCGCTCGCGGGCCGAATTCACTCAAAACATCCGTATCCACGTCGCTTTCATCCACGCCCGCCGTGATCGTGATCGCGCCGCCCATGCTCGCGGAATCCTCCGCAATCTGCTTCGAGCTCTTGCTCGTCGTTCCTTCTTTCATCAATTTGCAAGCGAGGTCCGCCAGGCCCGGCATACCGGCCGGTTCATTCAAGTTGCCGGTGCGCACCACCAGGCTCAACGTGACCTTCGGCAAATTTCCGTAGGGCACCAGTGTAACTTTCATCCCATTCGGCAGTTCGTAGGTCTCGTGAGCCGGGACCGTGAATGGTTTAGGCGGGCCGCCGGCTGGCGGCGTTTGTTTTTGCTGCGCGAAACAAGGAACTGCGGACAGCAATAAGGCGGCGCATGCTGCGGTAACTGCTGCAATGGCTTTAATGTTCAGCTGTGGATTCACGTCCGCTCTCCTAATTTTTCTTTGGCGCGGCAGGCCCTTCGGCTGACTTCGTTTCCAGCACCAGCACGGTGCGATTCTCCGGCCGCAGATATTCCTGCGCCGCTTTCTGGACCAGTTGCGGCGTAACTTTTTCGAATTCAGAAACCAGGGTGTTGATTCGCGTGGGATTGTCATCGAACAAAGCAAAGCTTGCCAGCAGATCAGCCAGACCGAATCCGCCGATAGCTCCCATACTGTCGTAAAGGCTTGAGCGCAGTTTCACTCGTGCACGATCCAGGGTTTCCTTGGATACGAGCTTGGTCCGCAGAGCTTCAATTGGGCCGTCCCACGCCGTGACAACCGTGTCCGGCGAAGTCCCGGGATCAGTCTTGAAATCCGCCATGAACAGCATTGGCCCCTTGTAGTTGAACATGTTACCCAAATAATTGATTCCGCCTTCGACTTCCGCCGTCAGTCCTTTCCTCTGCACCAACTCTTGATATTCCAGGCTGTCGTCGCCTTCAACCAGGATCTGGTCGATTAAGCCCATGGCGTAATACTCCGGCGTATTGCGTTCCGGCATGTGATAGGCGATTGCGATCGCCGGACGCTGTGCCAGCGCATCCACCTTGCTGGCGCGCTTTTCTTTCTCCTGCTTGGGTTCTGCCAGGTCGGGAACTGCGGGAAGCTGCGACTGCTTGATTCCACCAAAATATTTTTCCACCATCTGCCGTGCCTGCACCGGATCGAAATCTCCCACGATTGCCAGCGCCGCGTTGTTCGGCGCGTAATACGTCTTGAAGAACGACTGCACTTCGGTCAGCGTGGCCGCTTCTATGTCCCGCAGCTCACCATAAAAATTGTGCGCGTTATACCAGTTGCTGTTCGCATACTGCGGCATATCCAGCCAGGGGAATCCGCCGTAAGGCCTGTTGATGACAGCGCCTTTAACTTCGTTGCCGACGACGCCTTGCTGATTCTTCAGATTATCTTCCGTCACTGCCAGGCCGTTCATGCGGTCGGCTTCGGCCCAGAGCGCCGTTTCCAGTTTGTTCGAAGGCAAAATTTCAAAATAATTCGTGAAGTCGAATCGCGTCGATCCGTTCAGGATGCCGCCGTTTTGCTGCACCAGCTTGATGAACTCCATCTTTCCCAGGTTCTGCGAACCCTGAAACATCATGTGTTCAAACAAATGGGCGAAACCTGTGCGGTCTTTCGGCTCTATGCGAAATCCAATGCGGTAATACACCGCCACGCAAACCGTCGGCGCGGTGTGGTCCTGTGAAAGCACTACGCGCAATCCGTTCTGCAGCTTGTAGTACTCGACAGGAACTTTTAGCTCCACGGCAGGCGGCGTAGCCCGTGCCTCTTGCCAACCCATCGCAAGTACTGCCGCGATGCTGGCTATGCACCGAATGCTGTTTTGCATGACTCCTCCGCGGGACCTTATCGAAATATTCAATGTAGAAGGGAACTGGCCACACACCACTTCACACTCTGTAAAGACGCACGCCATCGAAATAAGTTTCGTTCGCCCCCCCGCGAAAGGCGGCACATCCTAATAGATCATGCGGTGTTGCACCGTCTCTTTCTTGTCAAATGAGAAGCGGTCTTCGGGCTTGTCCGCATCCAGGATTTGGCCGGTTATGTACTCGCCCACCGCCGGGCCATGCTTAAAGCCGTGCCCGGAGCCGCCTCCCGCAAGCCAAACATTATTTAACGTCGGATGCCGATCGACCAAAAAATCGCCATTCGAAGTGTTTTCATACTGGCAGACCCGCGTCTCCACAATCGGAGCATCTGCCAGAGCGGGGAATCGGTACGCAACGTACCGCCGAATCTCACCTACTTCCGATGGCGTCACCATTCTCGACTGCCTGTCCGGATCGACCCGCTCGCCGTGTTTGTCCAGCGCGATCTTCAGCCCGCGGCTCTCCAGGTCCGGCATTCCATAACATTCGTCATTTTTGATCAGCCAGGTCGGCAAAGCTGGAGCCGAAAATCGCGCGTCTCCGCCCGGAATCCCGAAATAAAACACGCTTTGCCGCGTCGGGAAAATTCGATTCCCCAGGATTTCCGGAAAAAGCTTCGCCAGCCACGCGCCGCACGCAAAAACAAATTGTTTTGCCGAGAATTGTTCTGCGGCGACGTTTTCTCCCGTGCTGCTAGCAATCTTCTCGATTGCGCCATTCCCGCGAGGCTCTGCAATCGCTGCAAGTTTGAACTCCGCCCCGATTCGAACTGCTTCAGCAACCACCGCCGCGACCGAGCGTCGCGCCATCAGCACGCCACTCTCTGGCTCGTAAATGCCGCTCGCAATTTCGTCAAGATTGATTTGCGGATATCTGCGGACAATCGATGCGCGCTCCAGTTCCTCAAACTCCACGCCATTACGCTGCAAAACATTTCTCGTCGCTTGCAGCTGCGAATTTTCAGCTTCCGCAAGCCATAAAACCCCCGTTTTGCGAAACAGTGCCTCATTTCCAGTCGCCGCAAACAATTCTTTCCACTGCATCAGCGACCGCTGCGACCATTGCGTATAAATCTCATCCGCGCCATATCCCATGCGAATGATTCGCGATTCATCGCCGGAACTGGACCGTGAATGCCCCGGCCCATACGCATCGAGCAGCAGTACGCGTTTTCCCCGCCGCACCAGGTGTAGCGCGGTCCACGCGCCAAACACTCCCGCGCCCACCACCGCCACATCGTAAGTTTTCGCTGCCATCATCGCCGCCAATCCTATCTCAATCCACACCAAACACGTACACCCGTACGCGCTCGCAAGTCTTGCGAACACGCGTGAATCTCGGCCATCCTTTTCGGGATTTTTATAGCGGCGGGTTTATGCCGTCGTCTTCTGTTTGTTTGATTGATTACTTCCGGCTCAACTCGGCCATCTGTTCCGCCCAATGCGCCAAGCTGGTCAACGATTCCGTGTCCGTAGGATCCAAATGCAACGGAGTAATACTCACGTCACCTGCAAAGACCGCCGCATAATCCGTATCCGGCTCGATGTCCTTGTCGATTTTCTGTTCGAAGATCCAATAATAGTTGCGGCCCTTCGGATCTTTACCCTCACTCAACTGATTGCGCGTAATCTTTTTCGATTGTCGCGTGAACCGAACTCGGCCGCTCCACGGCTCCGGCACATTTACGTTCAACAAAACCTGGTCCGGCAGCCCCTCCTTCAAAATTATTTCCGCCAGCGACCGCGCTATCCGCGCTGCACTCGCAAAATTCTGCTCGCTCTTCCGCGCACACAGTGACATCGCAACAGCCGGAATGTGATGCAGCGCGGCTTCTCGCGCCGCTCCAACGGTTCCTGAGTAGTAGACGTTCTCGCCCATGTTCGCCCCATGATTAATTCCAGAAATCACCAGGTCCGGCCGCTCCGGCAATAATTTGTGCAGCGCCACAATCACCGCGTCCGCCGGAGTTCCATCGACAGCCCAGTGCCGCTCGCGCTTCGAATGCACAACAATTGGCTGCCGCAGTGTCAGCGATTGCGCCGCTCCACTTCGCTCCGCGCTCGGCGCAACAACACTCACCGTAGCAAAATCCGCCAATGCCTCCGCCAGCACCCGCAACCCCTCCGCGCTATACCCATCGTCATTTGTCAGAAGTATGTGTCTCATGTGCGCTATTTTTTCTCAAAGGTTGGGCAGTTCGCTTGACCGGACTTGGAACTTATACTTTGCAGGTGCTTGCTGACATCGGCGCGCAAAGGATCGAGGCGAAATGTCTTGCCGTCTGCGGTGTATGAATCTCCTTCGATTAGCGACGACTGACGCAGGAGTGCTTGATTGGCTTTCTCGTAGTACTGGCATTTCTTCCTGTCCGATAAATCGCCGAGGACTTCGTACCCGCGGCCAAATTCAAAGAGTTCGACCTGAAGCCCTTTCGGCTCTCCTCGATTGTACAAGTCAATCGCTTTTTCCAAATTTCGCTCTGCTTGTTCGACTGATTCTTGCCTGGTGCAGGAGTTTTTGTAAGCCTTTGCGATGAGGACCATCGCAATCTGTTCGTACAGGAGTCCGTCGTGTGAAACGTCGTGCGCGGAATCATTCATCCAAGTTTGAACAACTTGCACCGCTTTGTCATAACGGCCCTGCTTTTGCAGTTCGATCATGCGATCAAGCGTTTGACGCTGATTTCGCGGTGTGCGCAATTCGTGCTGAACGAACCACGCGGCAAAAGCGAGGCAAATTACTAATAAAACCAGAACGAAAAGCTTTAAGGGTAAGGTCATTTGGTCAAAAAGGCATGGTCGGGGCGCCCGGATTTGAACCGGGGACCTCACGCACCCCAAGCGTGCGCGCTACCAGACTGCGCTACGCCCCGACGTACCTTGCAAGGCTATCACCGCCGTTCGAGAAGGGTCAAGAAAGCGCGCAGCGAATCGCGCATATCGAGCAGCATTTTGCGGTTCAAAAGCTGCGCCGCGCCATACCCAGGACCAATCGGCGCTCCCGTTTCGGAATCCGTACCTGCCGTGCCGCCTTCGCGCAAATGCCTCCGCGCCCCCGCAATCGTAAATCCTTCGTCGTAAAGCAGCCGCTTGATCTTCAGAATCAGGTCAACATCTTCCTGCCGGTAAAATCGCCGCCCGTTCGAACGCTTCTCGGGCTCCAGCGTCGGGAATTCCGTCTCCCAATAACGCAGCACAAACGCTTTCACGCCCGTCATCCGGCTGACCTCGCCAATGCGATACAGCCCACTCTCCAAATCCAGCGTCCCCGCGCCGTTGTTAGCCATAGTTTGAATCCGCCACCGCGAAACCAGCCGATTTTAGCAATTTACAACGAAGAACTGTAGCAGCGGTTTGGTGCCGTTGGTGCCGCTGCACTTTCTTTTTCTTCCCTGGCACAGCCATTCCTGGTTGTGTTCCTCGCCGTTGCAGTGGCCGCCTTCAGGTGGCCATCTTGGGCTTCGCACGGAGTGCGGCAGCCCGGATGCCACTTTTGCGCCGTAAATCTGCACCGTGCGGAAATGGCCACCTGAAGGTCACCGCTAGAAACAAGTTACTCCTCGGCGCCGCCCCGGGAATCCCTCTCATTCCGTTTGCGCATCCGCTGCACCCAGCGCACCGGCGTGCCAATAAATCCAAAAGCCTCGCGCAGTTGATTCTCCAGGAATCTCTGGTACGCAAAATGCAGCGGCTGCTTCTGGTTGGTAAACATCAAGAACGTCGGCGGCGCCGTCTTCGCCTGGGTAATGTAATAAATCCTGATTGGCCGCGCCTTCGGCAGCGTCCCGCGTTGCAAATCAATCGACTTCAGCCAGCGATTCAATTCCGGCGTAGAAATTTTCTTCTTCCGCGCCGCCGCCACCTGATCGATCAGCGGAAAAAGTTTATCCGCGCGATCGCCCGTTTTCGCCGACAAAAACACAATTGGCGCATAGCTCAGAAATTTCAGCTTCTTGCGAATGATCTCTTCGTAATCTGAAAGCAGTTGGCCCTTATCAATAATTTCCGTTGGGGGTTTGCGGTCCGCCGCGCGCCGCGCTTTCCCTCGCGCAGAAGTTCCTTCGCGGTTTGCTGTCGTCTGAGCAGCCGCAATCGCCAAATCCCATTTATTCACGACGATGATCACGCTGCGCCCGGACTCCTCCGCATACATCGCAATCGTCGCGTCACCCTGGGTCACGCCCATCTCGCCATCCACAATCAGCAACGCGACGTCAGCGCGCTCCAGTCCGCGCTTGGCCATCACCACGCTTAGTTTTTCCGCGACCAGATTGGTCTTTCCCTTGCGGCGAATTCCCGCCGTATCCACAAAGCGATAGTGCCGCCCATCACGCACTACATCCGTATCGACGGAGTCAATGGTGGTTCCAGGAATCGGCGACACGATCGAACGCTCCTCGCCAGCCATTCGATTCAAAAGAGTCGATTTGCCCACATTGGGCCGCCCGATAATCGCGATCTCGGTAATTTCTGGCGCAACCGAATCCTCGGCATGCACGGTATCCTGCGCGGACATCACCTCCAACGCGTGGTCCAGCAAATCGTCCACACCGGTGCCGTGCTCCGCCGCGATCGGAAAAATCTTCACGCCAAATTTGTGAAACTCCGCAGCCTGTGATTCCTGCCCCACCGCATCCACTTTGTTCACCGCAATCACAAACGCTTTGCCCGTCCCGCGCAGCATCTGCGCCAATTCCTGATCGAGCGGCGTAATTCCCGCATGGTTGTCCACCACCAGTACCAGCAGCGCCGCTTTTTCAAACGCCACTCGCGCCTGCTTAAAAATTTCCGTGGGAATTAGCGCTTTGTCGTCGGGAATAATTCCGCCGGTATCCACAATCTCAATTGCTTTGCCGCGCCACTCCGCCTTGCCGTAAATTCGGTCGCGAGTAATTCCGGGCTCATTGGTCACAATCGAGCGGCGGGTCCCGGTCAGCCGATTGAATAACGTGGACTTGCCCACATTGGGCCGCCCGACAATCACCAGTGATGGAAGTTTTTCTTTCATTCGAATAGACAGACTACTCCGGCGACTCAGCGAGACGCCGCAAGTGTTTTGGGATACTCCAGTGTATCAGATGCAGCGCTAGTTCATCGCCGCGAGCGCCCCCGCCGGAACCGTCATTCACCAAGTGAGCACAAGTCTTCGAAACCGTTCGGTTCCGGCAGGGTGACGGCAGGAACACGTTTCGCCCGCCAGCTCCGCTGCAATGGCCCTCCTTGCAGCAAAAGAACTACGCCGTAATCGCCGGCTTGACGCGTTTGCGTCACGCAGACTAGTGTAAATGCACATTGTGTTCGCTTTGCAGCAAAGGAACTAACTGGCGTAGGAATAGGGTGCCGCCAGGCAACGTTCGGGGAGCTTATGAAAAAACGAAATTTTGAGGAGCGCTTGATGATGGTGTGTTTTGGCATTGGTAAATCTGCATTGCTTATTGGTTTCGCTGCAATCCTTTTGTCTTTCGTCAGCGCAGCGAATGCTCAGACCTTCCGCGGCACCCTTCTCGGCACCGTAACCGATTCCAGCGGAGCCGCCGTCGCCGGCGCGGCAGTCGCGGTTAAGAATGTGAACACCGGCCTATCGCGCACCGTTTCCACCAGCGCAGAGGTACCTACTCCGTTCCTGAACTCCCCATCGGCACCTACACCGTCACCGTGGAAAAAGCAGGGTTCAAGCAGGGCGTTGTCAGCGCTCTTCGCGTGGAGGTCTCGAGCGAGCTGCGCGCCGACGTGGCGCTTCAGACTGGCGAAGTTTCACAAATAATTGAAGTCACCGGCGACGAGCTCCCGCAAGTCGAATCCACCAGCAACGTCCTCGGCGGCATCGTCGAATCGAAAGTCGTCACCAACCTCCCCGTCAACGGCCGCGACGATCAAAAATTGATTTTCCTGGTACCCGGCGTCGCCGGTTCGCCCGACCAGATTACGGATTCTCCGGGATCGTTTGGCACATTCTCCGTGAATGGCGCGCGCGGCCGCTCCAATAATTTTCTTCTCGACGGCACGGACATGAACGACGGATACCGCAACGACCCCGCCATCAACGAAGCCGGCGTTTTCGGCACACGCGCAACCATTCTCCCGCTCGAAGCCATCGCCGAACTTCGCGTGCTCTCCAATTCCGAAGCAGAATATGGGCGCAGCGCGGGCGGAGTTATCAATATCGTTACCAAGAGCGGCAGCAACCGCTTTCACGGCTCGGGCTTCGATTTCTTCCGCAATAACGCGCTCGATGCTCGCAATTATTTCAACGACACTAGCCAGCCGCAAAATCCATTTCACAATAATCAATTCGGCGGCGCCCTCGGCGGCCCCCATCTTCAAGGACAAAACATTTTTCTTCGTTGATTACGAAGGCGAGCGCGAAAAGGGCGCAGAGAGCAGTACCGCTTGCGTCCCTACCGCGCAAGACATCGCTGTCGCTACTGCCAACAACGGCGGCGCGGTGAATCCCGTCATTGCCAACTTGCTGGCCACAAATCCATGGCCGACTCCGAGCAACAACAACGATTGCTACAAGAACGGCGGCAGCAACATCTCGCTCGCCACGCCGTTCTCCAACCGCGTGGACAGCGCCATCATCAAAATTGACCACAGCTTCAACGCCAGCAATCTGCTCACCGGCCGCTACTATATTGGCGACAGCGATCAAAGCTTTCCACTCGCGCTGGTTGGCGGCGGGCTCCTTCCGAACTTCAACACGGCAACCCCGACGCGGGTTCAATTGGTCTCGCTCTCTTACGTTTCCACCATCACTCCGTCCATAACGAATGAAGCGCGCCTTGGCTGGAACCGCTTCGCTGAAGGTTTCTTTCCGCAAGACCGCAGCTTCGACCCTACTTCGATTGGGCTCAATACTGTCGCACCTGGCACACCCAATGCCGACAAATACAACTTCGGACTGCCGAAAATTACCATCAGCGGACCGGGGAGCAGCATTGCTCCTCTCGGTTCCGATAATGGCGATCCTCGTCAACGCGTCGATACCAATTGGCATTATATCGACGGGATTTCATGGAAAGCTAGCAAACACGACATCAAGTTCGGCTATGAGTACCGTCGCACCTCCGCCTCGCAAATCTTCAATCGCGGATTCCGCGGCACCCTCAGTTTTGACGACGCTTCCGATGGAAGTTCGACCGGGCTCGATCATTTCATTGCAGGCATTCCTGACGGCGGTTCGCAGCGCCAAGGAAACACCAACCGCAACACTTTTGAAAATTCCTACGCAGGGTATGTCCAGGACAGCATTCACATGACCCGGAAATTCACGTTAAACCTGGGCTTGCGCTACGACTATTTCGGCATCATGCAGGAAAAGCATGGCAACTTCAGCAATTTCGACCCCACTACCGGAGCGGATATCCTGGTCGGAAACGGTCGGCTCTATCAGCCGGATTACAACAACTGGGCGCCGCGCGTCAGCGCCGCGTGGGACGTCACGGGGAAAGGCACGACTGTCCTTCGCGCCGGATGGGGCGTTTTTTATGACGCATTTTCTCAGGATATGTTCATAGGGCATTTGCCTTTCAACAGCGGTTTTGATCCCGGCCCGGCCTATACCGGCAACCTCGGTGCCCTAAATCCAATTTTCTCCGCGGACCTTTTCGGTGGCCCCTTAAATACGGTGGATCCGGTCAATACTCCATTCGCATTACCCATGAGCGACCGCTTCGGCGTGGATCAGAACATCCGATCTCCATATCTGGAGAACTACAATCTGAATCTCCAGCAGGAACTGACCAAGCACATGGTGCTTGAGATCGGATACGTAGGCTCCCAAGGACACAAACTCTTCCGTTTCCGCGATCTGAACCAGCCCGGTCAGGCGCAAATAACTGCCGCAGATCTAGGCTGCAATTGCATCAACGATGGCACCGTTCCCGGCCGCTACACGACGGCGGGAACATATTTCAACTTTGAAGAGAGCTCGGCCAACTCCAATTACAATGCCCTACAAGCCAGTTTCCGCGTTAATGGTTGGCACGGCCTGCTTTCTACACTGAACTACACCTGGTCGCACTCCATCGATGACGCCAGCGACGGCGAAGATTTTGTGCCAAACGCCGCGCAGCCAAACGACAGCACGGCCCCGATTGGTTTGAATCGCGGCAATTCGAATTTCGACATCCGCAGTCGTCTGACTTGGAATTTCATTTACGAATTTCCAACCATGACCGGCAGTTGGCAGAAGCTCAAAAATGGATGGGGCGTGAACGGTATCGTCACCGTGCAATCGGGACAGCCGTTTCATCTCAACTACAACTTTCAAGACGATTACGACGGAAGCGGCGAGTTCTTCGGTCGGCCGGATGTAGTAGCGCCCGTTCACTATACAAACGACCAACGAAACTTTCTTGATCTGACGTCTTTCGCGGCGCCCTGCACTTATCCGATCGGTGGCGGCGATGGATTTGCTGATACCTGCGTTCCCGGAACAAGACATTTCGGAAACGAAGGCCGGAACTCCCTGATTGGACCTCATTTCCGGCAATTTGACTTTTCCATATTCAAGAACACTGCCATTACCGAGCGGCTAAAACTCGAATTGCGCTTTGAGGCCTATAACCTTCTGAATCATCCCAATTTTGCCAATCCGTACTTGCCGGCGTTCATTGCAGACGCAGCTCCTAACGGCGTCGGCCCTGATGGCCGTTCCCTGAATAACGCGCAAGGCCAAGGACTGCAATTGACCGCCACCGGCGACGTGGGGATCGGCTATCCATTCCTGGGCAGCGGCGGACCGCGAACGCTTCAGATAGCGGCCCAATTCACCTTTTAGGCTTTACCACCCCTAGAATGGGCTTTCCTACGGCTTCCAGGTTCAGCCCGGAGGCCGTTTTTCTTTGCATCGACTCGTTCACCCCTTGCTGGCCTGAACTGAATCTTCCCAGAATCTGATAAAGTGCTGGCGACACTGACGGCCTCCCCTGCCAACATGACACCGTACTGTCAGAAGCGGCCCACCGCAGTGTAATTTTTTCGACTCGTTTGCGTACTAACCTATGGACGTCCAGAAACCAGGCCGGATGCCAGACCGGATGAATGTGGCGGAAACAAGGGACTCCGGCGCAATTGTCGGCCGGGCCAGGGCAGGGGATGCCGAGGCTTGGGGTGACTTGTACCGGGAATACGCTCCGGCCATTTTTCGTTTCTGCCGGAGAGCGCTTCCGACCCGCGAAGACGCAGAAGATGCCACCATGGAAATTTTCATGAAGATTCGAGACAAATTGGACCAATACGACGCCACCCGGCCTTTTTCCTCCTGGCTTTACAAAGTGGCCGCAAACCATTGCTGGGACATGCTGCGGCGCCGCAAAATCCGCCAGGACAAAGAGACTGACGATTTGGAAACTCTGCCGCTCGAGCACCCCGATCCCAATCAACTGGACCAATTGATCGAAAAACGCACTAGCGAAGAGGTGCGCAAAGCGCTGGACAAGCTGGGATCTCGCGCACGCATGGCGCTGGTCTTGCGCTATTACTCGGACATGAGTTATGACGAAATTGCTGATTCGCTCGGCGTACGGCGCGCCTTTGTTGGCGTGGTGCTGCTGCGGGCTCGGCATGAGCTGCGCCAGGCGCTTGAAGGTACAGGCGCGATGGCGGCGGGAGGTGCCCGATGAGCTCGATGAGTTCGCCACCGAATGATCACGAACGCGAAGCGCAGGAACATCTCGATGAAATGACCTGCATGCTGTACCTCGAGCGGCAACTGGAGCGCACGCGCGCGCTGGGGGTCTCCGCGCACACGCAAAGCTGCGACGCGTGCCGCACGCTACTGCGCGCGATAGAACGCGAATCGCGCCTGCTCACGCGCGCCATGCTGGAGGAAGAAGAGCCTCTGCCCGCGCGCATCGCAGCTTTCCAGGAACGCGTACACCGCTCCATGCAGTGGATCTGGATGGTCGTGTTTGGACTTGCGGCCACTGCCGTTTACGCCATGTACACCGGCTATATCGAGCCGTGGGAACAACGGCTGGAAACGGCGGGTCTCGGCGGAACGAACCTGGTGAGTTTGCTTATTTTTCAAAGTGCCTTCTGGAAGGGATGGCAGTCGATGATTTCTTTGGTGGAGCTGCTTGCGCTGCTTACAGCTGCGGGACTTGCGATGATGTTCTTGCGGCGAAGAATCCGGCGCGGCGCGGCGCTTGCGCTGGTCTTGACCGGGTTTTGCGCCGCGTTCGCTGTGCCCCCGCCGGCTGCGGCGACCGAGGTTCGAAAGGGACAAACCGCGGAAATCCGCAAGGATGAAAGCATCCAGGGTAACGTTTTCCTTTCGGGCGAGCACGTCGAAGTAGAGGGCGATGTGGATGGCGATGTGTATGCCGCGGGAAAGGACATTGAAATCGATGGTCACGTCACTGGCGATGTGATCAGCGCGGGACGCACCGTTTGGATTCGCGGGCAGGTCGACGGCAATGTACGCTCCGTCGGCAACACCGTGAACGTGATCGGAAAAGTCGGCAAGAACATGACCTACTTTGGGGACACCATCCGGATCGATGAGAAGGGAGCGGTGGGTGGCAGCATCATAATGTTCGGAAGCGACGTAAATATCGAAGGACGGCTGGGACACGACGTGCTCTTCATGGGCGACCGCGTTATTGTGAATGGAACAGTTGGTGGCTCGATTGACGAAAAGGGCGCGAATTTGGCGATCGGGTCCAAAGCGCAGATTGACGGACCGGTTCGATTCGAAGGTGAAAACGAACCCGCCGTCTCAAGCGGAGCAAAGCTGGCCTCTCCAGTCCGGTTTACCAAGCATGTACACAAGAAAGAAGAATTCGGCCAGACTTCGGCGTTTTGGGCCTGCGTTTTGGCCGCTGCTTTTGTGGTGTACGGAATGATGTTGTTCCTGTTGATGCCGGGCTTTGCGAAAGAGGCGACGCACTCCGCGGAAAATATAGGGGCATCGCTGGGACTGGGGTTGCTGGTATTTTTTGGGGTACTCATTGGAGCGGTGCTCGCGATGATCACCATGATTGGATTGTTCGCTGGTTTCTCAACCTTGTTTGTATGGATCATCGCGGTTTACGCGGCGCAGCCTGTCGTCGGTGCCTTGTTGGGGCAGTGGATTTTGGGCCGGACCAACGAAACCTGGCCGCTGATTGGGAGAATGATACTCGGTATAGTCCTGATCCGTGTGGCCACTCTGCTTCCTCTCGGCTGGGTAATAAAATTGGGAGTCATCTTCTGGGGGCTCGGCGCGATTTCCTTGGCGGTGTACAGAAGGTTCCAGCCTCCCGCGCCGGTGCAAGCGCCCTACGTGTCGCCCAGTGCGCCACTGACTCCGTTGACGCCAGCGGGAGGCGCGGCGGCAGTTTAATAGATAATCAATTAATAAGTCATAAATTAGTAACACTAGATTCGCTGGGGCCGAATGTGGTTCGGCCCGTTCTTTTGGCGAGGCTGAAGTTCGCTTAGTGCGCGCGCACGCTCAATACTGAGAATGCCGGCGCCACTGGCGGACCGACATACAGCGCAGTGGTGGAGAATGTGCCGCCGCCGGAGATGCTCGTCAAGTTAGAAACGCCGTCTAGGCTGAGCCGTCCGCTGGTCGTCTGGAACAGTTGCGGCGTTGTGATGCCGAAGAACGGCGGAAACGTTGTGGCATTGAATTGCGGAGATGTTGCGGTACTGATTACCGCGGTAAAGCGCGTGAAGCGAAGAGCAAGGTTTTGTGAACTTGCGGCTCCCGGTGTGCTGCCGGATTGCGCGGTGAATGTTAACACCGGAAGCGCGACGGTCTGGCCGGGCAAAATGTCGGACACGCTGGTGGAATTTTCAAAAGTGCTACCGGTTGGAATCAGCAGTCCTTTCGAGATGATCTGGAATGGGTTTGGCGCGTTCAGCGTGACCACAATCTGGTCGCCAAGGTGCAGCTGTCCATTCAGAAGGCTGCCGCTGCTGGCGAAAACGCTGTCGGTGACAACGATGGTGAACTGGCTCGCAACGGAATTCGGAATGCTGGTGACCACTCCCTCGATGAGATCCCCGGAAGAAAGCTTAGTTGGGAGCGGCTGAAAAAAAACAAGAGTAAAGGTGCCGTCGGCGTTCAGTAGGGTATCCACAATTGCCGCGGTATTGGCTTTCACACAGGTGAAATCCTGGCCAAAACCCAATGTTGTGCAATCGGCGCTGAATCCCGTGGAAGAGTTCGCGGTGGCGGTGATGTTGCCGCGGGTGGAGGTCTGGATGGTCAACGTGGAGCCACTTACGCTGGTGACCAAACCCATCACATCGTCCACATGAGAAAGTTCGCCCGAAGCAAGATCGGTTAGTGTGGAAGACGGCGGCAGCGCGGTTGCCGTAAATACATTGGCCGCGCCAAGATTGACGGCAGTCACGGTTTGTCCGTTGAGCGTGAGCGTGTTCGGCAAATTCACATTTAGAGCTACTCCGCTTTCCATACTTCCCGTAACGCTAAGATTCGTCGAAATCGTAGCGGTGCCCGCGGCTCCACTAACTGAACCTAGCGTTCCGGGAGCGCATCCAGGAGTGCCGGGCGTTGTTTGCGTACAAAAAGTGATGCGGGGAGCGGAAAAAGTGACCGTCATCTGGGTGTAGTTGCCAGCTGGCACGGAAACTTTTGTGGCCAGCGGAGTTGAATCACTAGTGACACGATTGAATTCGGCGATGTACGCGGTGGAATTCAGGGAAACATTGACGGCGGTACCGCTTGCGGGAGTCAAGGTGATCCCGGTAATGGTCGTGGTAAACGCCTGAATGGAGAGCGCCAGGGTCGGATTGGGCGGGGTAGCCGTCAGTACCAAGGAGAGTGTGGCGTTGCCGCCACCGCAGTTTGAAACGCATCCACCGCCGGGAGCGCCACTGCACGATGCAAGCAATATTGAGGCGAAAATCAGAAGCACAGCTGCTGAAGTCTGGCGAATCATCGGAACACCCCATTTGGCCCAAGAATGCGCCTCGCCGGGGACCTGAGCGACGAAGCCATGCTACTTCCCTGAGAACTTCCGTCAGATAGAATTTAGCGTCCGACAATGCGGGACCTAAATGTAAATGGGAAACTGAGTGTTCAAGTGCTAACCCTGAACGGGGCACCTGAAGTTTGGATGGAATCAGCGTGCGGCACCCCCACAATCGAATGATGTAAACTCGCCTGGGTCACTGCCCTGCAGGCATTCATCGCTAGAGGCGCACGGGATTGAACCAATGCCACGCGCGCTACAAGGGAGGGGACTATTCATGGCACATTCCACGGCTTGGCCGGCTCTTCCACTTTCTGAATGGAAAGATACCTACGCCACACTGCACATGTGGACGCAGATGGTTGGCAAAGCCCGACTGGCGCTCTGTCCGCCTATCAATCATTACTGGGGGGCGGCACTTTATGGGACGTCCCGCGGGCTGACGACTTCGCCGATGCCATGCAAAGATGGATCATTCGAGATTACATTTGATTTCATCGCGCACGCTCTGGAAATCGCCACCAGCCGCGGCGAAATCAGAAGTTTCCGGCTGGCACCGCGCACGGTAGCGGAATTCTATGCCGAGCTGATGAGCGCGCTACATTCATTGGGGATCGACGTGAAGGTGCGGGAGATGCCGGTGGAAGTACCCCGGCCGGTGCGATTCACCCTGGATGAGGCTCATGCCTCCTACGATCGCGAGTATGCGCATCGTTTCTGGCAGATTCTCGTCAGCGCCAGCAATGTTTTCTGGGAATTTCGTTCGCGATTTATTGGGAAGAGCAGCCCAGTCCATTTTTTCTGGGGAAGTTTTGATTTGGCGGTGACGCGGTTTTCCGGAAGGCGTGCGCCGGAGCGTCCGGGCGCGGACGCAATCACCAAAGAGGCCTACTCTCACGAAGTGAGCAGCGTCGGATTTTGGCCGGGCGACGGCGAGGTGATTAAGGATGCAGCGTTTTACGCGTATGCCGCGCCGCAGCCGCCGGGATTTAAGGAATTCCCGGTGCGTCCGGCCAAGGCGTTTTATCATCCTGACAAGAGCGAATACTTTTTGATGTATGACGACGTTCGATTGTCGGAGAATCCCGCGGGAACGTTGCTGGATTTCTGCCAAAGTACCTATGAGGCCGCGGCTATCGCAGGGAACTGGGATCGCGCAAATCTGGAACGGCAAGTCATCCCGGCGACGAAAGCCGGGGCACATTAAGGATTCGCAAGGTTCTCTTAAAACCCAAGGATGCAACGCCGTCGCAGCGTCACAGGCGACGGTGTGCTATCGTTTTTTGTTTGGGGTATCGCGAATTTTCGTGAAGGCGGATGGTTTGGTAAAGCGCGTCAACAAGACGGCAGAAAATCCGTCGTCCAAGAAGAATATCAAGCCGACAGCGGCGGACATGCCGGAGCGGCGGTATGTGTCTTTTGACGACGAAGAGGCTTCGATAGAGCCGCGGAAAGCCAGGCTGGTAGGCGACGGTCGCGACGACTCCGGAGCGCCCGCAGCAGTGCAGGTGGATATGAGAGAAGTTTTTGGGCCGGGGGGACTGCTGGAACGGTGCATGATCGGCGGATACGAGCACCGCGCAGCGCAGCTGGAAATGGCGGAAATGGTGCACGACGCATTTCAGACGCGGCATCACGCGATCGTGGAAGCGGGAACGGGAACGGGGAAGACATTGGCATATTTGCTGCCGGCGATTTGCAGCGGACGCCGGGTGGTGATTTCTACTGCGACCAAATCGTTGCAGGAGCAGCTCTATCAAAAAGACATTCCGTTTTTGAAAAAACATTTTGCGCCGAATTTGAAAGTTGCGGTGATGAAGGGCCGCGCGAATTTTCTGTGCCGTTCGAAGCTGCACCAGATGGCCGATTCGCCGATGCTGAAAGGAATGGAGGAGCTGGATGCATTTCGGCAGATGCGCGAGTGGGCGAAGTTGACGGAAACGGGAGACCGCGCGGAGCTGACGTTCTTGCCGGA
>Ga0137363_10000642_pt1 | contig 19384 bp, 20 predicted proteins | sample MadtaG_FD_104800 | JGI IMG/M metagenome (GOLD analysis project Ga0137363, IMG submission 104800) | Vadose zone soil microbial communities from Angelo Coast Range Reserve, California, USA - Mad1_115_16 metaG | ecosystem: Environmental > Terrestrial > Soil > Vadose zone | place: USA: California...
CACCGCCGTCTCCACTGCCAGTTCACATTCGCCTGCGACGGCATCCCCGACATCGTGCGCGAGCCCGACATGTGGGAGCGGGCGAAAACCATTGCCGCCGAGATGCTCGACGGCAAGCTGTGGCTCCCGGAGGTCGGCAAGGCCACGCACTACCATGCGTACTGGGTGCACCCTGGCTGGGTGCGCGAGATGACCAAGATGCACCGGCTCGGCGTTCACACCTTCTATCGGCCACGCGCCTGGGGCGATGGCTTGGAGGCGCCGGAGTGGGGCGACGAAGCCTCCACCATCGAGTCGGCGCGCCGGCTCGTCGAGGCGGCAAAGAAGCTGTAGCGCCTCAAGGACTCTCTATATCCGTATATCCGTTCGTCCCCGCGAAAGCGGGGACCCACTCCTTGGCCCTGGATTCCCGCTTTCGCGGGAAAGAACGGAGATTTCATGCACCTCTGTGTTCCCTGCATTCAGGCGCCACTTCAACGCGGGGATCTCACGCCGTTGCTCACATCTCGATATCGAGCGCCACGTCGAGCTGCGGCGCCGAATGGGTGATCCAACCCGAAGAGATGTAGTCGACGCCGGTCTTGGCAATCTCGGCGATGGTGTCGAGCGTAATGCCGCCGGACGCTTCGAGCGCAAACTGGCCGCCGACCATTTCCACCGCCTTGCGCATGGTCGCCGCATCCATGTTGTCGAGCAGCACCGCGTCGGCCAATCCGACGTCCAGCACCTCGCGCAGCTGCTCGAGCGTATCGACCTCGATCTCAATCTTGACGAGATGGCCGGCGGCGGCCTTCGCGCGCTCGAGCACCGCGCGAATGCTGCCGGCGACGGCAATGTGGTTGTCTTTAATCAACATGGCGTCATCCAGCCCGAAACGGTGGTTGAAACCGCCGCCGCAACGAACCGCGTATTTTTCGAGCGCGCGCAGGCCCGGCGTCGTCTTGCGGGTACAGCAGATGCGCGCACGCGTGCCGGCGACACGGCGCACGAACTCGTGCGTCGCGGTCGCCACCCCCGAGAGGCGTCCCAGCAGATTGAGCGCGGTGCGTTCGGCGCCAAGCATGGCGCGTGCCGGCCCCGTCACCGTCATCAGCTCGGTTTTGGCCGCGACGCTCGAGCCGTCGCGCATATTGGCGGCAATGTCGATCTCCGGCGCAAGCTTGGCAAAGGTCGCGGCCACGAGCGGCAGGCCCGCGATCACGCCCGCCGCGCGCGCCACGACGATGGCGCGGGCCGATGTGTCTTCGGGGATGGTGGCGGTCGCGGTGACGTCGCCGGCGCGGCCGAGATCCTCGGCCAGCGCGCGCGTGACCGCCGCATCGATCTCGAGCGGTGACAGGAAGGCATGCGGGCATAGGAGTGAGCGCGTCATGGCTGATGCCGATCCGCAATGGAATAATGGGCTGTCGCCCCCGCAAAAGCGGGTGAACATTGGCCGCTGGAATACCCGCCGTTGTGGCAAGATTTATATGAAGGCCGCACCCCTTAATACCGGCATCCCCCGGATTTCCAGGCCCACGTGGCCCGTCTGCCATGCGCAAGACGGGGTTGGAGGTGGCCGCACGACGCCGTAAAAACAGTATGGAGCGCTTCAGAATCGCGTCACCAGAGGAGCGATCCGCGTTGCTCCATTCCCGGGGAGCGCGAAGGGGCAACGAGTCTCCCGACCGGTCGGCGAATTCAGACGGATTGGCAAATGGCCATTTCATTTCCCTCTAGCTCGAGAGTCTCGATCGGCTGGCGCACGCCGCTCGTCATCGTGCTGTGCGGCTGTCTGATTTCCATGATCAGCTTTGGACCGCGCTCCACGCTCGGCTTCTTTCTCACGCCGATGTCGCAAGCCAACGGCTGGGGCCGTGACGTGTTCGGGCTTGCGCTTGCGATCCAGAACATCCTCTGGGGCATAGGCCAACCTTTTGCCGGCGCGATCGCCGACCGTTTCGGCACGACGCGTGTGCTGTGCGTCGGCGGCGCGTTGTACGCGATCGGCCTCGTCCTGATGGCCTACTCGAGCTCTCCCGGGATGCTCGATCTTGCCGCTGGCGTTTTTATCGGCTTCGGCCTCTCCGGTTGTTCCTTCTCCGTCGTGCTCGCCGCATTCGGCAAGCTGTTGCCCGAGCGCCTTCGCTTGGTTGCGTTCGGCGCGGGGACCGCCGCTGGTTCGTTCGGGCAGTTCCTCTATTCTCCGGTCGCGGTCTCGCTGATGGATGCCTTCGGCTGGCAGACCGCGCTGCTCGTCTTCGGCGTCGGCATGCTGCTGGTGTTGCCGCTGTCGCTTGCGCTCGCGACTGCGCCGGCCGAGACGGGCGCGTCTGAGGGCGCCGCGTCGCAATCGCTCCGTCAGGCGCTCTCGGAGGCGATGGGTCACCGGTCCTATGTGCTGCTGGTGCTCGGGTTCTTCACCTGTGGCTTCCAACTCGCTTTCATCACCGTTCACATGCCGGCTTATCTCGTCGACCGCGGCCTCTCGGCGCAAGTCGGTGGTTGGACCATCGCGGTGATCGGGCTGTTCAACATCGTCGGCTCGCTCGCGTCGGGCTGGCTCGGCACCCTCATGCCCAAGCGCTACCTCCTGTCCTTCATCTATTTTGCGCGTGCCGCCGCGGTGCTCGGTTTCATCGTCTTCCCGGTCACGCCGTTCTCCTCGATCCTGTTCGGCGCGGTCATGGGCCTGCTCTGGCTCTCCACGGTCCCGCCCACGAATGGGATCATCGCGCTGATATTCGGCACGCGCTGGCTCGCAACGCTGGCCGGTTTGGCATTCTTCAGTCACCAGGTCGGCGGCTTTCTCGGGGTCTGGCTCGGCGGCGTCGCATTCGTGCGCACGGGCTCCTATGACGTGGTGTGGTGGCTCTCGATTCTATTCGGGGTGCTCTCCGCGGTGATCAACCTGCCGATCGTGGAAAAGCCGGTCGTGCGCGCAGCCGCCGCGCCGGCCTGAGCACGGGCGACGCAAGGGACGATCAAGGCGAGCAGCGAACTCGGTGCTACCCCAGCCGGCTGCGGGCTTGCCCGCTTCCGGCAAATCTTGAAGCAACCAAACCCCGGCAAGCCGGTTTGGTTGGGAAGGGGAGCACAGCGAGTGCGGGCGTGATTATGCATCCGACACAAATGAATACGCTCTAGCCATGGCGACTTTCAAAGCGATCGTGATCGAAAAAACCGGCTCGAAGGCCGCGCTCGCCGATTTCGACGAGCGCAACCTGATGGAAGGCGACGTCACGCTCCGCGTCGAATGGTCGACGCTCAACTACAAGGACGGCCTCGCGATCACCGGCAAGGCGCCGGTCGTGCGGCGGTTCCCGATGATCCCCGGCATCGACCTTGCGGGCACGGTCGAGACCTCGAACCATCCCGAATGGAAGAGCGGCGATAAGGTGATCCTCAACGGCTGGGGGCTGGGCGAGACGCATCTCGGCGCCTACGGCGCGAAGGCGCGCGTGAAGGGAAATTGGCTGGTGCAACTTCCCTCTCGCATGAGCGCGCGCGACGCCATGGCGATCGGCACCGCCGGCTATACCGCCATGCTTTCGGTCGTGGCGCTCGAGGCCCACGGGCTTACTCCCAAGAGCGGGCCGGTGGTGGTGACGGGAGCGGCGGGCGGCGTCGGCTCGGTCGCCGTCGCAATTCTCAGCCACCGTGGCTTTCAGGTCACGGCCTCGACCGGGCGGCCGCAGGAGGCCGATTACCTTAAAGGGTTGGGCGCGAGCGAGATCATCGAACGCAGCGAGCTCGCAGGACCCGCAAAACCGCTGGGAAAAGAGCGCTGGGCGGGCGGTATCGATACGGTCGGGTCGACCACGCTCGCCAATGTGCTCTCGACGACGCGCTACGGCGGGGCGGTTGCGGCCTGTGGACTGGCGGGCGGCATGGATTTGCCGACTTCGGTCGCACCATTTATCCTGCGCGGTGTTTCGCTGCTCGGCATTGATTCCGTCATGCGGCCGATTGCCGATCGGCGAACGGCGTGGAGGCGTCTGGAAAGCGAGCTTGATCGGGGAAAGCTTGCCGCGATGACGAGCGAGATCGGGCTTGCCGAGGTGATCGAGAAGGCCCGAGACATCGTCGAAGGACGCGTTCGCGGTCGCATCGTGGTTAAGATCGGGTAACCATGTTGAGGATTTGTTGACCAACATCCGGCAAAGTCGTGCCTGATTCGTATGGTTAACGGGCGGTTACGGTCGCTGCGGCGGCGGTAATGGGAGAGGGGAGCAGGTAAATGATTGCGCGGGTCGCGATCGTGGTCGTGAGCTTGCTCGCGGCCGTCTCGGCGCGGGCGGAAGTTCTCAGCCCAGAGGCGGCGCGACGGTTCGTGAACGGCAAGCTTTTCGCGTTCAATTGTTTCGATGGCTCGCGCGGGGCCGGGCGCATTTACGGCGACGGTTCGGTCATCGGCACCATCCAGTTCCGCGGCGCCGGACCAGTGCGCGCGGTCTGGCTGCCGGCGGGCACGCTGCGCGCGCGCGGCGAGGCGGTGTGCGCGTCGCTGCAGGGAATGCCGTTCGAGCCGTGCTTCCGCGTGGAGAAGATCGACGAGCGAAGCTTCCGCGGCTCCTGGATGGGCTTTGCCTATTGCGACTTTACACGCCGCATGAACGTTGCCGGCATGAGTCCGCGCCGGCACTCGCCCGCGCCGTTGTCGCTCGACGCGGCGGACGCGGCCGGCGCCAACTGATCCGCGCGCACGGCTTCGAGTCGATCCACAACTCCGTTCATTCCCGCGCAAGCGGGAATCCGAGCGGATATTCAAGCGCCGCGCTAGCGCGGGGCGGAATAGTAGTAGACGTCCTGTATTGAGGTCGGCCGGATCACGATCGTGCGCCGCGTCCCGTCGCCCGCATAGGAGCTCACGGGGATGTCGCGCAGATTGTCTTGAAACCTGCGCACGGCGTTCAGCGCCTCGTCGGTCTGTTTCGCGCCACGATCCTCTCGCGCTGTTTTCTTCGGAGCGGGTGCGGGTGTCTGCGGCTCGACTGCGGGTCTCGCGACGTGCCGCTTTTCCTGCAGCTGGGGCGCGGCTGGCGCCGCGTGGCGGGAGGGCTCGCTGTGCTTGGGGATGTGCCGTTCCGCGGTGACGGGCGGCGGCGGCTCGGGGGCGACCGGCGACGTCGACGCCTCCCGCTGCGGCGCCAGCGGCGCCGGCGCGGTGATGTCGCTGCGCTGCGTTGTGGGCGCCGGTTCTTCGGCTACGACCGGCGGCACTGGCGCGTCCTGCGAAGGCGCGCTGGCTTCGATCGCTCGCCCGTCCGCGGCGCCGGCCAACGCCTGACTTTCGCTCACCGCCTGCTCTGGCGCGCTCTCGGCGGCGGTCGGAACGGTGTTTGCCGCCGGCGCATCCACCACCCAGGGCATCCCGCGTCGTGACAAGCAGTTCGGATCCAACTGCAGCCAATGCTCCTTGCAGGGCGGAGCGGAAATCTCCTCGCTGGCGAGAAGGCGCTCTTCGAACGTTGCAGGAAGCAACGCCAGCACGGCTATGAGACCTGCACAGCCGACCAGCGCGGCGGAAATCACAAAACGCAGGTTCGAATACAAGGCCGTCTCCTTAACAAACGGAATCCCGGCCCCCTAGTGTTGCACAAAAACAACGCCGCTGTGGCGGGACTATGTCCGTTCAACAGGTGCCATCCCAGCGGAACTTGCCGCTGTGCTTAACGGGCCGGATGAGCCAAGCGGCTGCCGCGCCATCGGTTTCGGGCTGTGTTCCACCCGTGGATGCGTGGGCCGGCGACAGCAAGGGAACCCGCAGGACTATTCCAATGCGAGCCGAAACGGGTCGGCCTCGTAGGCCATGGCGCCGCGTCCGATCGCGTCGATGGCCGCGACCATGCGGCCCTCGCGGCAGAGCATGCGGTCGGCGAGCGCGACGAAGCGGCTATTGGGGGTCGCCGTCGCCGAGGCGCGGCGCAGCTCGCGCGCGATCGCCAATTCGTCCCGGCGCGGGTTGAGCGCGCAGGCCGCGACATAGGCGCCCGCCGTGGAGCGGCTGATGCCGGCATAGCAATGCACCACCAGCGGCTTGGCGCGGTCCCAGCCGCGCACGAACGCGATCAGCGCGCTGACATGCTCGTCGCAGGGAAGCGTGTAGCCGTCCATCGGCACGGTGATGTCGTCCATGCTCAGAATGAGGTGGTTCGCCGCTACGACGCTACGCGGCCGGCCGACCCGGTCGGTATCCTTGAGCAGCGTGACGACATGGCGCGCGCCGGTCGCTTCGACCGTTTCGTGCAGGCGCGCGAGCGAGCAGACGTGAATCATTTGTTCCGAAGCAGTTTCTTTGCCTCTCTTATATGGCGACGAATTTTGACATCAAGGCGTCGGCCTGCGGGTTGTTGAATTTGTTCCCACTCCGGCCTCTTCCGTCTCCCGCGCAGCTCTCTCCTCCGCTCATTCCCGGGCAAGCGGGAATCCAGGGCCAGCGTCCGCGGCCCCTCCCTCAGCTGTCACCCGCGGGCAGAAGCGCGTCGAAGACGCGCGTGAACGCGCTTATGCCTCGCGGGTCCATCTTCTTCGCAAGAAGGGTGGATGGCCGGATCAAGTCCGGCCATGACGCGGTGGACGGTCGCTTGCGCGGGGACGAACGCAGTGCTCATCCCCCCGCAGCCTTGCCGAAGCGCTCGAGATAGCGCCGCTCGGCCGTCTCCGCCGGCCACGGCAGGAGATAATCGCGCTCGATGGCAGCGGAAAATTTCGGCGGCGTGCCGAAAAAGCGCCGCGCCTCGCTTGCGGAAAATCCGGCAAGCCGCGTCGCTTCGAGATAGGCGGCGGCGCGGTCGGATGCCTTGATCAGCGCCACGACGTCGGAGGGTAGCTCGGGGGGAAGACCGAAACGCAGATGGATCGCCGCGAGCAGGCGCGCTTCCACCGCCTTGTAGGCGTCGCCGATCACCGCCTTGAACGGCGAGATCATGTCGCCGATGACGTATTCCGGGGCATCGTGGAGCAGAATGCCCAGCCGCGTTGCCCGGTCGAGCCGCGCGCGCGAGCGCGCTATGGCTTCGACCAGCAGCGAATGCTGGGCGACGGAGAAGATGTGCGCGCCCTCGGTCTGCCCGTTCCAGCGGGCGACGCGCGCAAGCCCGTGCGCGATGTCGGCGATCTCGACGTCGAGCGGGGAGGGGTCGAGCAGATCGAGCCTGCGCCCGGACAACATGCGTTGCCAGGCGCGGAATGCCTCGGACGCTGCTGGGCGTCGCGGCTTTGCCGGCATCGCGCTCAGTGGCCTGCTAGCGCGGCCAATGGTGCGTGGCGATGGCAGCTCACCACATGGTCGTTGACCATGCCCGTCGCCTGCATGAAGGCATAGACGATGCTCGGGCCGACGAACTTGAAGCCGCGCCGAGAGAGCTCCTTGGACATCGCGCGCGAGATCGGCGTCTCCGCCGGCACCTGCGAGGTGGAGCGGAAGCGATTGACCTTAGGCCTGCCGCCGACGAAGTCCCAAAGGAGCCGCGAGAAGCCGGGACCCTTTTCCATGGCGTCGAGATAGGCGCGCGCGGAGAGGACAGCGCCCTCGATCTTCATGCGGTTGCGCACGATGCCCGCATCCTGCATCAGTTTCTCGATCTTCTTCGGCGTGTAGCGCGCGATCTTCTCGGGCGCAAAACCGTCGAAGGCGCGGCGGAAATTCTCGCGCTTGCGCAGGATGGTGATCCAGGAGAGCCCGGCCTGGAAGCCGTCGAGGATGAGCTTCTCGAAGAGCGCGCGATCGTCGTACTCGGGCACGCCCCATTCCTCGTCGTGATAGGCGACGTAGAGCGGGTCCTGCTTGGGCCAGGGGCAGCGTTTGAGCCCATCCGGATGGAGGAGGACAGGGCTCATTCCGCGGCCTTCGCCTCGCCGGGCCATGCAAATTGCGCCCATGCCGGTTTGACCAGCCGCAACTCGACGCCGCCTGCGTTGAGCGCGTCTCCCGCCGCCACCGCCTCGGCGGCGCGGTCGAGACGAAGCAGCGCCAGGCCGCGGCCTTCGGCGGCCGAGCCGAACGTGCCGAGGGTCCGCTCGCCCGCGCTCACCGGCACGCCGGCCTCGGGCGCAAAGCCGTCGAAGGCCACGGGCAGCACGCGCGTGCGCGCGGTGCCGCGGTGCTCGATGCGCGAGACCACCTCTTGTCCGACGAAGCAGCCCTTGTCGAAATCGACGCCGCCGAACTGGTCCATGTCGGCCTCGTGCGGAAACGCATCGCCGTAGATGAAATCGAGGCCGCCGCGCGGCACGCCGAGCGCAATGCGATGCGCTTCATAGGCCGGCGCGTCGACGAGTTCGGCGCCGAGGTCCGCCGCGGCGTCGGCCGCAACGTGCGGCGGCAGCATGCAGCGAAGCCCCAAGCTCGCCAGGCGCGGATCGCGATAGCACAAGCCGTAGTCCGTCACGGCGCTGCCATCGAAGACCGCGAGCACGCCCAGCGTCTCGGACAAATCCTCGACGATGACTTTGGCGCGCAGCTTGTAGAAATTGAGCCGCTGCAGCAGCGTCGGCGCGAGTGCGCGCGGGCAGTCGAGAAAGAAGCCGCCGCAGTCGGCGGGCGGCGCTTCCGCCAGGATGAAATCGACGATGATCTTGCCCTGCGGGGTGAGCAAAGCGGCAAAGCTCGCCGCCTCCGGCGTCACCTTGGCGATGTCGCTGGTCACGAGCCCGTTGAGGAATTTGCGCGCGTCGTCGCCGGCAACCTTGACGACGCCGCGGTCGGGAAGCAGCGCGGCTTTCATTGGCGGAATCGTGGCGATGTCGCGGCTAAACGTAAGCGGCTCGCTGCGCGCTCACAAGGCCTCAACGTTGTCAGGCGCGGGCAGAAGCGCGTCGATAAGGGCGTTCACGCCCGTCTTCGACGGGCTATGGACGCGCGTGAACGCGCTTTAGCCCCGCGCATCCATCTTTTTCGCAAGAAGCCTTTTTGAAGATCGATGGATTGCCCCGGAATTCGGGCTTGCCCGAATTCAGCACTGATAAGCGCCGCAAGTCGGGTAAACCCGACTTGCGGTGTCAAGCCCGGCAATGACGACCTTTGGTGGGCGCCTGGGCGTGTGCGCGGTGGCGCGCGTCAGTCCCCCGTGACGAAGAACTGCCAGGTGCCGTCGGGCGAGATCCCGAGCCGGTAGAAGGCGTAGGCGCCGAGCTTCATCATGTCCTTGTAGTCGGCGCCGGTGACGAGGCGAAAGAGCTCGACCTTCTGCTGCGGCGTGAGCGCGGTCAGCGACATGCGCACGAAATAGGGCCACACATACATCTCTTGCGGCGTGCCTTGATCGACGTGCACGAACGGGGCTTCGAGGATCATGGTCAGGATCGCGAGCACCTCGATGCCGTCCGAATCGGGATAGTTCGCCTTCCAAAAGGCGATCGGATCCTTGTCGTCGGTGAACGAGAAGATCGGCATCGAATCGGTCATCAGCGCCGCCAGCTGCTGCAGCTCGCCGCTGCGCGCGGCAGCGAGCAGCCGCTCGCGCGTGCGCGCCACCGGTGCCGGCAAGCGGGTGAGATCGGTGATGATCTCGGCAGCCGCGGACGGCGCCGCGACGTGACCCTTGCTCTTCTCGGCGCCGGGCTCGTTTTTCTGCGGCGGCTCGGCCGGCGTCGGCCCTGCGATCTCGGGCGGCTTGGCGCCTTCGCCGCGAAGGCTAACCGGGGCAAGCGCGCTGGCGCTCGCGACGAGCACCAGTATCAAGACGCGAAAGCCGATGCGCAGCGGCATGGTCGAGCACCGATCGATGCCGCCCAGTCTACCAGAAGCGCGAAATCGGTGGCGAGGTTTGCCCCGACGGCGGTTCCACAACTCTGTCGCAGGGGCGGGCGCTTGCGCCGCAGCGCGGCTACTGCCTGGTCATGGTGAGGGAAAATTCGCCGTTGCGGATGCGCACCGCGAGGCCCTCGGCAAAGCGCGCCGCCGGCTCTTCGCCATAGGTTGACACGAACTCGGCGAAGGCGGCGAACAAACAGGCTTGCGCCAGGCAATCGCCGTCGATTCCCTCGACGCGCGCCTCGGCCCAGGCTGCGGTGAGGTAACCCAGCGCAGCCCGTTTCTGCTCATGGTCCGGCACCGGGACCTCGGTCGCTCGCGCTGTCATGCCCATGTCGCTCGGGTGGGATACAGTAGCAGGTTAGCATGCAAGCCGCGTTCGCCTAGGCGCAACTCGAGGAAGGGTTAATGGCCCGCCTCCGTCCTGGCAGCATAACCGCCCCGAGGCCAAACACCTCTTCCGTTCATTCCCGCGCAAGCGGGAATCCAGAGTCGCAGTCTGCGGCCCTGGGTCCCCGCAACGGGGTCCCCGCGACGCGAGCGTCGCGGGGTGCCCCTCGCGGGGACGAACGGAGGAAAGCGTGGTGTGGGCACACGCGCGCGGCTCAGTTCGCGTAGCGCGCGGTCATCTCGCGCGCGATTTTTGAACCTTCCTCGAGGTAGCGGCGAATGACGAGCTCCGCCGCCGGGGTGCAGGTGCGGTAGCTCTGCTGGTAGCCGCGGTAACCGCGATTGAAGCTCGCGATCATGCGCAGCCGCCGGTCCCCGCTCGGGGCTTCGGCATCGACGATCGCCTGCATCTCGTTGCGCCACTTCTGGCCTTCGTTGGCGCCGCAGATATTGCGCAGGTAGTGCAAGGCGCCGAGAATCTCGGCGAGCCGCTGCAGGCTGCCGTCGAAGGGGGCGGCGGCCGCTTCGGCGCGCGCGGGCGCGCCAGCCAGCGCAAGGCTGAGCGCGGCCGCGATCGCGGCCACGGTGAGGGTGCGCCGCCACATCGGAGATGAAACCTGCATGAGGATTGGAGCGGTCGGACCGTGATACCGGCGCATTGTCGCGGCCCAACGCGACGGAAACAAGGCACACCCGATCCGAAGAACCTTGTAGCCCGGATGAGCGGCAGCGAAATCCGGGGAAATCCCGCATATCGCTTCGCTCATGCGGGCTACTGCGCGGCCAGCCACTCCAAAGCCTCCGCCACGATCTCGGCAAGACCCGAGGTCGTCGGCAGGTTCGCGAGCTCGGCCGGATCGAGCCAGCGCGCCTCGTCCAGCTCCTCGTTGAGCACCGGCTCGCCCGCGCGCCAGCGGGCGGCAAAGCACAGGATGATGAAATGCCGCTCCACCCGGCTGTCCGCGTCGCGCATGATCGCTTCGCGGAAGCCGGCGAGTGCGACCGGCTCGATGATCATCGAGGTCTCCTCGCGCACCTCGCGCGTGACCGCTTCTTCGAGCGTCTCTCCCACCTCGACCACGCCGCCGGGCAAGCTGTAGAGGCCATGGGCCGGCGCGCGGGCGCGGCGCACCACGAGTATCTTGCCGTCGCGCACGATGGCGGCGCTCACGGCGAGGTAGGGACGCTCGGGATAGCTTCGCGCGTCGGGCACGGGATGATCCAAAGGGCAATGATCTCAAAACCCACCGCAAGCTAGCGCGGATTTCGGTGGTGGGCTCCTTTGCTTATTCGTATCCATAAGACGCTGCGGGCAACCCCCGCAATGGCTGCCAATGTGACCAAGCGGCTTTGGGAAATTGGTGATATTGTAGACGTGCTGGAAGTCTTTGAAAATCAGAGGGCGGCCGCGTGAGCTACAGCGCTCAGCAATGTCTCGACATGGCGAAGGAATGCGGCCGGATGGCTTCGCAGGCTAAAGACCGCGACGCCAAAGCAGCGTTGATCGAATTCGCCCGACAATGGCTGGAACTAGCCCGGCACAAGGAGCAGTCGGGCAGGCTGCCTTAATCAAAGGAGCCCACTACCCGGATTTCGGTCGTGTCTCGGTTTGATTGTGGCAAAGCGAGTTGAGGTTGAATCACAGTCGCCTTGCAGGTCGAGCAGCAAAATGCCGTAAATTCATCGCCACCGCTGAATCTGTGCCCATAGATTTGATGAAGAGTGGGATTTCGTGTTCCTCCTGGTTCTTGCCAAGCTTACCGCTAAGCATTAGGCTACACGAATGCCAAGAGGACCGGAAGGCGAAAATCGTCGCGAGAGCACGATCAATATCATTGACGCCCTTCGCGGGCAGCAAGAGCAGCTGAAACGGCTGCTTACGCAGAAAATGTGGATTAGCGATGCGCCAAAGGCCAGGCTTGCTGAGATGGAAGCTCAGATAAGCGAGCTAAAACGCCTGCTGGCTCAGCTCGAGAGTGACATTCAAGCTCAACTCCGTCGAGGCCGATAATGCCGCGAGGTCCGCAGCGCCAGCGCCGGCCCCGCGACGTGATCGACAACGCGGTCATGCGAATCGCGACGGGCGCGATTGACGACGTGATTACGCACGACGGCAAGAACGCCGCTGCCGTGGCGCTTGGCCGTATGGGGGGAAAGGCGCGGGCAGCAGGTCTGTCGGCCAAGAAGCGCAAGGCAATCGCCAAGAAGGCCGCAGCCGTTAGGTGGAAGTCGCGTCGGTCTTAGGCGCTTCGCTGGCGGCGTAGAATCAGCCGGGCCACAAGCTCGGTCTGCTCCCTCTCCCGCTTGCGGCGCCGCTACAGCACCTTGCCCGGGTTGAGGATGCCCTTCGGATCGAGCGCGCGCTTGAGCGTGCGCATGAGATCGTAGGCGACCGGATCCTTCACCTTGAGCAGGAGATCGCGCTTCATCACGCCGATGCCGTGCTCGGCGGAGATCGAGCCGCCATGTTTGGCCACCACTGCGAACACCGCGGCGTTGACCTCGCTCCAATGGCCGAGGAACTCGGCCTTATCCGCGCCGAGGGGCTGCGCGACGTTGTAGTGGATGTTGCCGTCGCCGAGATGCCCGAACGGCAGCGGCCGGGCGGCGGGGATGAGCTTGGCGACCGCCGCGTTCGCCTCGGCGATGAAGGCGGGCACCGCCGCCACCGGCACCGAGACGTCGTGCTTGATCGAGCCCCCTTCGTGGCGCTGCACCTCGCCGAACATCTCGCGGATGCGCCAGAACATTTTTGTCTGATCGAGGCTCTCGGCGATGGTGGCGTCTTCGACCAACCCGCGCTCCAGTCCGTCGGCGAGAATTTCTTCCAGCACCGCGCGCAGGCCGGAGCGCGCCTGCGAGGAGAGCTCGATGAGCACGTACCATGGATGCGGTTGCGGCAGCGGATCGCGGCAGCCGGAACCGTGGCGCAGCACCAGCTCGACGCCGAGCCGCAGCATCAGCTCGAAGCTGGTCACGTTGCCGGTGGCGCGCTCGTTGGCGAGGCCGAAGAGGCCGAGCGCGGCTTTTGCCGAGGGCACGCCGACAAAGGCCGTCTCGATCGAACGCGGGCGCGGCACGAGGCGGAGCACCGCGGCGGTGATGACGCCGAGCGTGCCTTCGGCGCCGATGAACAGGTCCTTGAGGTCGTAGCCGGTATTGTCCTTCTTGAGCTTGTTGAGCGCATTGAGCACGCGCCCGTCCGCCAGCACCGCCTCGATGCCGAGCGCGTGCGAGCGCGCGATGCCGTGCGCGAGCGCGGCGGTGCCCCCGGCATTGGTGGAAAGATTGCCGCCGATGGTGCAACTGCCTTCGGACGGCAGCAATTGCGGGTAGAGCCGGTCGACCGCGGCGGCGGCCTCGCGCGCCTTGAGCAGCGTCACGCCGGCCTCGCACGTCATGGTGTTGGAGACCGGGTCGACCTCGCGCACGCGGTCGAGCCGGTTGAGCGCGAGCACGATCTCGCCGTGCTGCGGGATTTGTCCGCCGACGAGGCCGGTATTGCCGCCTTGCGGCACGATTGCGGTTGCGCTCTCGCTCGCGAGCTTGAGGATTGCGGAAACTTCCGCAACCGAGCCCGGCCGCAGCACCACCGGGCTTTTGCCGCGAAACATGTCGCGCGGCTCGGTGAGGTACGGCGCCTGCGCCTCGCGCTCGGTGATGGCGTTTTTCTCGCCGACGATCGCGACAAAGCGCGCCAGAAGATCGGCGGGAAGCATCTTGGTTTCTACAATATTCATCGCGCGAGCCGCCTCCACGGCGTTGCGGCGACTATAGAGGATCTTCATGTGTGCTTGATGCACAATCACGCCGCGCACTCGGTCTGCCCCCCTCCTCAACCAAACCCCGGCCTGCCGGGGTTTGGTCACTTAAGATTTGCCGGAAGCGGGCAAGCCCGCAGCCGGCTGGGGAGGGGTTGGGGGTGGGGGTCGTTGTTGTGGCACGAGTCGCGTGCCTCACAACGACCCCCACCCGGCGCTTCGCCATAGCCGATGCTTCGCATCGGCGTGCTTAGCGCTAAGAACGGCGGCCGAAGGCCGCCTATGCCTCCCCATAAGGGGGAGGGTAAAGACGAGTTCGCGGTTCGCGCTGATCCCACTTCGCCTGATCGCGTGCCGGCACGATCCTCATGCGCGCGGTGCGGCGGCCCGCTCGAGCCGGTCATTGATCGCCTCGCCCAGCCCGGTGCGCGGCACCGGCATCACCGCGATGGTGGGAGCCCCTGATGCATCGAGCGCGCGCAGGTGGGAGAAGAGATTGGCGGCGGCTTCGATGAGATCGCCGCGCTGCGAGAGGTTGAGCACCGCCGCCGCGTGCGCGGCGCCTTCCGCCGGCACCGCGGCGAAGGCGAGCAACGCCTCGCCCTGCTCCACGCGCTGCGCATTGAGCCGAAGCCGCGCCCGCGGCGCGTAATGGGAGGCGAGCGCGCCGGGCGCGATCGGCAGCTCCTCGATGTCGCTCGGCGGCGCGGCCGCACGCGGCGCCTCGGCCAATCGCACCAGCCGCTCGATCTGCGCGCGCGCCAGCGCGCCGGGCCGCAGCAGCACCGGCGCCTCGAGGCAGGCGATGATGGTCGATTCGAGCCCCATCGGCGTTCCCCCGCCGTCGACGATCAGCTCGATGCGCCCGCGCAGGTCGGCGAGCACGTGCTGCGCGGTCGTGGGCGAGACGTGCCCGGAGCGGTTGGCGGACGGCGCCACGACCGGGCGGCCGAAGGCGACGAGGATGGCGCGCGCGATTGCGTGGCTCGGCACGCGCACGGCGATGGTGTCGAGGCCGGCGGTTGCGAGTTCCGCGACCGGGCAATGCGCGAGGCGGGGCAGCACCAAGGTCAGCGGGCCGGGCCAGAACGCGGCTGCGAGCCTTTCGGCGGCATGATCGAAGCGGGCGAGCGCGCGCGCCGCGGCGGCGTCGGCGACGTGCGCGATGAGCGGATTGAACGCAGGGCGGCCCTTGGCGTCATAGAGGCGCGCGACCGCCGCGCCGCTCGTTGCGTCGGCGCCGAGGCCATAGACCGTCTCGGTCGGAAACGCCACGAGCCCGCCCGCGGCAAGAATGCGCGCGGCATGTTCCGCCACGGCGGCGGGCGGCGCGCCCGCGCTCGCCTCCAGCACTTGCGTCGCCGGCTGCGCCGTCATCGCTTGTCCCATGCTTGCGGCCGTGCGCGGACACGGGTTATAAGTCCGGCCTTCAGGCGGAGTGTAGCGCAGTCTGGTAGCGCACCTCGTTCGGGACGAGGGGGTCGCAGGTTCAAATCCTGCCACTCCGACCAACACTTAGCAAAAATCTCGGCCCGCTGCGCCAATGGATGCGCGCCAAAGCTTCGCGGGACGAAGGGCGAACATGAAACCGGACATCAAAGACGCATTCGAGAAAGCTGCAGCAGGGCACGCCGCCCGCGAAACGCAAAGAGCGATGGAAGAAAAACAGCGGAGCAAGGGCGAGCAATTCGCAGCCGAATGGGACGACAAACGAGAGCAGGTGATCTTTCCGGCATTCGAGCAAATCCGAGACATGTTGATGCCTCGAGGTTGGACTTGCAAGATTCGCACGGAACCACCAGAGGGTGCCGCTGTGCTCGAAATTTATAAGGGAGAAACGCGAACTGCCAGCGGCAGCATCAAGACGCCGGCGATCACCTTCACTCCCAATGCGCATTCTCAGGAAGTCGTCATCCATGCCGCAACGATGAACCACGGCAGGGGAGAAGGAAACGTCGCACTCCGGGAGCTTAGCGCAGACTTCGTTCAGGCCCAGGTTTTGAAGTTCTTTGAGCGATTAGTCCGCGAGGGCTGAGCGATCGATAGGTTTGTGCGCTCCATTCGGAAGCCGGGTCCGGCGCATTTTATCGCCAACGCAAAAACGAAAAAGGACCCGTTGGCGAGAACAAGCCGTGGCGAGCGCCAGCGCGGAAATGGTGGCACACCGACGACGTGGTTTTGCGAGGGGTTGGCGCCCTCCGGTTAAGCGGCGTTCCTGCGTGGCGAGTGAGGGCCGCCACCCTGGGGCTGCACCAGCACGCTCGTTACGTACACGCAGTTTGGGCATTCATAGCCTATCAGTCCCGGTTCGCTAATAACCGGCGCGATGCTGACTACTTCGTCCATTTCAGTTCCACATCGCGGGCATCGCATCGCGCTGCCGCTGCGTTTGCTTCTTCTGCCGTCTGACATCGGACGCCCCCCTTGGGTTAGGGCTTGGTTTGGATCCCTCCCACTAGCGGCAACGCATGTCGGATTGGTTGCGGGCGCGGCGCGAAAGGTCAGCCGTTGTTTTCATGGAACTTTGCGCTACAACACTGGTTCGCGCTCCCGCCTGAGGGGGAGGGGACGTGCGATGCACGGGTTTCTCAAAGAGCATCCCGGGGTGTTTGGCCCCGATGATGTCCGATCGTTGCAGGTTGATCTGGGGCGTCTTGATTGGGCCGAGCCTTCGGCGGAACGCAGCGTTCATCGCAAACGACGACCGGGGACGCCTTACCGAACAGGCGGGCGTGTGGCTTCGTGGATAGAACGGATGCGCCCAAACCGGATGCGCTAGCGCCGTACCTTGACCAGCTGGAAACGCGCCGTCCACGGCATAGCGGTGCTGTGGCAATGAACGACCAGCCCGCCAGCCCGATGAATCGACCTCCAGCCCATCCGGATCGCCGCAGAGTGAGCGCTCGGACTGCCAAACTGTATTGCGAACCTAATCACCTGACACCCATCTTCGGTTGCAGCGCCTGCCGCACGGCATCCGTCGCAAGCCCCTGGATGAGGCCGCACGCCGCTTCGGCGGTACGCCCTCGCGCCGTCAGCTGCGAGAAAAATTGAAAACTGGTCAAGGCAAACAGCACGTCGATCAGATCGCCCAGCGCTTTGGGGCGGAGCTTGCGCCCTTCGGCCATGCGGCGAACGAGAACGGACAACAAGCGCCGACGCCGCTCATTGCGCTCGCGCACACTCGCCCCAAATTCCGGATCGCTTGCGCCGGCGGCGTGCAAGGGACCAAGTGCATCGCAACCGAAGCTCCAGAAGTCGCAAAAGATGGCAATGACCCGCAGCAATCCGGCCTGCGGATCGGAACCTGCCATGACGCCGGGTATTCGATGCAGGCCGCCGCGGACCGCCATGTCGTCGAACACGGCTTCCAGCAGGGTCCGGCGCGACCCGAACTGATTGTAAACCGTCAGGCGCGTCACGCCCGCCTTGTCGGCGACTGCTTGCAGCGAAAATCCGCTGATCCCCTCTGCGGTGGCGAGAATGGCTGCCGCGGCAACGACGATCCGCTCACGCGTCTGTGTCGCGGCGACGATGCGACGGGGGCTGTTGTAAGTGCGCGGGTTCACGTCATGCCAATGCCATAATTGGATATACATGATGTATATCCAATTTGCTGGCCTCGTCTGGAAGGATTGTGCATGCAAATCACCCTCATCGTCGCGCTCGTGCTGCACGTTCTGTCCGGCGTGTTTTGGGCAGGCACGACATTCGCATTAGCTCGAACGGGCGGCAATCAAGCAGATCGATTCTTCAGGCCGCAAATGGGCGCCGCCGCTGTTGTGGTCGTGACCGGGGGGCTGCTGTGGTTCCTCCTTCATCATGGCCCGCTGGGGATGCAGGGTCACATCCTCGCCATTGGAGCACTCTGCGCGCTCCTTGCCGTCGGCGTCCAAGGCATGATGGGCGCACCGGCCCTGCGAAAACTCACCGCCATGGGCGACTCCGACGAATTGCGCCATCGCGTGGCGAGGAGCCAGCGCATTGCTGCAGCCCTGTTGGCAATCACCGTCACGTGCATGGCAGCGGCACGTTACGCTTGATGAGACTCGAGACGGGCATTCGCCGCGGCTGCGCTCATTCACTTTGAGGCCATTGGCGCCGTCGACGAGCAACGAGAATGGATCGTTTGAAGGACAAGATCGCGTTAGTGACGGGCAGTTCGCGCGGTATCGGCGCCGCCATTGCCGCTCTGTTCGCGCGCGAAGGGGCAAAGGTAGCGCTGCACGGCAGGGATGTGCACGCGCTGTCCGAAGTGCTGGCGGACATCGTGCAGGCCGGCGGCCAAGCCATCGATGTGACCGCAGACGTCACCAAGTTCGGCGAGATCGAAGCCATGCGCGGCCGGATCGAACGGGAATTCGGGCCGATCGACATCCTCGTTGCCAATGCCGGCGGCAGCTTCACCACTCCCGGACCCCTTGAGCAGACAAGCGAGGACGAGTGGCGAGCTTCGATCGAGGGCAATCTCACCGCGACCTTCCTCACCATCAAAAGCTTCCTGCCGCGCATGAAGGAGCGCAGAACCGGCAACATCATCACGATTTCATCGGCCGCCGCACATAGGCCATATCCCATGGCTCCCATCGCCTATGGCGCCGCCAAGGCCGGTATAGAAATTCTTACGCAGGATCTTGCCGGCCAGGTCGGTCCTTACGGAATCCGGGCGAACTGCATTGCTCCTGAAACGATCCTGACCGAGCGAAACAGGCAGCGCATACCCTCGGCTCAGCAGCAGGATCTCATCGACTGGCATCCGATAAGGCGCCTCGGAACACCCGAGGACGTCGCACACGCAGCGCTCTATCTCGCTAGCGCCGATGCCGCCTGGATCGCCGGCATTGTCCTCGATGTGGCCGGCGGGGCGGTCATGGTCTGAAGCCGCGCGGCACTCGCTGGTCGCTCGGATCGATGCGGGGCAGACGCCGCAAGGCGCTTGTCGATTTTGGCGTTGTTGTGGGGCGCACCGTTTCTCGTGACGCCCAGGAATTGATTGTCACATCCCCGTAATGCAGTTATGTGACAATATATCGAGAAATCTCGACACGTAGGATAGTCGAATTTTCAGGCACTGTCATTTGTCCGTTTGACCGTTGGACAAACTGCGCGGTGAGGTAACGCTATGCCCAAAGGCGCTTTGGCAGTTGTCGGCCACGCCGGCCCAGTCTCGACCGGGGATAAGATGTCGGCGCCACACGCGCTCGCCGCCCTTGCCGCTTTGGGTCAGCCGACCCGGCTTGAGATTTTTACGCTGCTCATGCGCGCCGAGCCGGATGGCATGGCGGCTGGCGCCATCGCGGACAACATCGGCTGTCCTCACAATACGTTGTCATCACATCTGGGCATTCTTGCCCGCTCGGGCCTAGTCCGCGGCACGAGAAACGGTCGTTCAATAATTTACCGAGCCGATGTGGAAGGCGTCCGGACGCTGCTCGTATTCCTTGTGACCGACTGCTGCGGCGGTCACCCGGAGCTGTGCGATCTGCAGAGTGCCCCC
>Ga0137363_10000648_pt1 | contig 19282 bp, 16 predicted proteins | sample MadtaG_FD_104800 | JGI IMG/M metagenome (GOLD analysis project Ga0137363, IMG submission 104800) | Vadose zone soil microbial communities from Angelo Coast Range Reserve, California, USA - Mad1_115_16 metaG | ecosystem: Environmental > Terrestrial > Soil > Vadose zone | place: USA: California...
CCGGTCATCATCAACACTAGCGCCGCGCTGGTCAGCATCCACGCGTTGTCGCCGGCGGCCTGCGCTGCCGTAACGCGCTGGTCCAGCTGAGCCAGTCTGTCGCTCACTTCCTTCGAAGTCTGTGGTGATGCTGCACTTGCGGAGGCGGGAGAACTCGTGGCGGGAGCCTGTTGCGCAGGAAGGGGAAGCGCCAGTAGGAAAAGACCGATCGCAAACCAACTACACAACGCTGCACGTTTCATCACTCGTTGCACTCCGCTGCATTGGAATTGCACTACCGGGGACCGCCCATCTGGCATGCGGCATTATACGCACCCACCGCTATCCCCTGACTCCGAAATTTTGATTACACCTATCCATTTTTCCGATTGAGCAGATCCCATTCGCCTTCTCTGCGTCTCCTCTTCTCATCCTCTGCGATAATCGTTTTCTGTCTTTCCTTCCTTCTATCCGTGCTTCGCTCGGTTATTTCTCGCTCCTCCACCCCGCCTTCAACTCGCTCACATAACGATCCGCATCCCGCGTCGGCCGTGGAATTCGCGGCCCGTTACAAACCGAAAGCGTCAACCGCAACGCCGTCTCCAGCGAAATCCGGTGCCCCTGCGAAATGTACATTGGTTTCACTCCGGTGCGTGTCCGCAAGGCGGCGCCAATTCTCTGTTCGCCATCGAGCATTGGCGTCCATTCGCCTTTTTCATTTCCGAGCGGCTCATGTTTGCCGATCAAAATGCTCTTTGCGCACCCGATCGTTGGTCGGTCCAGCACGATCCCAAGATGCGTAGCCAGCCCCATCCGCCGCGGATGCGCATATCCTTGCCCATCGCAAAACATCAAATCCGGCATCTGGTGCAGTTTGCCAAGCGCGGCCAGCAGTGCCGGAATCTCGCGAAAACTCAAAAATCCCGGAACATAGGGAAATTGCAAGCGTACTTCCGCGTGCGCCCGCTGCAATTCCTGCATTTCTGGATATTTGTAAAGCACCACTGCCGCAATCGCGCGATTTGCCTCTCTCAGCGCCGTCCATCTGTTCCGGCTGGCCTCAAACCCCTGCGAGCCCGTCAGCACAAATGCGGCATCCAATCCCGCCACCGTCCGAATCCCTTCGAACCGGTCCCCGCCTACCCACTTTTCCCGCAATTTCTCCTGAATCTTCCGAGCCTCCGCGATACCGATGTCCCATTTGTGCGTCATTCCCAATCTCATTGCCAGTACTGCCTCGCCTCGTCGTATAATGCCGTCTTGCATCATCCGGGTTTTCAGGGTTTGTTTTGTAAACCCTGACATAACTAGAGTTTCATGGGTTGTTCTTACAAGCCCTGAAATATGGAAGTTGTTCTTACAAGCCTGACATAAAAAGGGTTTCATGGCTTGTACTTGCAAGCCCCAGATATACAGCTTGTTTTACAAACCCTGAGATAAAAATGACCCAACACGCTCCCATTGAAATTAACGTCCGCAAACAAGACGGCGTACACATTTTTGACGTTCACGGCCGCCTCACCATCGGCGATTCCAGTGACCAGCTCACCACTGCGCTGACCACTGTTCTCCAGGACGGAGCGCGCAAGGTCATTATCGATCTCAACGGGGTACCGCAAATCGATAGCTCCGGCATCTCTACACTCGTCCGCATGTCTGTCTCCCTCGGCCGCGAAGGTGGCATGCTTCATCTCATCTGTAAACCCGGCCGCGTCCTCGACGCCCTCACCGTCACCCGCCTGGTCGAAGCCATCCCCACCTTCGACTCCCTAGCCAAAGCCTCCAAGTTCAGCTAGTGGCGCGCTGAGTCCATTCGCGACACGAACCGCGAAGTCATCTCGTTCGCAGCATCGTTCTTTCATGCTATTTTTTCGCAATGCTCTACTCGCGGTTAGCACTCTTTCGAGGTTTCCTTCTCATTTCGGGTTGTTTGCTCTGCGCAGAGACCGCCTCCGCACAATTAGACAAGCTTGACAACCTCGCGTCCGGAATCAGCAAAGAACTGAAGCCTTTAAAACCCCACCTTGTCGCGGTCCTCGACTTCCGGCCTCCCTACGGCAGCACCATGCCGCAAGCCCACTACTTTGCGGTGATCCTTTCCAGCTGCCTGGAAGGTCGTGCGAAGAATAAATTTGCCGTGGCGAATCACGCCGCCTTTGACAAAGACTTGGAGAAATTGCAGGTCACAGTGCAGTCACTGGTGCCGGGCACCGAAAATTTCCGGTCGGCCGCTTCCCATGTCGGAGCGGACATCCCGCTCACTGGAACCATCGAAACGATTCGTATGTTCTTCAAATAACCCCGGTTCGTGTGCCTGATGGCATAGTCCTCGCCACTCACAGTCAACCCATCGTGGCCAGCGACTTCCTCGACAGCTTCGTCACACCATTCCCGGCGGATGTTGGCCACGCGGACAACAAACATGAGGACGAGATGGAACGCATCACCATGCCCAGATGTGTCCGCTGCCCTGATCCTTCCTACAACGACCTCGCTCGACGGAACAAGATTAACGGTGCATCGGTGCTTGAAGTTTTGATTTCGCCTGCTGGAGTAGCCCAGCAAATTCGCCCGGTTCGATTGCTTGGCTACGGATTGGACGAACAAGCTTACGATGTAATTAAAACATGGAGATTCAAAGCAGTCACATTAAAAGCAGACGGCACGCCCGTGCCCGCAATCGTCATGATTGAAGTTACCTTCCGTCTGTATTGAGCGCGTCTTTACTGACTACCGGTTCTACCCGCTCTTCTTCAACTCAGCCAACACCAATTTCGCCACTTCCTTCAACGTCTCAAACACTCCGGCTCCGGAAATCGCCACACCTTCCAGCACCGGCTCGCCCTTTTTCTGCAAATGTTTCGTCAACACATCCACCGGCAGCGCATTTGGCAAATCGCGTTTGTTCAATTGCAGGACGTAAGGAATCGTGTCGAACTTCAGATTGTGCTCTTTCAAATGTTCGTGCAGGTTTTCCTGAGTTTCGAAATTCGCGTCCAGCCGCTCTTCCTGGGAATCCGCCACGAATACCACGCCGTCCGCGCCTTTCAAAATTAATTTGCGGCTGGCCTCATAGAACACCTGCCCAGGCACGGTATACAAATGAAAGCGCGTCTTGAACCCACGCACTGTTCCCAGATCCAACGGCAAAAAATCGAAAAACAGCGTACGGTCGGTTTCCGTAGCCAGTGAAACCATTTTTCCTTTTTGATTTTGCCCCGTGTGGTCGTAGATCCACTGCAGGTTGGCGGTCTTTCCGCCCAGACCCGGACCGTAGTACACCAGCTTGCAGTTAATTTCGCGCGCAGGAAAATTGATGAAAGGCACTTGTCTTAACCCGTTTTAGTTCCAAGACTTATAGCACACGCCTCACGCTCGCACCAACTTCGAGCCAATGGTCGTACTAACAAATGGTCGTACCAAACCATCATTCCCAGGGCTCCGCGCCCGAGGAATCCCTCTTTGGTTGTAGGATCATCGTGTCAAGCTTCTCTCGCAGTCCGCAGTACTCTAGTAGTCTCCGTGACAAAGCCCGGCCCAGCACAGCCTATTTTTCGCTCCTGCTTCCGTCTGGTAACGCCATTCCCGGTTCAGTTCGCTCAATAGACGTGAATTTCGGATCCAGCTCTTCGGACCCGCCAAACCGTTCCGAACTCAGTCACAACGATGGTTGAATGATTCTTCTGGATGCTCTTAACTCCGAACACTAGAGAACAGGGTACAATAACTCCACCTCGCACTCGCGCGAATAGGCGGACATGGCTGGTCCTCCAAGCGCAATTTTGTCGACTGAAAAACCTTGCACTGGTTGGACTCCAAAAACCGCCGCGAACTGCACTAAATCACTTGGAAGAAAATTGCCCATGGACGGCGCGGCGAGAACGGAGGGGAGAACCCGGAATAAGTCCGCTTGTCCTGTCCCGTTATCTACACTCATCGTAACTTCATTGAACCTGTATAGCAGCCCGCGCAGCTTACCTGTGTTCGTTAAGGAGCATTGCATCGTCCAGAAGACCGGCTGAGATGACGAGGGTATGCGTAGTTCCTCGCCGAACCGCAATCGTTCATGCGCTAAGGTTTCGAATCGCGTAAAACGCGGAACTGCGCGCCTTTCCAGAAGCAGATTGTACTTTCCCAGCATTCGGGTGTCGTACCAGCGGTACACCTCAATCCACATAGCCGGTGTTTCCGTCCATGGGTGACGACCATCGATGGCGAAACCGTCAAAAACTAGAAACCGTGGACCTTTGTCTCGGATCCATTCTGCATTCAAGCTGTCTAAATATGGTGTGTATGCGGAGTATCGTTGCAACACCGGGTACAGCACTAAATTAAGGTCGTCCACCACAGCATTACTGTATCCGACCGAAAGTGACGCGACCGGCTCGTGCTGCACAATCGCCTTGATCTCGGGCTCCAGTCTGTTCTCGGCTGAATAGGTTTGTTGCGATATGGCATTCAGTTCCCGCCGCAAATTGGCGAGGTGTACCGTACGCCAAGCGAGAAGCGGCGCATTGATACCCGTAACTCTGAGGATCGCAGCTTTTTGCCCCAGTTCCGCCACGTAAACCTGATAGACAACCGGGAGCATGACCGCCGCGATCGCCGTTAAGCCTATGGTGCGCCACTTGTCCATGGCCGTGGCAAGCGCCACTAGCCCTATTGCAACGGCCACAAAACCGAAGAGATACACAATATGCGAATCCTGGCGCACAAGGGCGTGCTTGATGTTTACGAGGAGCGGCACGGCAAATAACAGGCTGAGGAACAGTGCTGTCCGTCGGTCGAGTTTCGCCAGAAGGATAATCGCGAGCGCCAGAAGACCTACCGCCCCAAACACGGCCTGCACCCATCGGCTGCTACCCGGCAGAACCATTGCAAGGTTGTATCCGTTTGCCAGTTCGAAACTCGATCTAATATATGCCGCAAACGCAGGCAACGATCTGATCGAGATCCAGTAACCCATTCCCGCAACGAATGCTGGCACGGTCGCGGCGATTACGATGTCGCGCCGCGCTCCCAATCCGCCGTGGAACGCACGGGCAATAACAAACCCGGCCAGCAGGCCACAGACCAGCATTACACCAACGAATTGGATCAGCGGAACCATGCCCAACATGACCAGGGCGATAAGATAGCGGCTTATGCCTCCACGCAGGTGGAATTGCACCAACAGAATCAGTCCGCCAACGAATAACAGGCTCGCCGCAGGTAGCGCGTTCGGCAGGTGGTGGTACTGAGGCCCCGAGAGCCCAACGAAAAGAGAGAACAGAGCTAAATTTTTCAGCGGTACATATCCGCGGAAGAACACATCCCAAAGGACGGCACACAATAATATCCAAAGCGCCACCTGAAAAAGCGATCCGGCAGCGAGATGGTTTCCGATGTCCATGGGAGCCGCAAGGTATGCCAACGGTCCCGAGGTCCAAGCGATGTCACGACCGAACACCAGGTGATGGGTGGCACCGTAATTCAGGGCAAAAACCCAGGTACTGTCCACTTCGCTCAAATTAAATGGCCAGTATCGGATCGGGCAAAGAACCATTAGCAAATATACGAACAAGAGCCAGCGCGCCGCGTATTTCACTGCATCAAATAGATTTTTTGGAGGGAAATCTTTGAACATTCTACGTAGAACCCCAAAATATGCCGCGCCCCAACAGTCTCCGCGACAACCCTATTCGCGCACAGCCTATTTTTTCGCTTCTGCTCCCGTCTGGTAACGATTCCCCAATTCGTCGCTCAGTATCCGGTGGTCGTCGGACTGTTCTGCAGTCCCAAATCGCAACTCCCGGAACATCCCTTGCGCTCAGCCATTTTTAACATTGCAAATGTTTATCGGCATGACAGCGAGCATCGGCCTACTCCGACAGCTTAACCCTTTTCTTTTGATAGACTTGCACACGGTGTGTTTGCTAAAGCATAACCATATTATTTTCAGATACTTGCGAACACTCGAAGAGAAGATACCGGGATGGCACACCGGCAACACTCCTTCGAGCTCGTTCTCGCTCGGCTACATTTCTCCACGCGTTGACGCCTCACAACTCCTCTGCTAGAGTGCCTCGCATGGTTAAGGCGAAAAAGTCCCCGTCAGGCTCGGTCGCTCGCGGCAAAGCCTCTTCCAAGCCGCAGAAAAGAAAGCCATTAGCTCCGGCTCACCCACCTCAACGCGGTGGAGTAGAAATGGTCGACCCTCGCGTTCAGGCGCAAATGAAGATTTACGACGAGGCGCTTGGTCTGTTCCATCAGCAGAAATTTCAACGCGCCAAGCAAGAGCTGGAAAAAGTGATCGAAGGTCCCAGCAAAGAACTTGCCGACCGCGCCCGCATGCACATCAAGATCGCCGAACAGCGCATGAAGCCTTCGCAGGAACAGAATCCGCGCACCTTTGAAGAGCATTATCAGCGCGGGGTGGCGATGATGAACCTCGGTCGCTGGGACGATGCGCGCGAAAGTTTGGACAAGGCGCGCAAACTCGCGCCAAAAGCCGATCACATCGTGTACGCGCTTGCCGCGCTCGATTGTCTCACCGGCGAAGCCGACGCGGCGCTGGCCAATCTGAAAATCGCGATCGAGTTGCGCGGCGCCAATCGCTACCACGCCCGCAACGACGAGGATTTTGCCTTCCTGCAGGAAGATCCCCGCTTCACCGAACTGCTCTATCCGGAAAAAGACGGAGGCTACTAGCGTTGTATCGTGCTGCGATATATTCGACACACTTTTTTTGTCAATTTCATCCCGGCAACCTTCGGTCGCATTTCTTCTTCTTACTAACGTGAAGTCAGTCGTACACTTTCTGGCGTCCTTGTGAAAAAACAAACTCGCCGGTCTTTTCCGTCAGCGCAGGGAATTCGGGTGGTCGCTCTTGGCGGTGGTACCGGCCTTTCCGCGCTTCTTCGCGGACTTAAGTTGCATGTCGTCGCGCGCCATGATCCTTATCCCACGGCCAAGCGGCCCATCGTAGATCTGGCTGCAATCGTGACCGTCACCGATGACGGCGGCAGCTCCGGCCGCCTGCGACGGGAAAATCGCGTCCTCCCTCCAGGGGATATTCGCAATTGCATGGTGGCGCTTTCCAAGGACGAAGCGCTGCTCAGCCGCTTGTTTCAATACCGCTTCAGCGCCGGCCGAGGGCTCGCCGGGCACAATTTCGGGAATCTATTTCTCGCCGCTCTCACGCACATTACCGGAGATTTTGCCGAAGCCGTTCGCGTCTCCAGCCGCGTGCTGGCCATTCGCGGGCGCATTTTCCCTTCGACTGTTTCCAACGTGACGCTCAAAGCCGTCTTGGAAAATGGTAAGCGCGTGCACGGCGAAACCCGCATCACCGCCAGCCGTTTTCCGATTCGCAAGTTAATGTTGGTCCCGCGGAACGTCCGGCCGCTTTCCGAAGCAATCGACGCGATTCGCGAAGCCGACCTGATTTTGATCGGCCCGGGCTCGCTCTACACCAGTATTCTTCCGAATCTTTTGATCCCGGATATCGCGCGCGCCATCGCGCATTCGCGCGCGCCGCGCGTGTACATCGCAAACTTGATGACGCAGCCCGGCGAAACCACGGACTATTCCGTCGCGGAGCACCTGCGCGCAATCCAAAGCCACGTCAAGCCGCGCATCGTCGATCTTGTCGTCGCAAATCGGCAAAAAGTTTCGCCCGCGGTTGCGCGCCGGTATCGCAAACAGGGCGCGTCGCAAGTCATGGTAGACGCCGACGGCCTGCGTAAATCCGGGGTGCAATTGCTTCTGGGAAATTTGCTCCAGGAACACGACAAAATCCGCCACGATTCGGCACGCCTCGCGCGGTTGCTGCTGGAAGAGTTTTCTCCGTACCGCAAAAAATAATGCGCGCACAGGCTACTGGATCTTCCCGCGAATCACGGTGATCGAAGCTCGCGGCAGAAGAAAAGTACCACCAGGCTTCGCTTGTAACGACGAGACTGCGGGCGGCCCGTCCGGGTCGGCGTGACTTTTCGCACCTTCGGGATGCCAGACATATTGCTCAGCGCCGAACGTTGTGACCGAGACTTTGCCCGTAAATCGTTGCGTAACGCTTGCGCCGCCGGCTGCAAATTGAATTCCGACGGCGTGCGCGTTCGCGGAGTCTTTGTTCACTAGCAAAACGGACCAGTCGCCGTCGGGCTGCAAGGCTGCATACGCTGTAACTATAATATTGCCTGCGTTGTCGGTCAGGTCCGACGCGGCGGGATAAAATCGGTGAATTCCCGCGCCATGTTTCAGCCAATCTAGATTGATCATGCGGCTTGCAAAATACTGAGCGGTGTATTGTTTGATGTTCAGATCTTCGTCGGCTACGAAATTTCCGTAAGTGCTGTAGCCGTGGCATCCGGCGCGTAATGTTTCCGGCTGAATCGGTGAATGGTAATACACGGCCCCGCCACCAGCGAACTGCAGGAACGATCCCACGCTGTCGGCCAGCCACAACGCGGCGAACACGTCCTGCATCGGTTCGGTCAGTTCCCACGACAAATTGCTTTCCGTATTCATGAGCGGAATACTTTCCGGTACGCCATCCTCACGCCACGCGCGGAGAACGGCGCGCGTCCTCTCCGGTTCGCGATACAAATCGCTCCAATTCACATCGCACGGCGGAATCGGATAGTGTTCGAACGAAACGAACGCGAGATCGTCAAGCCGGTTATGCGCTTTCAGGTACTCGACGAATCGTCCCAGCCACGACGTTTTTCCATTCGCGTCAGGCCACGTCTTGATGTCTTCATTCACGCCTTCGAACACCGGGCCGCCGAGTTGCAATCGCGGATCAATTCTATGTAGCGCGCTTGCCCATTGCAGATAAAGCGCCGCGTAATCTTCCGGCAACATGTACTGGCCGTCAGGCTCTTCGCCAATTTCGACATACGAAATGGGATAGCCCCGCTTGCGCAGATAAGATAATTCGGCAGCGCTGTCTTCTGGAGTTCCGTAAACCACGGACACGGGAATCATGGCAGGCAAACGATTGGCGTAGCCGCTGGTGAAAAAAAGATCAAACCCGGTCTGGATTGCGCGCGTGTCCAAATCCGTTTCTGAATGCCAGGGATCGATGGAAGAAACCAGCGTGACGGTTTGGTTTTCTCCGGGCGCATGTTTTACGAGATCGATAAATTTTCCATCACTGGAAAAATTTCCTGCAAACACTTCGCTTGCGGCATAGCCAACACAGTTTCGCGGATCGGCCGGTCCGTGCGTGTTGCAGGTGTTCGACGACTCGCTCATCCAGACGCGGATGAAGCGCGTGCTCACCGGTTCGGATGCGAGCCGCATGATTGGCGAGCCGCCCTGCGAGTTTGCAAGTTCGCCTTGCGGGAAATTCAACCATTCGCCGGAAACCGGCTTGTTCATGGCATCGTCGCTGCCCAGCCAATATTGGACGCTAAAGGTTTTTGCATGGGGTTCGGCCCATGCGATGCGCACGGCCTCGATAGGCTGCGGCGAGCCAAAATCAATCACGATCCACTGTGGATGGCGCAAATCACTTTCGCCCGTAAATCGCGACGACAGATAGGGATTGCTTTTCCAGTAAGTCGTTGCGTCGCCGTCCGTCAGGCGCGAATAACCGTGCGAAGCGCCACCGTTGCGGGTATTGCCGCGGTGCGGCAACGGGTAGCCGTAAGAAACACGCAGCGTGTCTTTGGGCTCGGCGCTTCCCGTGAAATAGCCGCTCTGGTGTTCGGCGTCGCTCCAAGAACCATTGGGATTCCAATGCCACGCGGCAATGGTCAGTTCAGTGTTCTGGCGGTAGGTGATGGGACCCCAGCCGGCGGAAAGCGATGCTTTGACGGTTTCCGGGTGGAAAACTTTTTCGAATTGCCGGGCGGGCAGAATATCGAGCGAAGTCCCGAGCGCGAGGTCAGGGTCGAACGGAATAGCTTTGTCCGCGGAAATGTCCACGCGCACGGTTTGCGCGGCGGCGGTAGCTGCGACCGCCAGAAGCGCAGAAAAAGAAAGCAAGCAGCGAACCAGCAGCGACCGCATTCACGCCTCGCCAAAAGTTTTTACGACTAAAACTCAACCTGTGCAGACTGACTTCCGCCGAATTACGTTACGTCCGATTTGCAAGGCTGCCAAGCAAAAAACGACGAGAAGCAAAAAGTTGCTTGGTTGGCTGCGCGTGCACATCCTGCTAAATTCGATTAGTCAGACCGGTCATGGAGAGAATGCGAAGTTAAGCATAATTTGTGTTCTTCGAGGCGGGCAATGTCCACATTTGGTTTGATCGATTATAGAGATGCAAGTCCGGAAGTACGCGCCGTTTACGACGACATTATGGCCACGCGCAAAACCGATTGGATAAACAATTTCTGGAAGGCGATTGCGCACGATCCCGCTCTTTTGCGGCGCACCTGGGAAGACATTAAGGAAATCATGGCGCCCGGCGCTCTGGATCCGCTGACCAAGGAACTAATCTATGTCGCGGTAAGCGTCACCAACAATTGTCAGTACTGCATCGCGTCACACACATCGTCGGCAGTGAAGAAAGGCATGACACCGGCGATGTTCAAGGAGTTGCAAGCGGTGATCGGCATGGCGAACGAAACCAACAAACTGGTGACGGGTTATCAGGTGGCCATCGACGAACAGTTCAAGTTGCCGTTCGGACCGGCGGAATAAGCACGCGGCTTAGGTACCAGCGGTCGCCCAACGACACGCGAGTAGTCGGTTCGAAAGTTGAGATCCTTCGCCCGCCTCCCGCGGGCTCAGGATGACAACCTCGCGTGTCGCATTCACTAGCGAATCCGCAGGATCATGTGATCTTCGTCAACGTAGGCGGAGCCCACTTTCAGTGCGTTCGATTCGGTGCCGAAAGTTTCGAATCCGAAAGACCGGTAAAGTTTTCTCGCCGCGGTTTGAGATGTGGCCACTGTCAACAACACTTGTTGCAGAGTGGGATCCTGCCTGGCGTTTTCCAACAGAGCGGCGATCAGAGCTTTTCCAACGCCCTTTCCTCTGTGCGCCGCGGACACATAGACGGCATAAATGCGCCCCTTATGTCTTTCTTTTAGCCCGGTCTCGCGCATGAAAGTTGCAGTGCCGATGAGGTTTCCGTTTTCGAAGGCTCCGAGATTGCAATTGCCTTTGCCTACGTCGCGGAATCGCGCCGCGATCGTTTCCACGGAAGTCGCCCGGTGCTCTTCAACCGCTTTGCCAAAAGCGAATGGCTCGGCCTGCAGAGCTTCCAGCCGGACCTGCCACCACGAGCCAGCGTCGCTTTCGATCAGTGAGCGAATTTCCATCGCTTCCATTTTATCGGGAATTTCAACACCAGGTCGCGAAAGTGTTTTTTCCCTCGACCACCCACTTGTTTGTGAAATGAAAATCAAAATGCCCACCTGTCCGTCGGTACAGGTGTTTCCTTGGTAGTACGCGCGTACTATCGCGACTCCAACCACGCACGGCCAACCTATAAAGGATAGGCGGCGTGGAGTTCTTCCTCGGGGACCGCCCAACAAATTCGCAAGGGCAAGCAGGTAGGCATGGCGCCAATCACAAAAGAACCAGAAATACTGAGTTCGGCGCAGTCGAGCACGGGAACGACGCCGCCAGCCGGTACAAAGTCGCAGCCCGCCGCAGCGGAAATTCCCGTGACCGTGAACGGCGCCCGCAGCGTCGAGGGCACCGACCGTCGCGAGCCATTTTCAGAAAAAACGCAAACGGTACTGGTTTTCGCCAATGGCGGGGTGATTCGCCTTTCGTCGCCGGTCTCCTCGGGACAATTGCTCTTTTTGACCAACGAAAAATCAAGAAAAGAAGTTGTTTGCCAGGTGGTGAAATCCAAGAACTACACTAGCGTGAGCGGGTACGTCGAATTGGAGTTCACGGAAGCTTCGCCAGGATTCTGGGGAGTGCGATTTCCCCCAAGCGAAGCTCCAGCGAGCGTTTCTAACGTTGCGAAACCCGCGCTCACGATTCCGCCGCCTGCGCTGAAGCCGGTGGAAGAAACAACCACAAAAACGAACGCAACGAAGCCACCCGCGCCGGTCTCGGCAAACACAATTTCACCAGCGGTTACACAGACCGCGCCACGTCGTTCGCAGCAACTTCCACAGCAATCACCGGTTAGCCCCGCCGACAAACGCACGGATTCCAAGCCTGCTGTCGTGGCAAACCAAGAGCGTTTATCGACCGCGCCGAAGATTCCCACACTATCGGAATTTTTAACTCACGGCGAGTCGGGCCTGGAACTGAAACCTGAACGGGTGAGGCCAGTTACCCAGAATGTGCGACAGGCGCAACCGTCAACGATCGCAGCACCGGCCAAGACCGCGAGCGATGAAGAGAAAAAAGAATCGCTGACCAGGTTACTCGTTCCGGCGCCAGTACGGGAAAATCCCGCGCCCGGCACGTACACCTTCGATTTTGCCGCCGATGAAGTAAAAATTCCGGCGTGGCTGGAACCTCTTGCTCGGAATTCCTCGACCACTTCCGCATCACTTGAAACGAGAATGCCCGCAACTGACGAACAGGACGCGAACGCGCTGGAGCCAAACCCGGTCTTGGCGGAACCTGTGGAGACGTTTACGTCGAATTCCGATTCGGATGAGCGCCAGAAGTTCGAATCACTTTCGCCGGAAGGTGCCGCACAGGATTCAGATTCAAACCAAGAAGCTGTATTCACGCTCTCTGGCTACGGACCTGGGCCAAATTTCGGTTCGGGGTTGGCCCTTGACGAAAAGCCTGAAGCCGCAGACAGTTCGCACGGATCGGGTGCAGGATTGAAATTCGGATTGCTCGCGGCCGGATTGTTGCTCGCAGCGGGTGGCGGCTGGTATTGGTATTCGAACCAACCGCGCAATGTCACGGCGAACGGAACCACCGCAGCGGCAGCGAGCTCTGGCACAACTGCAGGAAACGAAGCTTCGCTTACAAGTCCGAACGGATCATCGTCGAACGGGACATCGTCGCCAACCGGCAAGCCGAATCCTTCCACTAACGTGGTGAACGCGGACGCGAACCGTTCCGCGACAAATCCACAAACAATTCGTACAGGCGACAAGGGATTTTCAGCTACGCCAAACGGACTTTCCAAACCTGCTGCAACCAGCGACCGTGTTGAGACGCCCTCTGCGCCCGCCCGGAAATCTCCGGCCGAGCCGACGACGCCAGCTGTAATCGAGCCGGAGAAAAAGCCGACGTTGGGTCAGGTGCGATTGGCAGCGCCAGTAGTTGGCCGCCGCGATTTGGCCTCCGACAATAATAATGTTGCAGACGCAGCACCAGCGCTTGGTAGCGGCGGAGTTACAGCGGGTGATTCGGGCACCGTGAACATACTTGCGAGCAAGAACAATCAGCCCGCGGCTCCGATCACGGTCGGCGGCGACGTAAAGCCGGCGCGGCTACTTTCCTCTGTCGCCCCCGCGTACCCGCAGATGGCGCGAAATCAACACGTAAGCGGCGACGTAAAAATCGACGCGTTAATAGATGCAAACGGCCACGTCTCGGGAATGAAAATAATTTCCGGGCCGGCGTTGTTGCACCAAGCTGCCCAGGATGCAGTGCGGCAGTGGAAGTATCAGCCAGCTACATTGAATGGCCAGTCTATGCCCATGCATCTTATTGTGACCGTGCAATTCAAATTGCAATAGAATTCGCCGGCTTACATCGTCAACACGACCCGGAATTGCGCGTGGCCGCTGAGCATAGGCTTCGCCGGCTTTTTCCAACGGAAATTTTTCGATCATTGGGCGACGCCAGTAAGCGCTGCGAAACGTATAGTGTCCTCGGAGTCGCTGGGAGTGCCGGAAGCCCAGCCCTGTACGCGCTTGCGGCCGTTGCTGAGAGCCGCGCCGGGAATTTCAAGGGGCGTCATATCCGCGCCGACGACCAGCAGCGAACCGTTGCGGCCAAGTCCCTGAAAAATTTCCGACATGGCCTTGGAACTCGGGGCAGTGGCGAGAATGACGCTCGCGCCACCCAACTTCTTCAACTCCTCGGCAGCGCTAACCGCCTTACTGTCTATCTAGTGATGCGCGCCAAGTTTTTTCGCGAGCACGGCATTTTCAGGGCCGCGTCCGACAGCCGCTACGCGATAGCCAAATTTGTTCGCGAATTGGATGCCGAGATGGCCAAGCCCGCCGATACCCTGCACAGCGACGAGATCGCCGGGACCGGCTGCGCTGTGACGAAACGAATTTAAAGTAGCAATTCCGGCACATAGAAGCGGGCGGCTTCGGCAGGTTCCAGTCCATCCGGAATGCGCGCAACGGCTTCGATGGGCGCAAGCATATATTCCTGATAGCCGCCGTCGTAAGTTATGCCAGTAATCTTCGTGGTTTCACAATTGGCGAAATCTCCGCGCGGCATGCGGAACAAGTGTTGTCCTGGCCGCCGTGCCAGCCCACACCGGCGCGAACGCCTTTTTTCCAAGTCGAGACTCCGGAGCCGACTTCGTCAATGACCCCGGCAACTTCGTGATCTGGAATACGTGGAAATTGCAGGCCCGGCCACAAGCCTTCCTTGGTGTAGAGATCGCAGGGGCAAACGCCACAGGCCTGTACCTTGATACGGACCTGACCTGGTCCCGGAGACGGAATATCCCGCTCGACAAGTTCAAAGTCCCCTTTCGCTTTAGAAATTTGCGCAACTCTCATCTTGGTCATTTTATGCTGACCGCCGTCGGATTTAGTTGGGAGTTGCCGCCTATTCGATGCAGGGAGTTTTGTGCAAATTGTGCCGACGAAAAGCTGGTCAGAACGAGACGTTTTTGAGTGGCGAAATATCGCGAGATGGAGATTCTTCGGCCGAAATGGAGATGGCAAGAGCTTCACGCAGATCGCGAAGCTTAGGAGGTTTGGGCAGAACTCGATCGACATAAGGAGGAATATCGCCTTCGGCGACCAGGCGTTGTCCCCAGCCAGTGAGAAGAATTACCGGCGTGGATTTCGCAGCGGCTTTGACGGAGCTTGCGACAGTACGGCCGTCCACACGCGGCATGCCGAGATCCGTGATTACCACGGCGAACGGGTTGTGTTGGGCGAGCGCTGCACAGAAAGTGTCGATGCCCGCTTGACCACCATTTGCGGCGACCACTTGGTGACCGTCGTTTTCGAGAATGTCGGTCAGTGTTTTCAGCAGGAGAGGGTCGTCGTCCACCACCAGCACGCGTTTTCTGGAGAGTATTTTGCCAGGGCCGTCGGACTGCGCGGCGACCGTTTCCATTGGAGAAGCCGCGGCGAAGGTCAGACGAATCGTGCTGCCGTTGCCGACGCTGCTTTCGATTTCAAGATCCGCGCTGTGGCGCTGAACCACGCCATAGACCATGGCTAGACCGAGGCCGGTACCGCGTTCACCCTTGGTGGTGAAAAATGGTTCGAAACAGCGGCGGCGTGTTTCGTCATCCATACCGACCCCGGTGTCGCAGACTTCGACGGCAACCATGTCGGGCGCTGGATGAGCGGAAGTCCGCGCGGATGGCTGTGGCGAGCGCGTGGCGCGGGTGCGCACCGTCAGCGTGCCGCCGAGGGGCATGGCGTCTACGGCGTTGAAGACAAGATTGATGAGCGCTTCACGAATTTCGCTTTCAACTCCCATGATGGCTGGTGGGTTTAGCGCAAGCTCACTGCGCATTTCGATGCTGATGCCTTGGTGCATTGGCATATTGCTCCAGCGCGCGCGAGTCATATCCGAGACCTGTTGGACTAGGTCATTGATTTGCAGCGGGGCCAGCGTCAATTGAGGCTCGCGCTGGCGGGAGAACTCGCGCATGCGGGAAACGGTTTTTGCGACGTCATCCGCGGCGCGCTGAATCATTTCCAGATGCTTGCGAGTCTGAGGAGTGAGTGATGCTTCCTTTTCCAGCAGCATTTCCGTGTACAGGACCATTGGAGAGATGGCGTTGTTAATGTCGTGTGCAATGCCACTGGCCATCTGACCGAGCGCGCGCAACCGCTCCTGCTGCAGGACAGCTTGCTGCGTCCGCCGCAAATCGTCGTAGGCTTCCTGTAAAGAAGCGTGTAGCTGCGCCTGGTGAGCAGCCAGCGCGACGTGCTCGCTTAATTGACGCAGAAATTCGCATTCGGCGCTGCTGAAGCCGTTCGCTTTCCGGCGCGCTGCGACAAACACGCCGAAAACTCTGCTTTCGACAAGTAGCGGCGCAATCACCAGGGAACGCAAGCCGGCATTGCACAGATTTTGCGGGAACGGCATCCTTATTTCCGCGACGTCGGGTTCGTAGACCAGATTTCCCTGTACGCAGCGGCTTAGGCCATTGGCGTCAATCGGAATGCGGGCTTGTTCGGTGAACGCCAATTCGAAAGCCAGCGTCTGGCCGGCCGCAACATGGATCACGGTAAGCTCGTCCCGGGCCGCGTCGTAATCGCAGATGCAGCCAAAGTCGAAAGCGAGATTTTCCTCGAGAGTATGCAAGACAACCTGATAAATGCTGCGCAAGTCTTCTCTTCCGCCGATGGCGCGCGTGATCTGATGAAGCAGGTTCAGCTTTTCCAACTGATCACGGACTTTGCTTTCCGCGAGACCGCGCTTGAAATCGCTGCTTCGCAGAAGAGCGGCATTCGCCCAGATGAGCGCGCCAAAAATGAGTACGTTCGCCAGCGCGAACAGGGAGATTCCTGCTTCGGTGCCGTACCAACCAGCACGCTGCCCTTGCAAACGGAGCCACCCGATTACGAGAGGCATGACCGAGACTGCGGGGATGAGCCTGCGCGCAATGGTCCCAGCAGGACCGCCGTCCGTAAGCAAAGCCACGAGACCAATCTCAGGACCTGTGCAAAGAATCCCCGTGCTGAGCAAGAGGAAGCAGAGCGCCGTGTGAACCGCCATCTGGGTGTACGGCAGGAGGGGTTGCCCGCCATATAAGTAATGGCTGAAGCCAAGCCAGGCAACCAGTCCGGCAAGCAGGGCCAGAGCTTGAAATAACCGTGCGAAACGCGCGGTGCGTGACAGCAACAGCGCTCCGCCAAGCAAGAAAAATGCAGTCGAAGTAGCGGGCGACATGCGCGCCGGCGAAGGGCCCGGAAAAGCTTCGTGAAAACCAAGTCGATCGATGCCCGGATCCCAGCCCAAAGCATAAAACGTTAGCCGAAGCGCGGCGGATGCGACGACAACGGTCACCAAGACAAAAAAGAGCCAGGGGTCGAGTGGTTTCAGCCCTCCGTGCGTTTCAGGTTTATTTGAGTTCTGGCGCGCTGCGATCCAAAGTGCCAATCCGGCCAACACGAACAGAGAAGCCGTAAGCGGCGACATCTTGGGCAGCCCCGGCAGTACAGTTTTCAGCCAAGCAAGATCAAGCACCCAGCCCAACAGTACCGCCGCGCCCGCAAGCGAGACTAAAACGGCAATGATTTGCGCGGCTGGGCGGGGCCACTTCGCGACTGATGCCGGGCTCATCTTACAAGTCCATCAAATGTAGGAAGGATCTCGGTAAGACAGCGAAGTTGCGGTTCCAAACGAATTGCAGCGGGGGATTCTTCTGCTGCGTCGAAGCTGCTGCGGAAACCGAACGCTGGCAGTAAGGCTTCAATGGGACCTCCCCCAACAGGCCTGAAACAACCCGAAACAGCAGCTCTGGAGGGGTGAAGAAAATGCTACCACCAGTTCGTTTGCCACCGATGGAATTCAAAGCCGAATGTACCAAAACAGTTATAACTGAGTGAACTAACCGTATTTCGCGGCTGCCATTACGCGAGAATTCGTGATCAGTGCGAATGAGATCGCGCACTGCATCGCCAGTCGGATAGCGTTTTTGGAACCCAGTTTACAAGTCGCGGCTTGCGGGCGAACGGAAAGGATTCGTATACTGGCGGCCCGGCCTTGTGACGGCACCGCAGGTGGGTAGCCTGCTAATTTTCAGCGTCACAGGCCAATCGAAGACAAAGCTGCAACCGTAATCGCGTCAGCTTGTTCAAGGCGGCGGAGCGGAGCCCTGTTTTTCCGCAGACAAAGGAGCGTTTGGGATGTCGCAAGGGACTGCACCGGAAGAAATGAATGTGTACCAGAACGCGGAGGCGCGTTTTGAAGAAGCGGCAAGAAAGCTGGGGCTTGAGCAGGGAATTTATCGCTATCTGAAATACCCGGATAAAGAAGTGACACTGTACATTCCGGTGGGGATGGACAACGGGACGCTCGAAGTGTTCACGGGATATCGCGTGCTGCACTCCACGGTACGCGGGCCTGGCAAAGGTGGAATCCGCTTCGCGCCGGATGTGAGTCTGGACGAAGTGCGAGCGCTGGCGGCGTGGATGACTTGGAAATGCGCGGTGGTGGATATTCCGTTTGGCGGAGCGAAGGGCGGTGTGATCTGCGATCCGCAGAAGATGTCGCGCGGAGAGCAGGAGCGTCTGACACGGCGGTACACAGCGGAGCTTTCGAGTTGGCTGGGACCGGAGCGCGACGTGCCGGCGCCGGACGTCGGCACCAACGAGCAGACCATGGCATGGGTCATGGACACCTACTCGATGCATGTCGGTATGGCCACGACAGCAGTGGTTACGGGTAAGCCGATCGAACTGGGTGGATCACGCGGCCGCAAAGAAGCCACCGGCCGCGGAGTGATGATCTGCGTGGACAAGGCGGTTGAAAAGCTGGGAATGAAGAAGGAAGCCTGCCGCACCATTATCCAAGGATTCGGAAATGTGGGCTCGATGGCTGCGGACTTGATGAGCAAGGCCGGTTACAAGATAGTCGGGCTTGCCGACATCGGTGGCGGTCTACATAACGAAAACGGGTTCGATATTCCCAAGGTCATTGATTGGGTTACGAACCAGAAAAAGCCGTTGCAGGACTTTCCGGGTGGCGGGGCCAAGATGAGCTCCAGAGATGTTTTATTCCAACCCTGCGAAGTGCTTATCCCCGCCGCGATTGAAAACCAGATCACCGAGAAAAATGCCGCCAGCGTACAGGCCAAGATCCTGTGCGAAGGCGCCAACGGACCAACCACCTGGCAAGCCGACGCCATCCTGGACAGCAAGGGCGTCTTCACCGTGCCGGACATTCTTGGCAACGCAGGCGGAGTAACCGTCAGCTACTTCGAATGGGTACAGGACCGCCAGGGCTTCTTCTGGCGCGAAAGCGAAGTCAACGAACGCCTGATGGACATCATGGTGAATGCTTTTGACGTGGTGGTAAAGTACGCGGAAGCGCACAAGGTCAATAACCGCATCGCGGCCTACATGGTGGCGATCGACCGGGTAGCGAAAGCCTTAAAAATGCGCGGAATTTACGCCTAGGCAGGTCAATCCGAAGCAGCCCGACAGGCGACTATGGCCGGTCTGCCATGAGCAAAATAATCGAAATAATTTAGTTGCAAAATTGCTCGCACGGTAGATAA
>Ga0137363_10000658_pt1 | contig 19047 bp, 18 predicted proteins | sample MadtaG_FD_104800 | JGI IMG/M metagenome (GOLD analysis project Ga0137363, IMG submission 104800) | Vadose zone soil microbial communities from Angelo Coast Range Reserve, California, USA - Mad1_115_16 metaG | ecosystem: Environmental > Terrestrial > Soil > Vadose zone | place: USA: California...
ATCGCCCATTTTCTTCCAAGTCTCGCCTTTGTCTTCGCTGCGATAAGTCCCGCCCTTCTCGTGCTGCACGACGGCGTAGACGATATTCGGATCTTTGCGGTAAATATCCAGCCCGATGCGGCCGGTATCACCGCCATTTTCGTACGGCAGGCCTTTCGTCAATTTCTTCCAGTTTGCGCCGCCATCGGTTGTTTTATAAATGGCGCTATCCGGCCCGCCGCCATTAAATCCATAGGGCGTCCGCCGCCGCTCGTACGCCGCGGCATACAAGGTGTCTGGACTCTGCGGGTCCATGGCGATGTCGCTAACGCCGGCATCATCGTTGATCTTCAGCACTAGCGACCAATGGTTCCCGCCATCCACGGTCTTGTAAACTCCGCGCTCCGGATTCGCGCCCCACAAACGACCAAGCGCCGCCACGTACACCACATCAGGATTCTTTGGATGAATCACGATTCGTCCGATGTGCCGCGTGGCCTCCAGCCCCATTTTTTTCCAGGTCTTGCCGCCATCGACCGATTTGTACGCTCCGTCGCCCCAGGAGGAGCTTTGCCGGTTGTTTGGCTCGCCGGTACCGACCCAAACCACGGAAGGGTCCGAGGGGGCGATGGCGATGTCGCCGATGGTCGAGACACTCTCCTTATCAAATATTGGTTCCCAAGTCGTGCCGTTGTTCGTTGTCTTCCATACGCCGCCAGAAGCTGTGCCCACATACACGATGTTGGGATTGCTCTCCACCACTGCGAAATCATCAATGCGCCCGCCCATCGTCGCGGGGCCAAGTTCGCGGAATTCCAGGTTTTTGAATTTATCGGTGGGATTCGGCTGGTCGCCGGGAGCGGCCTTCGCGCTAACAGCCCAAGCGCCAAGCGACGCCGCGCAAACCAGAGTTATCCGCAGGGCTTTCCACGTATGCTTCATTTCATCCCCCTGTGTGCAAGGCCCGGCATGATACTCCGGCTGGGCCGCATCACGCATCAAGTGTTTTGGAAGGGCAAACCTAACCCGTGGAAAGTCAGACGCGCGGCGCCGCCGCTTCGTTCCATGCTCCGGCCAATTCTGATCTGACACCGCTCTGTCCCCTCAAGCAACTCGTTGCCTGCCATTGCCTTCAAATCCCTGCGACCGCATGCTAGGCTATCCCACTGCTTTCACTGATCGCATGTTTTGCGTGAACGGTCATTCCCATTCAGAGGCTCTTTCCGCGCTTCGCCGTTTTTTTTTCCCGGCCGCGCTGCTGCTCGCGATTGGAGCAGCGATGCCGCACACTGCCTTCCCCCAGAAAACGCGGTTTCCTTCCAGCAGAGGAGTCGCAAATCTGGAAGCGAAGACGCAGGGCCGCAAAGGTGACCTAACCACCGCTGACGGCGACGTGGACATTCAATACGGGGACAGCCGTCTTCGCGCCGACCACGTCGAATACAACAGCAAGACCTATGAAGCAGCCGCGACCGGCCACGTACGGCTCGATTACAACGGCGAGCATCTCGAAGCCGATGAGGCGCACTACAACGTCAGCACCGGTCATGGCCACTTTCACAACGTTCGCGGCAACGTCAAGATCGAGAGGCGGCCCAATCCCACGCTGTTGGTTTCCGATAGTCCCCTTTACTTCGAGGCACGGGACGTCGAACGCTTCCCGGGAGACGTCTACCTCGTCCACCGCGCCTGGGTCACCATCTGCGATCCTCAGCACCCCAAGTGGCAGTTCTACGCGCCTAACGCCCGCATTCATGTCGATAAGACCGTTGCGCTCGTGAACGCCAACTTCCGTCTTTTTCGCGTGCCGCTCATCTGGTTCCCGTATGCCTCCACACCCGCAGGCCGAAGAGTCCGCGCGACCGGCGTGCTGATTCCGGATGTCGGCCAGAGCTCGCGGAAGGGCTTCATATTCGGTGATGCTTTTTATCTGGCCCCCACTTCCTGGATGGACGCTACCCTGGGTGTCCAATTCATGAGCCGCCGGGGTTTCCTCGAGCGCGCGTCATTCCGAGCCAAGCCATTCGAAAATACCTCGGTGGAGTACACCTATTTTGGCGCCGATGACCGTGGCCTCCGCAACCCTGTCGGAACACGCACCCCTCAGGGTGGCGAACAGCAGCGCCTGGAAATCCAATCCTTGCTGCCTGGAGGGTGGCGCTTCGTCACCGACTACAACCACCTTTCTTCGCTTACCTTCCGTCTCGCGTTCACCGACTCGTTCGGGGAAGCCGTCAACTCCGAAGTGCGCAGCGCGGTTTTTCTCTCAAACAATTTCCGGGGATTCAGCCTGAATTTCGCGGGCCTCGACGACAAAAGTTTTCTCACGCTGCCCACAACCTCGACTTCGACCACGGGCGTCGTCCTTACAGTTCCCGCCACCAGCGTGACGCTTCGCAACCTGCCCGAAGCACGATTCGGGTCCGTCGAGCAAGCTCCCTGGCACCGGGTTCCCGTTTACTTCGGTTTTGACGGTTTTAGCGGCGTTATCTTCCGCAGCGATCAAAATATCCAAACTCCCAATTTCGTCGATCGCTATGAATTCGCGCCGCGCGTCACCGTTCCGCTTCATTTTGGTTCCTGGCTCGGTGTGACGACTTCCGCCGCTTTCCGCACGACGAGCTACGGCGATTCACTCGATTCCGCCGGCAAAGTCAGCGTCGCGTCCATCAAACGCAACACCGGCGAATTCGCCGTGGAGCTTCGGCCGCCTATTCTCGAACGATTTTTCGACCGCACGTCCTTGAAAAGAGACAAGGCGCGCCACCGGTACAAGCACATCGTCGAACCCGCTCTCACCTACCGCTACGTTACCGGCGTGAATCGCTTCGCTGACTTCATACATTTCGATTCTGATGCCACGCTCACCAACACCAGCGAAGTCGAATATGGGATAACGCAGCGGCTCTTCCGCAAAGATGGTGACGACCAGCCTCAAGAGCTCATTTCCTGGCGCATCGCCCAAAAGCACTACTTTGATCCCACTTTTGGCGGCGCCATCGTCAACGGGCAGCGCAACGTTTTCCAGGCGCTGGATTCCATCTCGCCCTTCGCTTTCGCGTTCGGCCCGCGCAATTGGTCTCCGATCGTCAGCGATTTCAAGATCACCCCTGGGGGCCTATACGATTTGGAGCAGATTCTTCAATACGATCCGCAAATTCAGAGGCTGGTCACCATCGGCACGCTTGTGAAAGTAAGGCCGTTTCGGGAATTTTTTGTCACCACTGCTTATTTCAGGCTGAATGACAATCCCACACCGAGCGACCTTCCCGTTCCTTTGCCTTCCGGTTTTGTCCCTTTTGAGCAGCCTCTTTCGAGCCAGGTTCGTGCTCTTGTCGGTTACGGCAGCGAAACGCGCAAGGGCTTAAATCTCATCACCGGTGTGGGCTACGATTTCGAGAACAAAACTCTGCAAAACCAGATCGTTCAGCTCAGTTACAACGGCAGTTGCTGCGGCCTGGCAGTCGAATATCGCCGCATCAACCTCGGGCAGGTGCGTGCGGAAAATCAGTTCCGCATCGCGTTCATCGTCGCCAACATCGGGACTTTCGGGAATCTGCGCCATCGGGAGAGAATATTCTGAGCGTGAACGAAACCGATCTGGCGTTGGCCTCCATCGAAGAGGTCGGAAAACTCTTCCGCAAACGCAAACTCTCTCCTGTCGAACTCACCAGGCTCATGCTGACCCGCATCGAGCAGCTGAATCCCAAGCTGAATGCTTACATCACCGTCACCGCCGAACTTGCTCTCGCGCAAGCCCAAAAAGCCGAATCGGAACTTTTTGCGCCGCGCGGCCGCAAAGGCCATCGCGACCGCGGCCCGCTTCATGGGGTCCCGATTTCGTTGAAGGACAACATCTATACGGAAGGCATTCGCACCACTGCCGGCTCAAAGATTCTGGGAGATTTCATCCCGCAGCACGACGCAAAGGTCGTGGCCCAGTTGAAGGAAGCCGGCGCCGTCATTCTTGGCAAGACCAACATGCATGAGTTCGCCTACGGCGTAACTTCAAATAACCCTCACTACGGCCCAGTCCACAATCCCTGGGACCTCGAACGCATTCCAGGAGGTTCGAGCGGAGGTTCTGCCGCCGCCGTCGCCGCAGGCCTTTGTTACGGCAGCATTGGCACCGACACCGGCGGCTCCATCCGTATCCCCGCCGCGCTATGCGGCATCGTCGGTCTGAAGCCAACGTGGGGGCGCATTTCTTGTGAGGGTATTGTCCCGCTGTCTCCTGCTCTCGATTGCGCCGGGCCGTTGGCTCGGACCGTCGGTGATGTCGCTACTCTGACGGGAATTTTGTACTCGCGTGTAGGCCGGGAACCGAACATGGCGAAGCTTTCGGCTTTGCGGGCTGATGCAAGGAAGTTTTGCCTGGGAATTCCGCGTCAACTGTTTTTCGATGCTCTTTCAGGCGAAGTCCGGAGCGCATTTGATGCCGCTTTGCGCGAGCTTGGCCGGGCGGGCGTGACCACGAAGGATATTTCCATACCGCTGCTCGATGAAACCGAAGAAGCCGGAAATCACATCGCCTGGACGGAAGCGGCACTCTACCATCAGCAACAGGGATACTTTCCAGCACGGGCCGCGGAGTACGGCGACGACGTGTGTTCGAGACTGGAGGCGGGAGGCAAGGTGGCCGCGGTTGACTACCTGCGAGCGCTGGAAACTCAGAGACAATTCTTCCAACAGTTGCATTTGGCGCTGGCGGAAGCGGATGCGGATGCCATGATCTTCCCATCGACGGCGATTGAGGCTCCGCCATTGGAGCAGGAAACCATCCGCGTCGGAGCGCACGAGTACCCGGCGCGCGCTTTGCTGCTGCGCCAGAATCGTCCGGCGAATCTTGCTGGCGTGCCGGCCGTTTCCCTGCCCTGCGGTTTTACGCGCTCGGGATTGCCAATCGGATTGCAAATCATGGGCGGAGTCTCTAGTGAGGCCATCTTGCTGCGCATCGCCAGAATCTTCGAGGGTACTCAACCGAAATTTCGCAGGCCGCCGATTTAGCGCGTTGGCGTTGAAACGGCGCCTCGCGTTTTCATGATCCAGCTGCCTATCACATACCCTAGCGTCCCCGTCATTATTCCGCCGAAGACATCCGCGACGTAGTGGTTTCGTACGTAAACGGTTGAAACGCACATGCAGATGACGCTCGGAAGGAATACCCAGAAGAGCCACCGCCGGTGGCGCCACGCTCCCCAGAGCGCTGCAACCGCCCCCGCGACGTGCTGCGAAGGAAACGCCGCGCCGTGCACCCGTCCGCACCTCTCAATCAAGTTGACGAGCGCGGTGAACGGCCCGCCCGTGAGATTGCCGTGCCACATGCCGGCAAACGTGAACCACGGGCTTTGCACCGGAAACAGTATGGCGATGACATACCCAAGCACATAGCCAACCGCCGAATACGACATCACTCCCCAATAGCTTTCCCAGTCGCGCCGGTGGTAAAGAATCCCGCCGAGAACGAGAAGAAAAAGAAAATAAGTGAAATAGGCGAATTGCATGAATTCGTTGAGCGCCGGGTGAGCAAATCGCTCCAGCCACAAGGAAGGATTCACACCCGTCAGCCATTGATCGAACGCGATCAGCTTCACGTCCTGCCAGTTGGGCGTCACGAGATGCACTAGCTTTGCCAGTTCTTCAAAGCAAAAGAGAAAAAACAGGTGCGGGTACCAGTGCCGCCAGAAGCGCCAGAACTTCATCGAATGCATGGCGCCTTGCCACTCCGCGCGCTTCGCAACCCGTGATTCTACCAGGCACAAAAGCAAGATCATCGCTGCCACCAACGCTTGCACGCCGATCAACTTCACGGGATGCGCCAGATTTTCCGCAAACGCGGCGATCAGCACGCTCGATGCCGCCAAATATCCCAGCGCCAGCCACTCGAATGCTCCGCACGCCGCCCACGCTGCCGCTGCTTCCCGGATGATCCACGCTGCGATTCCCTGTTCCTGCCTTTCAAAGCTGACCGCACTCTCGTCGCCTCTCGCAGACTCCACTTCCGCGCGCCAGGCGAGCGCTGCTTCATTTTCTCCACAGTTTTGTCCCTGCATGTCGTTCATTCGAGGTTAACCTGGCCCTATCACTTGCATCCGGCAATCGCTGCATGCATCTTTTTCTTCTCTGCGATGTCTCTGTTCACGGCGCTTGTACCGACCGGGTCGGGATGTCTCCGCCTTATGTTTTCTCTTTCTTCCCAATTTAGAATCGGCCAACCATGCGTGCGCGCAATGCTTGCAAGGTCTCTCGCGGGATTCACGGCAGTGGGCCGTCCTACCACATCCATCAACCAACGATCATTCAAGCTGTCTCCGTAGGCGTAGCATTTCTCAAGGTCGAGTCGCATCTCCTCAGCCAGTCGTTTTGCAGCGCGTGCTTTCGCTTCCCCAAACATCGCCTCGCCCAATACCCGTCCCGTCCACCTGTCGTCCCTCTCTTCCAGCCGCGTTGCAGTTACCCGAATCGTGGCCCCGATTCCGCGCGCCGCGAGCTTCGCTTCAACGGTGCCCGCAGCTGCCCGCGCTAACGGCTCGAGTGTTCCACTGAGCAGCACGATTTCATGTCCCTGCTTGGCGTGCCATGACACTCTCTCGATCGCTTGCGCAAAAAAGGTGGGGACAGGCAATCGTGGATTGCGCCTCGGAGGAGCCGACGCCTGTCCCCCGGCCTGGTGGCCGTCTTTGTGCCAAGAAGAGACATCAACGTCTCCCTCGCCACGCTCGTCAATAATCTGCACACCACGCAGATACATTTTGTTGGCCTGCAAAATCGCGTTGATCCCGCGGGGTGCCAGCCGCGCGGCTTCCTTCAGCCACAGAAAATAATTCTTTATGCTAATCTCCCGCCGGTACCCCAACGTTCGAAAGAGCCTCCGTTCCAGCGACGGCAGCGCCACAAGCGTCCCATCCAAATCGAAAAACGCCGCCACTCCGCCGCTCTCGTCCTTTACCTCATTAACTTCATTTATTTCCTTAACTTCCTCCGTGGCGCTCACATCGCCTCCTGCCCCGCGGTTCTTGCCTCACGGATACTGTTACGGGATGCGGCCTTCGCATCCCGAATGGTGTTACGGGACGCGCTGTTTGCTCCGCGCGCCGGCCCGCCGTTTCCCGCAAAATATTTCCACCCTTCCACCAGTACCGGCAATCCCCGCACTAAGCAGAACGCCGCCGTTATCCACGTCAACACCTGCGCCCCCACGCGGATCGTGGCGTAGACATCCCCTGTCGGTTCACCCAGGAGTGCTACCGGCCCGCGTGTCAGTGCCAATTCCAATCCCAAATAGCAGAAACACAAGCACTTCATCGCGGCATACAACCCCCGGCTCCACCGCGACGCCACCAGCGCCTGTCCCCACCATGTTTGCAGCATGGAGTTAGCGCCCCAGCCGGCCCCCATCGGAGAATGCCCCGCCTTCATCGCCAGCCCGCGCAAGAAATCCGTCGCCGCCCCGCGCGCAAAAAACAAAACCGGCAGCCACAGCGACACCATCCCGACGACTGCGAAATACGTGAAGTACACGTTCTCGATCATTCGGTCGCCCAGGATGTCCAGTTGCGCGCCCATAGGCGTGGCCATCTTCTTCTTTCGCGCGATGTGCCCGTCGAAGGCATCCAGGGCGATTGTGGCCACAGTCAGTCCTACCGCCATGAGGTTCGCCCAGGCCCCGCGCCCGAAGAGACATACGGCCGCAAACCCCACTACCACTCGCAATAACGTCACTTTGTTCGGCGTCCATCGCATACTCACCTGCCAGTTACGACACGAGACCAAACCACGTAATCGCAACCTCTGTGCCAATGCTTGTTCTTGCAAGACTCATCTGTTCAATTACTTACAGAGGGCTTCGTCATTGCCGTGGCCGTTCCACGCCAGCCAAATCCATCATCTGTCGTTTATTCGCGCCTTCTCCGCTTGTTTCCTTTCCTCAGCTTCCGCGTCTAATAAACCGAGTTCCTATTTGCCGCTCGCTCGCCCATCCTTCGCGATGTCACCACTCAGCGGGGTATTCAGGGTTGCTGATCGCACATTTTGGCCTTGCCGGAGAGGACCTCGACGTAGGCACGAACACGTCCGAAATTTGTGGGAGAATAAGACAGTTTCTTTTGAAATCTTTGCAGATGCGCGATTTCGTCGCGCTTCCAGGTCGCAACCGAGGATTGCATTGACATGCCAGATGTTTCGCTAGCAGGAGCTTTTCTAGCCGGGCTCGTTTCCTTTCTTTCGCCCTGCGTTTTGCCGCTTGTTCCCGGCTACATTTCCATGCTCTCGGGCGTCGGCATGGAGGAACTTCGTAAAGGTGAGGCGCCCAGCTCTGGTCTGTTCGCCTCTTCGCTCGCTTTCGTCATTGGATTTTCTGTCGTCTTTATTTCTTTTGGCGCCTCCGCCAGCGCGGTAGGTTCTTTCCTTCTTCAGAACCGCGCGCTGCTCGCTCCCGTTGCCGGTGCTTTGATCCTTCTCTTTGGCCTTCATCTCCTGGGCGCGCTTATCAAGCTCAATTTGCGCGCGGGCATTGTCCTTGGCGTGCTCCTGGTCGCTCTGGGTATCGGTGCATATCTCCGCCACGCCCCGCTGTTTGCCGGCTTGGGTGCCTCTCATTTTTTCTCGCTCTCGCTCATCGGCTTTTTCGGTCCCACCATGGCGCGCTGGCTCAATCGTGACGTCCACCTGCGCAGCAAAACGACACAACCCGGCATCTGGAGCGGTTTCCTCCTCGGCTTCGCCTTCGCTTTCGGCTGGACTCCTTGTATCGGCCCGATCCTCAGTGCCGTGCTTCTTCTTGCCGCTCGCAGCGACACCATCGCCCGCGGCGTCCTGCTCCTCGCCATCTACTCCGCTGGCCTCGCGATTCCTTTTCTGCTCACCGCGCTCGGCATCAGCCGGTTCATGGCGTTCTATAAGAATTTTCGGAAGTATCTCCACGCTGTCGAGCTCTTCAGCGGGGCGCTTTTGCTGCTCATTGGCGGCTTGGTCTTCTTCAACCGTTTGACTTGGCTTGCGGGCAAGCTCAGCTTCTTGAATGGCATCGTCCTATGGCTGGAACACGCTCTGACAGGGGCCAAATGAGGTGTGCCCGTGCCTGGCGCCCGGAAGCGCGGCTGTACTTCCGGGTATAATCAAATTTTGAGGATGGCAATGAAAAAAGTGCTCTTGATTATCTCGACTGTGGTTGTTCTTATCGTCGCGACTTATTTTGCGGATAAGGCCACACGCGTTAAAGCCACAACCTCGGTGAAGAACACCAAGCTAACCGAGGCCAAGATTGACGGCAAGCCCGCTCCCGAAGTCCAATTCAAGGACCTCGACGGCAACGATGTCACGCTTGCAAAGTACAAGGGCACCGTCGTCCTAGTCGATTTCTGGGCCACCTGGTGCGAACCCTGTTACGTCGAGATTCCTTGGCTCATCGAAATGCAGCAGAAGTACGCCGCCAAGGGCTTCACCGTCCTGGGCGTCTCCATGGACGAAGACGGCAAAAGCGCCGTGGTCCCCTTTCTTGCTAAGGAGCGCTTCACCGTCAACGGCCAGAAGCTTCCGATGAACTATCCCATCGTCCTTGGCAGTGACGAAGTCGCCGACAAGTTCGGCGGCCTGCTCGGATATCCCACTGGCTTCCTCATCAGCCGCGACGGCAAAGTCGTCAAGAAATTCCAGGGCCTCACCAGTTTCGACGACATCGCCCAAGCCATCGAATCCCAGTTGTAAATCCATGACCGTCATCGACGAAGTTCTCGCCGCCAACGAAGTGTACGCGCGCACCCATGAATTGCGCGGACTGACACCGCGCCCGGAGCGCAAGCTCGCGGTCCTCACCTGTATGGATACCCGTCTTTCGACTCGCACCCTGGGGCTGAAAGAGGGCGATGCCCACATCATTCGCAATGCTGGCGGCATCGTCACCGACGACAGCTTGCGCTCCCTGGTCGTCTCTCATCATCTGCTTGGCACCGAGGAGTTCATGGTCATCAACCACACCGATTGCGGATTGATGCACACCACCGAACACGACCTGCGCACCAGAATCCAGAATCGGACCGGAACCGCTGCTGTTGCTCCCGCCTTCTTCTACGCCTTCCAAAATATCGATGAAAACGTCCGCCACCAATTGCAAAAGCTCCGCACCCATCCGTGGATTCCGAAAGCCGTCGTAGTTCGCGGCTTCGTCTACGACGTCACCAGCGGCCTTCTCCGCGAAATCAAAGGTTCTTAAAGCTCGTTTAAAACTGGACTACTGTGGGTAAACACTTCGTGGAAACTTCCTTGGCCGAGTAGACTCTCCCAACCTCATCCAACCGGCAGCTCGATGGTCACCGCCGCGCCGCACGGCTGCAGGTTTTGCGCATAGATGCTGCCGTTGTGTTCCCGCACCGTGCCATAACAAATGCTCAGGCCTAGGCCCGTTCCCTGCCCAACAGGCCTTGTGGTGTAGAAAGGATCGAACGCGCGGCTAAGGTCGTTGAACCCCGGCCCCGAGTCGGCGAACCGCACGACGACTTTTTCGCCCTCTTGGTATCCTTCCACCAGGATTTTCTTTTCTTGCGCTTGTTCCAGGGCCTGCGCGGCGTTGCTAAACAGATTCACGAATACCTGCTTGAACTGCCCCTCATTCGACGCGATTTTCGGCAGGTTGGGCGCAAAATTCAATTCCACGCTGATCCCGGTGTTCCGCAATTGATAGGCCAGCAGCATCAGCGACTCGCGCACCACAACTTCCATGTCCAACAGCGTGCGTCCTTCACGCTGCGGTTGCGCAAACGTTAGCAGGTTCTGGATGATCCGCTTCATGCGCTGTGCTTCCGTCTTCAGCTTTTCCAGCTTGGGGCGAGACATGCCCTCCCCGCCCTGTTCAATCAGCAGGTCGGAATAGCCCATCACCGCCGTCAGCGGGTTGTTCAGCTCGTGCGCCACTCCGGCGACCAATTGCCCCACGCCCGCAAGCCTCTCCTTCTGTAGCAGTTGGCTTTGCGCGCGTTGCAGATGCTCCAGATTCTGCTTGGAGTCCATCAGCAGCCGCTTCATTTCCTGCGCCATCAGGATTTGCCGCAGAAAGACGCACACCCCGACCACCACAATCCCGCTGAGCGTCACCATCACGCGATACGGCCGCAACTGGCTGCCCTGCGGGTCCAGAAATAGTGCGAACAGGCCGATCAGCGGCAACGACAGGACTGCCAGCACTGCCAGATAGCCGGACACGTCCGCCCGGTTTTCCCGTTCTCCCGCCAGCGGTTCTGACGGCACATTCCTTGCTTGCAAAGCAATCAGTATGAACCAGCAGACAGCCGCGTAGTTCGGGACGTCGTAGTAGCTTCCGCTGTAGTATTCATCGCGCCCCAGTGCCGCGTTCAGCCACTGATAGGCCAGTAGGTACAGCGACCCGGCGAAAAAGAGATGCCAGTAAATCTTGCGCCAGGCGCCCTTGGCCACCATCGCCATGCCGCCCAGAACCGCCTGCAGCACTGCAAACTCCGCCACGAACAGCACATAGTAATACCTATCGAAGAAGACTTTGTTCGGCTGGATGAATTCGTTGGGATAAACCAGGAACATATAAATGTAAATCCACCACAGCAGAAGAATCAGGAAATTCAGCGTGCTGAGGTGGAACTTCTGCTCTTGCTGCCGCGAGCCCGGCCGCAGCGCTGCCGCTGCCATCATCGGAACCGGCTGCAGAAATAGCGGGATGTCCCCCCAGAATGGCTCCGGGGGGCTTCGCCTTGTGATGACCTCGTAATAAAACCACGCCGCCAGGTTGGTCCCTACCATCGCCGCGCCCGCGGCCATCAGCATCCAGAACCATCGCGTTCGCCCCTCGTTGCTGAACCCTGCCCACGCCATCACCGCAACGGCAATCAGCCACAATCCCGCGCCGCTGATATCGGAGAACGCCGTCAGCGCAAAACCGCGCCGTGCTGTCAGGGAAATGATCGTGTAGAGCAGCAGAAACCCGCTCACCGCCGCCAGTTGCCAAAGCGCCAGCCGCTTCATTTCCGTTTGATCGCGCTCCACCGTTAGCGGCGAAAGAACGCGCGACTCGAACGGCTGCAACCCGCGTTCTGCAATAGTCTTCACCAAACTCCCATTTCTTGGGACAATCTTAGACCTGCTGGGGTCTTGACGGTCGGACTACCGCCATCGAGGTTAGCTAAACGCTACTCCTAGTCTCCCTTTTCACCCAAGAAGCAACAATAGGACCATGGTCCCGCCTCCTCTGGGACTTTTGCATCTCATGAATTGACTGACCGCGACCCTGCCATATCAGTTTTTGAACCCACCTCACTGTCATTCCGAGCGAAGCAGGCCGACTTTCTCTTCCCGCACCGCTCCTGCGATGCGGTCGGCCTGCGCAGAGAGGAATCTCTCTTCTCCTTATTGCCGCCCTCTCGACCGCGTTCCCTCTTTACATCCTTGCCGAATTAGCGTATATACAGGAATGTGTTCTCTTGGGACGCCAGGAAGGCCCTGAGCAACCTGAAAAAGCACGGCGTCTCTTTCGAGGAGGCTGCCACCGTCTTCGCCGACCCCGATGGGCTCGACTGGGATGATCCACTGATCCCTGCTGCTCCTCACCGACCACCCCACCCACTGTCATTCCGAGCGAAGCAGGCCGATTTTTTCTTCCCTTTTCGCTCCTGCGAAAAGGTCGGCCTGCGTAGTCGAGGAATCTCTCTTATTCTTTCCTATTTACACGCCCAGAAAGGTGAACCATGCCAAGGAAATCATTCGCATCATCAGCGCGCGCCAGGCGACCCGCAAAGAACGCCAAGCCTATGCCGGATAGCAAGCTCGACCTCTCCGACATTCCCGAATCCACCGATGCCGAACTGCGCCGCGCTCGCAGAGTGGGCCGCCCCGCTTCGGGCAACGCCAAACAGCTCATCGCCATTCGCATCGCCCCGCAACTGCTCCGCCAGCTCCGCCGCATGGCCGCCAAGCAATCCAAACCCTACCAAACCCTCATCCACGAACTCCTCGAAAAATCCGCCCGCAAAGTCGCCTAATGCACCAGGGCGCGATTGCCAAGTTGAGCAAATTCACTGTCGAGTACTATTACTGTTTCCCGACTTTAAGTTGTACTTTGTTCCTAGAGTTTGGTGGCTCAGGTGCATCTAACTTGGTGTACCATCAAGCCTCCCCGGATGATTTAGATTCGGAGTACGAAAATGCCTCTACCACCTCGCCAGCCATTTCAACTGCCCTCAACGGTCACCATCCTCTTTCGTGAGGAAAAAGATGGGCGAGTGAGCGCGCACGCGCTGGACTTTGATCTCGTCTCCACGGACGCCAACCGAGAACTGGCCATGAAAAAAATCCGGCTGGCCATCACCAGCTATGTGGAAACCGGCCTGGTAAACGAATGGGCTGACGATATCCGTTTCCCCGCTCCCGAAAGGTACTGGCCGGAACCGGGCGCCCAGCTGGAAGTGGGCGATCCAATTACTATTCTGAGTCGCAATTTACTAGTGTATAGTGCTTCCTCGATTGCCAATGAACATCGAGAAGCTCATTCACTGGCTTAGTTCCCACCACATCGAAATCCTCGAAGACCGCACTCGTGCCGATGGCTCACGGATCATTACCTTCACCACTGCACTACCCTACGGTGAATTAGACGGGCGACACGTGTGGTATCCGGTGGTGCTGTTCAAAGATCAAACAGAAGTGTCGCTTAGCGCCCCGCGCGCGCCCTGTCCTTGTAGTGGCCGGTCTGCGGCTTCGGGTCCGGCTCACGTAGCGGCGACCTTTAGGTCGCCATCCCGCCTTTGACTTTCTGCTTTTGACTTTGACGCTTTCTAGTTTCGATTTTCCAATTTCGGATTTCCGCCTTCTAGTTTCTGATTTCTAGTTTCGCCTTTTCCCCCTTCTGCCTTCTAGTTTCTACTTTTCCCCTTCTCCTCCTCCCCCTCCTATCTCCGTCTAAAGCTTCCACTGTAAGGCTTGCCAGCACGCCGCAGTTGAACGTCGACTCCAGTCATGTTGAACCTGAATCGCAGCATGGCCGGGCTCACACCATACTCTGAACACGCCACCTTATCAGACAGCCCCCTGCGCCTAATCCCCAATAGCGCTTCGCGTGGCAAGAGCAAACAGCCGGACAACCAATTGGCTTCTTCCTCTTGCTCTTCGTTGTGAGTGCGAATTGCCATTCCGCTGCTGGGCGTCATGAACATCATGGAGGGTTCATGCCCCAGCAAAATGTGGGCCAATTCGTGTGCCACGCTGCTATTTTGACGGGTGGCAGGGTGCGCGGAATTCATAACTATCAAATGGTTGCGTCCGTCGGTCACAGTGATGGCTGACCAGTCATCGGTATATTGCTTGAGAAGACGATGTCGGACATTTGTGGGCAGCTCGGATAATTCCTCGGGGGTCAAAATCGAAACCCCAAGGATTGCGGCAAGTTGATTTGGATTCAGAGCCGAACTCGGCGAAACTTTCAGTTGCTGTCGAACACGAGCCGAGGTTTGCTCTGCCCACGTTTTAAACCCCCGATGGAACATTTGTTTGCCGTTGTCGTGTACGCCGCACAAGTTCTTGCTGAGCAACAACAATTAGCTTCGCGAGGTCGCTCGCAGCCCCTGGCGGCAACGTCTTGTCTGCCCGAAGATGCACAGCAACAACAGGCAGAGAAGATTCAGGGTTTACCGGGATGTCAAGGATTTCAGCTGGGTTGACTCCTAACCAAGAACAAACTTTCTGAAAAGTTTCCAGGTCGGGAATTCTCCCAGCCTCGATTCGAACCAGAGTCGCGGGGCTGATCCCGATCTTTCCTGCTGCTTCTCGAATTCCAAGGCGACCTCTTCGATCTCTCAGCATCGCGCCAAGTCGAAGAACAGCCATTCACACCTCCTGTTTCACACGTGAGCATTGAGAATTTGACATGAGCAGGCGGTTTCGGTATCCTTCCCATGTCATCGAGGAGTTTAAAGAATCATCGATGACAACGCAACACCGGGCTACCGAATTTCGTCCTCGGAGTGAATGAGATGTACAAGTCCAAAGGGGCGAGCCGTACCAAGACCGAGCGCAAGCGGACCGCAAGTTCGCGCCCAAAGCTAGACCTAACTGGAATCCCGTTGTTCCGAGACGTGCCTCCCGAATCCCTCGCACTCATCACGGAAGACATGGCGGGCTGCTTTTCCTCAGGTGCGGAAATTGTCCGTGAAGGAGACGCCGCCGGAGGATTGATCGTGCTCCTGCACGGACGGGCGCGCGTTATCGCGGATGGGACATATATCGTCACGCGTGAAGCAGGCGAGATCATCGGTGAACAAGCTATTCTCGACCGAACGGGCCGCAGCGCTACGGTCCTAGCCGACGGCATGGTCAAGGCTTTAATCCTTCCAAGGCGAGTCGTTGAACGTCTCCTCGAAAATGCCACATTCACTCGGAATATTGCCAAGTCCCTGTCTGCAAAACTTCGGGAGGCGACTGGCGAGCGCGCCATCCGGTACCGGGACGAGGAACGACTGTTTGCCGAATTTAGTGCTCATGTGTCTCCCCAAGTTGCCAGCTGGCTGCTTTCGCAGGGTGCCTCCTACGGAGACCCACGCTTCGTAGATGCTGTTATTTTGATGGCCGATGTTCGCTCGTTCACTGAGAGATGCGCGCGAATGGAACCAAAACAGATCGCCGCTGAACTCAGCTCATATCTTGACGCCGTGGTTGACGTGATTCACCGCCACGGTGGATTCGTCGACAAGTTTATCGGCGATGCGGTGCTTGCGGTGTGGGGTATAACGCCACAGGATGAAAACTCGGCTCCGAAAGCACTTGCATGTGCCCGCGAGATGGTCGAAGTCGCGGCCTCGCTCCGCTTCGCAAACGAACCAATTGAAATCGGCGTGGGGCTAAATCGCGGACAGGTTTTTGCCGGCAATGTCGGTGGTGAAGGAAAGCGCCAATTCACCGTCCTTGGCTCGGCGGTCAACCTGGCCTCACGATTCGAATCGGAATGCAAGGTGCTTGGCGCAAAGATTGTGGCGGGGCAGGAATTTTATGACGCACTGCCAACCACTGAGCAAACAAATTTACAGCGTCATGATAGCAGATCAATTAGGGGCGCGGGCCAGCTGACTATCTACTCGTGGTCAGGTGATCCCGCCCGGCGCCGCAAGATCTTAGTAGCAGGAGGGAAAGTATGAGCTGGAAATACGAAACGAGCCTGGAGCGAATCAAGAAGCACCTCGCTACTGCGGGGGAGATCGAGATTGAAAAGCTGGTCCGCGACGCGGAGCTCAGCACCCTGCTCTCAGAGACCGTTTGCCGTGAGATTTTTGGCGCACACGTCTACGTCGACGTCCCCAACTTTGCGAAGCTGGCTACTGAGATCGACGGAGAAGAGTACCGCCGGCTGATTCAGGCTGTGCATCTATACCAGCGTGAAGTGACGCGCATCGTAGAAGGTGAAGACCGCTTTGGCGGACTGCGCGTGCATTTCCAAGGACCGAAACTGCACGCATTGTTTTTCCGACCGATTGACGCTGCGGGCGAGTTGGCGACGAAAGCGGTGCTACTCCAAGCGGTACTCCGCGAATTTACTTACACAGTCTTCAATCCTCTATTTCCAAGCCTGGAGAATCTCGACATGTCCGGCGGCGCTGACATCGGAAACGCGATAGGCACCCAAGACGGTATGAAGGGTGATCGCGAACTGCTGTTCATCGGGGCACCCGCGAACTACGCGGCCAAAATCATTACAACTGCTGGTCAACTCTGCCTAACAGAGCATATTTACAAGGAGCTGCCGAGGAAAGTCCAGCGACTCTGTTCGAAAGAGGAGGACGGTAATTATAGTTTTTCCGCAATTGACCGTGGAACACTCCAGAATCTTCTTTCCGAGGCTGGAGTCAAGTGGGATCCGAAGGCAAGCGCGGGAAGATTGGAAGACGACAAACGCCAGTTCCCGTTGAAAGACATCCAGTATAGTGATGCAGAGGTGCCCATCGACCTTGACAGCTTGAGCATCACGAACAATAAGCGCGTCACCGCAGCTTCCCTCTTCGCTGACGTGGACGGTTTCACCGCCTACATCGACGCCGCCACGACAAAGGATGAGAAGAAATCCGCTTTGAGAGTACTGCACGCAATAAGGCACGAGATGGCTGCGGTCGTGAAGCATGACTTCAATGGACTAAGAATTCAGTACCAGGGCGACCGTGCGCAGGCTCTTTTTCACCTACCCAAAGACGATTCTTCGGCGATAGCGGAGAAAGCAGTTAGTGCTGCGGTTGGGCTCCAATCCTCGATCGAATACACCCTAAGAGAATGCTTGCCAGAGGCAGCACCGCTCCACCTCGCCGTCGGAATCGACGTTGGTCCCACCTTGGTGTCGAAACTCGGTATTAGGGGGGAGCGGGACCGAATCTGCATCGGGCTGGGCGTCGAAAACGCGGAAAAGTGCCAGGAAAGGTGCAAAGGCGGAGAGATCGGCATCACGTCCGTAGTGCTTGACCAGCTCGACAATTTAACAAAGCAACGGTTTGCCCATGATGTAAAGCGCGGTATTTCAGTCGCTACTGGCCTCACGGCCGAAAAAGTGGAGCGCATGAAAAAGGCGGCCGCGTACGCCGGTGGCAGTTCTGTTTTTGTAAGTTCGGACCGGAGTGGCGTAAGCATCAGAGACGCAGAGGGCGCAGGTGCGCGGCAGGTTCTTCCGTCCAAGTCGTACGCAGATTAAGCCGTGGTATGAACGCAACAGCGGACGACTGTCCTCCGACCGCGCTATCGTTGCAGAACTATACCCCTCGCTACAGTTTTGCCTAAACGAAGAGAGCGCCAGCGCTTCGCTAGAAGGCAGCGTTGTTATCCGTGATGCCGAATGCGGCATTCCCACTGACATTTCCACACTCGTAAAATTCCCACGGGACTATCCCGCCAACGAACCCGCTGCGTATGACGCACAGCGACGCTTCAAGCCTTGGCCCTACCGAGACCTGAAAGAACGGCACATCGCTGCCGATACTGGCAAATGTTGTCTCTGGTTACATCCCCGTAGCGAGTGGGTGCCAGCTGATCCGAGAGGGTTAGGGCACTTCCTCGACCAACTGATAGTTTTCTTCGAACGGCAGCTAATTTATGACGAGACCGGGAAATGGCCTGGACCCGCGTATGGCCATGAACGCGAGGGCTATATTGAATTCATTCGAGAACAACTCGGCGACCAGATTGCCCACCTCGATAAGCTCTTGCCCCTGATCACACTTTGCTCTCGAGTGGGGCCTAATGACACCTGCCCATGCGGATCAGGCATAAAATTCAAGAAATGCCATCTTCGACTCATCGAGAAAATCCAAGCCCAGATTGGCGTAACAACAATCTGGGCACAGTTTCACCCGAATAAGGGCCGATAACGGGAGTGTGTCTGAACATTCGCCCCGTGTTGAAAGGCGAAACCCTTTGACGTTTTGCACAGATTTCCACAATTCTTTCGAATGCCACCCCTCCCGCAAACTGCGGTTTTTGCATCCCGGTGGTTTTGACCGGGACCCTTTCCCTCCGACAACTTGAACCCCACTGTGTCAACCCTGGTTGGTGGGACACGCTAAATCATCGCGCAGAACCAGCTTGACAAGTGTTACGTTACAGGCTACACTCAATCATGTGAGGATTCGGAACTTCGCTCACAAAGGCTTGAGGGCGCTCTACGTGGAGAACAGCGCAAAGGGAGTTCCGCCCGATTCGGCGGACAAGCTCCGCAAGATGCTTGCCTTTCTCGACGCCATGCAGGACCCGGAAGAATTGCGCGCGCTCGCATCCTGGAAGCCGCACACCCTGACTGGCGACCGCAAAGGCACCTGGAGCCTGACCGTAACACGCAATCGGCGTCTGACGTTCCGCATTCACGCTGCGGATCTCGAAATTTGCGACTTGAATTTGGAAGACTATCACTAGCATCGAAGGAGCAATGCCCATGGCCATGAAGAACCCGCCGCATCCCGGCGATTTCATCCGCACGGAAATCATCGAGCCCGCCGGTCTCTCCGTGACTGCCGCCGCAGCCGCTTTGCAGATTTCCCGCCCCGCCTTGTCCAGTCTCTTGAACGGCAAGGCCACGCACTCCGGTAA